>Ga0247783_1000091_pt1 | contig 27623 bp, 24 predicted proteins | sample UWRJL064202C5_FD_179911 | JGI IMG/M metagenome (GOLD analysis project Ga0247783, IMG submission 179911) | Plant litter microbial communities from Arlington Agricultural Research Station in Wisconsin, United States - UWRJ-L064-202C-5 | ecosystem: Environmental > Terrestrial > Plant litter >...
GGCCTGGACGCGAATCCGATCCTGTCGATCCACGACGTCGGCGCGGGCGGCCTGTCGAACGCCTTCCCGGAGCTCGTCCATGGCGACGACAAGGGCGCGCGCTTCGAGCTCGCGAAGATTCCGCTCGACGCGAGCGGGCTGTCGCCGCGGGAGATCTGGAGCAACGAGTCGCAGGAGCGCTACGTGCTCGCGATCCCGCCGTCCCGCCTCGACGAATTCGCGGCGATCTGTGCGCGCGAACGCTGTCCGTATGCCGTCGTCGGCGTCGCCACCGACGAGCAGCACCTCGCGCTCGAGGACGACTCGAGCCCCCAGCCAATCGACTTGTCGATGGACGTGCTGTTCGGCAAGCCGCCGAAGATGCATCGCGACGTCGTGCACGTCCCGTCGCGTGCCGAGCCGATCGACCTGACCGACCTGGATCTCGAGACCGTCGCGCGCGACGTGCTGATGCATCCGACCGTCGGGGACAAGAGCTTCCTCGTGACGATCGGCGATCGCACCGTCGGCGGCCTCTCGTCGCGCGACCAGATGGTCGGTCCGTGGCAGGTTCCGGTCGCCGACTGTGCGATCACGCTGATGGACTACGCGGGCTACACCGGCGAGGCCATGGCGATGGGCGAACGCACGCCGCTCGCGACGATCGATTCGGCGGCGGCCGCGCGGATGGCGGTCGGCGAAGCGTTGACGAACATCGCGGCCGCGCCGGTCGAGCGCCTGTCCGCGATCAAGCTGTCCGCGAACTGGATGGCCGCTTGCGGCTCGCCGGGCCAGGACGCGGCGCTCTACGACGCGGTGAAGGCAGTCGGCATGGAACTGTGTCCCGCGCTCGGTATCGGAATTCCCGTCGGCAAGGATTCGTTGTCGATGCGCACGCAATGGGACGACGACGACGGGACGACGCGGCAGGTCATCGCGCCGGTCTCGCTGATCGTGTCGGCGTTCGCGGCCGTGCGCGACGTCCGCCTCGCGTGGACGCCGCAACTGCGCGCCGACGCGGGCGAGACGACGCTGATCCTCGTCGATCTCGGCTGCGGTCGCCACCGCCTCGGCGCGTCGATCCTCGCGCAGGTGACGCAGCAGACCGGCGATGCGGTCCCCGACATCGACGATCCGCAGCTGCTCGCCAACTTCTTCGCCGCGATGAGCGAACTCAAGCGCGGCGGTCGCGTGCTGGCCTATCACGATCGTTCCGACGGCGGACTGTTCGCGACGCTCTGCGAGATGGCCTTCGCAGGCCGCACCGGCGTGTCGATCAACGTCGACATCCTGACGCTCGAGGGCGACGGGTCCGACGACTACGGCGACTCGAAGAACTGGACGATGCAGGTGGCCGCGCGACGCGAGGCCGCGACGCTGAAGGCCTTGTTCGCCGAGGAGTTGGGCGCGGTCCTCCAGGTCCGCGTCGACGACCGCACGGCCGTGATGGACGTGCTTCGTCGCCACGGCCTCGGCGCCTGCGCGAACAGCGTCGCGAAGCCGAACGACCGCGGCGTCGTGGAGGTCTGGCGCGACGCGAAGTGCGTGTACACGAAACCGCGCGCCGAACTGCAGCAGGCGTGGAGCGACACCAGCTGGCGGATCTCGCGGCTTCGCGACGAGCCGGCGTCGGCGGACGCGGAGTACGCGGCGATCCTCGACGACGACCCCGGCATCCAGGTCCGCGTTCCCTTCGACCTCGACGACGACGTCGCCGCGCCGTTCATCGCCGCCGCCGTGGGCCGGCCCGTCGGATCCGGCGCGCGACCGCGCATCGCGATCCTGCGCGAGCAGGGCGTCAACAGCCAGAGCGAGATGGCGTATGCATTCGCGAAGGCCGGCTTCGAGAGCGTCGACGTGCACATGAGCGATCTCGCGGCGGGACGTCACGCGCTCGCGGACTTCAAGGGCTTCGTCGCGTGTGGCGGCTTCTCGTACGGCGACGTGCTCGGCGCCGGCGAGGGCTGGGCGAAGGCGATCCGCTTCGACGAGAAGCTCGCGGCGCAGTTCGCCGGCTTCTTCGAGCGACCCGACACGTTCGCGCTCGGCGTGTGCAACGGCTGCCAGATGATGGCGGCGCTCGCGCCGCTGATTCCCGGCGCGGACGCATGGCCGCGTTTTTCCTACAACCGCTCGCGTTACGAGGCGCGCCTCTCCTCGGTCGCGATCGGCCGTTCGCCGTCCCTGTTCTTCGACGGCATGGAAGGCCTCGTCGCGCCGATCGCGGTCGCCCACGGCGAGGGCCGGCCGGATTTCACGCGCCAGGGCGATGTGTCGCGCCTGCTCGTGCCGATGCGCTTCGTCGATCGCTCGGGCGAGCCGACCGAGCGCTATCCGCTGAATCCGAACGGCAGCCTGCAGGGCATCGCGGCCGTGACGACGCCCGACGGCCGCTTCACCGCGACGATGCCGCACCCCGAGCGCGTCTTTCGCACGGTCCAGATGTCATGGCATCCGGATGGCTGGGGCGAGAGCAGTCCGTGGATGCGGATGTTCAGGAATGCGCGCAAGTGGATCGGGTGAGTCGGCACGGCTCCGCGTGATGATCGTAGGCCCGGCGCACTCGTCACGCTCGGCGCCGTCAGTCCTTCGTCGCCTCGATCTGGATCTGCAGCTTGGTCTCGTCCGAGACGAAGGGAACGAGGTAGTTGATGCCCCATTGCGTGCGCTGGATCGTCGTCTCGAAGTCGCCGCCGCAGACGGACTTCTTCGAGGCGGGGCTCACGTAGCAGTTGTAGTTCGTCGCGTTCAGCGTGACGGGATTCGTCTTGCCGGCCATCGACAACTCCCCGCTCAACTGCGTCAGCTTGTCGCCGGCGTAGCGCGCGCTCGTGATCAGGAAGCTCGCCTCGGGATAGGTGCCCGCGTTGAAGAATTGCGCGGTCTTCAGGTGTTCGTCGAGTTTCGGCACGCCGGAGTCGACTTTCGTGAGGTCGATGACGAACGAGCCTTTCGCCGTGCCCGCCGTCGGGTCGAGCGTGACGGTCCCGCTCTTGACGGGATACTTGATCGACGTCGTCGACGTGCCGAAGTGACGCGATTGCGAGACGACCGCCGCGTGGGTGAGGTCGGCCGTGTAGCTGGTGGGCTCGGCAGATGCGGCAGTCGATGCGACGAGCGCCGCGAGGCCGAGAAGGGCAAGTGAGTTCTTCATGTCGTTTTCCAGGGTTGAATGAAACGGGGTTCAGGGCGTGCCCTGAACGGTGAGACGGGGTTTGACGAGGACTTCGTTCGCGACGAGCGAGGTGTCGCCCCATTCGCCGGCGCCGATCTTGTAGTCGAGGCGCTTGATCGTGAATTCGCCGGCCGCCTTCAACACGTCGCCTTGTTGCGTGAGCGTCATCGGGACCACGACGTCGCGGGTCACGCCCTTGATGGTCAGCTTGCCGGCCACGTCGACCTTGCCGGCGCCGGTCGCCTTGATCGACGTCGACTGGAAGGTCGCCGTCGGCGACTTGCCGGTGTCGAACCACTCGGGCTTCTTCAATTCGGTCAGCGTGTCCGGCGAACCGATCGCCGCGCTCGTGAGGTCGACCGTGAAGCTGACCTTGCCGGTCTCCGGCTTCGCGATGTCGACGCTGATCTGTCCGTCGAACTTCTCGAACTTGCCGGGGACCTGGCTGCCCATCTGCTTGCTCACGAAGGCGATCTCGCTCTGGGCGGGCACGAGCTTCTGCGCCGCGTCGGCGCGCGCAACGGCGCCGACGAGGACGACGATCGTGAACAGCGCGCGGACGGCGGGGCGACGATGGAAGGGCATGGACAGGCACTCCTGGGGCAGGGACATCACGATTCGAACCTCGTCATCCGCTGCAGGTAGGCGCGCGGTTGCTCGAGGGCGTGCTTGAGCGCGGCCGCGATGTGCAACGCCACGACGACGGCGAGGCTGTAGGCGAGTAACGCATGACAGGCCTCGAGTATTCCGGCGAGTTCCTTGTCCGGCTGCACGAGGTCCGGCAGCGGGATCAGGCCGAGGTAACTCACCGAGTAGCCCGACGCCGACGAGTAGACCCAGCCCACGAGCGGCGTGACGAAGAACAGCGCGTACAGCAGCCAGTGCGCCCCGTGTGCCGCGACCTGCTGCCAGCGCGGCATCGACGCAGGTAGCAGCGGGGGCCGATGGGACAGGCGCCAGAGCAGGCGCGCCGCGGCGAGCAGGAAGATCGTGATGCCGATCCACTTGTGATAGTTGAACAGCTTGATCCGCGATGGCGAGATCGGCAGGTCGGCCATGTACCAGCCGAGCGCGAGCGTCCCCACGATGAGGACGGCCATCAGCCAGTGCAGGACGATGGCCGTCCTCGTGTACGTGCTGCGCGCGCTCGCGTTCGTCACGGCCTTCCTTCGATCAGGCAGGCGTCAGCTCGTCCACGCCCGAGCGCGCACGGGCGGCCTGGGCGATGCGGACACCGAACAGCGTCGCGGTCTCGAGATCGCCGCGCGGCACTTCGTCCGGCGACGAGTCCGACGGCGATTGGGCCATCAACCCTGCATACGAGCCCAGGTAGTTGATGTCGTCGCGTTGCGCGGACTTCTTGTTCGACGCCTGCACGCCGGTCCCGATCCAGGTGCCGCCATGTTGCATGGCGAGCGTGACCAGATAGTGCAGCGTGCTGTGCTTGTCGCCGTTCATCGAAGCCGAATTGGTGAAGCCCGCGAAGAGCTTGTCCTTCCAGTCCTGCGTGAACCACGCCTTGGAGGTCGCGTCGGCGAACTTTTTGAACTGCCACGACACGGTACCCATGTACGTCGGCGAACCGAAGACGATCGCATCGGCGTTCGCCAGCGTGAGCCAGGCGGCGTCGGGGATATTACCTTCGGCGTCGATCAGGATCGCGGCCGCGTCGACGCCGTCGACTTGACGAAGTCCGTCGACGATCGCGTTCGCGACGCGGGTCGTGTGGCCGTAGCCGGAGTGGTAGACGACTGCAATCGAGGTGTTCATCGTGTTTCCTTTTTTCGTTGAATCAGGGGAGGTCGAACAACAGCACTTCGGCATCGCGACCGGACTCGATCGTCACGTCGCCCGCTTCGGTGACCTTCAATGCATCGCCGGCGGACAGCAACGTCCCGTCGACGACGACCGAGCCGCGTGCCACGTGCACGTAGGCGCGGCGACCCGCGGCGACGCGATGCGTCGCCGACTCGGCGCCGTCGAACAGCCCGGCGTACAGCGACGCGTCGGCATGGATCGAGACCGAGCCGTCACGGCCGTCGGGCGACGCGACGAGGCGCAGCCGTCCGCGCTTGTCGGCGGGCGTGAAACGCTTTTCCTCGTAGCTCGGCTTGATGCCGGTCACGTCGGGGATGATCCAGATCTGCAGCATGTGGACGCGCTGGTCGTTCGAGCGATTGAACTCGGAGTGCAGCACGCCGGTTCCGGCGCTCATGCGTTGCACGTCGCCGGGTCGGATGACCGCGCCGCTGTCGCCACCGCTCGCCATCGAGTCCTTGTGCGTCAACTCGCCTTCGAGGACGTAGGTGATGATCTCCATGTCCCGGTGACCATGGGTGCCGAAGCCCGACGCGGGCGCGATGATGTCTTCGTTGATGACACGCAGCGGACCGAACGCGACGTGGTCCGGATCGCGGTAATCGGCGAACGAGAAGCTGTGCCAGCTCTTCAGCCAGCCGTGTTCGGCATAGCCGCGGTCTGCGGCGCGACGCAGGGTGTTCCGTTCGATGACTTCAGTCATTTTCAACTCCTTGCTGGTCAGCTCGAGGTGATCTCGTGCTTGCGTGGACGAGAAGATAGGCGCAGCGACCGGAAATTGATAGGCTGCGCCTTTGACGAAGTCGTTCAACAAATCCGAACGATCGGAAAGGACCTGACGTGCTGGATCTCGATGCCCTCGCCGCCCTCGACGCGATCGAGCGCAAGGGCAGCTTCGCGCGCGCCGCCGAGGAGCTCGGCCGCGTCCCGTCGGCCATCACCTACCTCGTTCGCAAGCTCGAGGGCGACCTGGACGTGTTGTTGTTCGATCGGCGCGGACACAAGGCCGAGCTCACGCCGGCAGGGCGGACGCTGCTCGACGAGGGCCGCCACCTGCTGTTCGCGGCGAACGAATTGCAGCGGCGCGTGCGGCGCATCGAAAGCGGCTGGGAGCCGGAGCTGCGCATCGCCGTCGACACCATCGTCAGCGTCGAGCCCTTGTTCACGCTGATCGGCGAGTTCTACGGCGAGGAATCCGGCACGCGCCTGCGTCTGTCGACCGAGGTGTTGTCGGGAACGTGGGAGGCGTTGGTCACCGGCCGGGCGGACCTGGCGATCGGCACGGTGGCGACGGCGTCCGCCGGCGTGCCGGGTTCGACCGGCTATCAGAGTCGCGCGCTCGCGGAAGTCGAGTTCGTGTTCGCCGTCGCGCCGACCCATCCGCTCGCGGACGCGCCGGAACCGTTGTCGCCGGAGGACGTGCGTCGCCACCGGGCCGTCGCCGTCGGGGACAGCGTACGGACGCAGCCGGCGATGACGGTCGGCATCCTCGGCGGCCAGGACGTGCTGACGGTCTCGAGCATGGAGGCGAAGGTCGCGGCCCAGGTCGCCGGCCTGGGCTGCGGCAACATCCCGCTCGGACTCGCGATGCCCTACATCGAGACGGGACGCCTGGTCCCGAAGCAGCTCTCGGAGACGCGCATCGCCGGCATGCTCCACTTCGCGTGGAACGCGCGATCGAAGGGGAAGGCGTTGCAGTGGTTCGTCAAACGGCTCTCCGAGCCCGAGGTCAGGCGCGCCCTCGTGCCGCTCTGACCGCTACTTCTCGGCGAGCACCGTGAGCTGCTCGATCACCGGCGGTTTCGCGAGCAGCGTCGCCGCGTTCGCCATCAAGGCCTTCGGGATCTCGCCGGACAGGTGGGCCGTGCGCCCGGCCTCGTCGTCGAACGTGTCGAAGATGCCGAACGTGACGGCGTCGATCTTCCACGCGTACCAGCTCCGGGTGCCGGGCTCGGCCTGTGCGAGCGATAGCGCGGACTTCAGGAAGGCCTCGACGTCGGCAGCTTTGTCGGGCTTCGCTTCGACTCGGGCGAGCAATGCGTACTTGACCATGCGGATCTCCTCGTTGATGGTGCCGGCTCAGGCAGGTGCCTGATTGATGAAGCGTCGTTCGAGCGGATACGGAAACACGTCCTCGATGTAGCCCGCCTCGATGCGGTCCTTGAGACCCTGCCAATAGGCGGCCTCGAAGATCTCGGGATGCAGTTCGAGCAGCGTCGCCCGGATCGTCGGGTCGCCGAGCAGGAACGTCTTCCATTCCTCGGGGAACACATCGTTCTTCGCGACCGAGTACCACGGCTCGGCAGCCATCTCGTCTTCCGGCGTGCGCGGCTCGGGGACGAGCCGGAAGTTGCAGGCCGTCATGTATTCGATCTCGTCGTAGTCGTAGAAGACGACGCGTCGATTACGGGTGACGCCGAAATTCTTGTAGAGCATGTCGCCCGGAAAGATGTTCGCCGCCGCGAGTTGCTTGATCGCGAGGCCGTATTCCCCGAGTGCGCGCCGCGCGTCGGCGGGCGACGCGTTCTGCAGGTAGATGTTCAGCGGCGTCATGCGGCGCTCGATGTAGCAGTGGTTGATGATCACGGAGTCGTCTTCCACCGACAACATCGTCGGCGCCTTGTGCCGCAGTTCGGCGAGCAGTTCCTCGGAGAAGCGCGCGCGGGGAAACGCGACGTCGGAGTACTCGAGCGTGTCGGCCATCCGTCCGACGCGGTCGTGGAGCTTGACCATCCAGTACTTCGCCATCACGCCTTCGCGGTCGACCTCCTTCGGCCGGGGGATCAGGTCGTTGATGACCTTGAAGACGAACGGGAAGGACGGCAGCGTGAACACCGTCATCACGAGGCCCTTGATGCCGGGCGCGATCACGAAGTCGTCGGTCGAGTGCGCGAGGTGATGCAGGAAGTCGCGATAGAAGAGCGCCTTCCCGTGCTTCTGCAACCCGAGCATGTTGTAGAGCTCGAACTTCGGCCGCGTCGGCAGCATCTCGTGCAGGAAGGAGACGTAGGCGGCGGGGACCGCCGTGTCGACCATGAAGTACGCGCGCGAGAAGCTGAACAGTCCGAGCAGGTCGACCATGTCGAACAGCACCGTGTCGATGACGAGCCCGCCGTTCGGGCCGTGCAGGATCGGGATCGCGAAGGGGACGACGACGTGGCCGTTGTAGATGCGGCCGATCGCGTAGGCGCCCTTGTTGCGGAAGAACAGCGACGAGAGGAACTGGATCTGGTGGTTCGTCAGGCGCTCGAAGGGCTGGCTGAACATCATCGACGCCGCGTCGGCGACGCGGCGCAGGTCGCGGTCGAGGTCCTCGAACGGGCGCTCGAAGCCGAAGTCCCGGAAGGCCTCTCGAAACGACTCGAACATGCCGTCGCTGCCCGGGTAGTACGCGCGATAGGCCGGAGGCACCGAGTCGAGGTGCTCGGTCGAGATGGTCGGCCGGACGAACAGGAAGGCGTTGTTGTAGTAGTTGCGGTGGAGGATCTTGCAGCACACCGAATTGAAGAAGGTCTCCGCGCACTCTGGCTGCAGGTGATCGAGCAGCAGGTTGATGTACTGGAACTTCACCTGCTGCCAGAACGAGGTCGACAACTCCTCCGCGTTGAACTCGCGCTCGAGGCGCTCGACCGTCTCGCCGACGCGGCGGTCGTAGAACTGCAGGCGTTCGCGCGAGGCCTCCTGCGCTTCCTTCCAGCGCGCGCCTTCGAAGCGTCCCTTCGCCTTCTGCGTCGTCTCGCGGAACAAGCGGTAGTGCTTGTTGAAGCCCCACAGCACGACCTGGGCGAGCGCGAGCGCGCTGCTCGCGCTATCGGTCGCTCGCCGCGATGCGGATTCGCGCGGGGGAGGGCTGACGAGGGTGGGGTGGCCGGTATCCATCGGCCGACTATATATCGCCCTTCGCATACGATGCTGCGTCATGCCGCGGACCGCACTGCCTCCCGAACTCGACTGCGACGTGCTCGTCGTCGGCGGCGGCATCAACGGCTGCGGCATCGCGCGCGACCTCGCGGGCCGCGGGTGGCGGGTCGTGCTGTGCGAGAAGGACGACCTCGCCGCCCACACGTCCTCGTCGTCGACGAAGCTGATCCACGGCGGACTGCGCTATCTCGAGCACTTCGAGTTCGGTCTCGTGCGCCGCGCCTTGCAGGAGCGCGAAGTCCTGCTGCGCAGCGCGCCCCACCTGATGTGGCCGCTGCGCTTCGTGATGCCGCACGACGCATCGATGCGGCCCGCGTGGATGATCCGCATCGGCCTGTTCCTCTACGACCATCTCGCGAGACGCGAGCTGCTGCCCGCCTCGCGGACCATCGACCTGCAGTCCTCGGCGCTGGGCGCGCCGCTCAAGCCGGTGTATCGGCGCGGCTTCGCCTACTCGGACGGCTGGGTCGATGATGCGCGCCTGGTGGTTCTCAACGCGATCGACGCGCGTTCGCAGGGCGCGCAGGTCTTCACGCGGACGGCGTGCGTCGAGGCCCGTCGCGGTCCGGACGCGTGGACCGCGATGCTCGAAGGGGCCGCGGGCCGCTGCCGTGTCCGTGCGCGCGCGCTCGTCAATGCGGCGGGACCGTGGGCGGCGAGCTTCCTGACGGGTGTGACGCGCGACGCGCACGGCGCACCGCTCGCGACGAGGCACCTGCGCCTCGTCAAGGGCAGCCACATCGTCGTGCCCCGGCTCTTCACGCACGACCATGCGTATCTGTTCCAGAACCCCGACCAGCGCATCGTGTTCGCGATCCCGTACGAGCACGCGTTCACGCTGATCGGCACGACGGACGTCGAACTCGATGGACAGGATCCCGGAACGCCGCGCGCCAGCGACGAGGAAATCACCTACCTGTGCGCCCAGGCGAGCCGGTACTTCCGCGAGCCGGTGCGGCCGGCCGACGTCGTCTGGTCGTATGCGGGGGTCCGTCCGCTGGTCGACGACGCGGCCGGCGATGCGTCGTCGGTCACGCGCGACTACCGTCTCGAGCGCGACACCTCGGCCGCACCGCTGTTGTCCGTGTGGGGCGGCAAGATCACCACGTTCCGCAAGCTCGCCGAAGAGGCGGCCGAGGCCCTCGGCGCGATGTTCGACGATACGCGTCCGGCCTGGACCCGCGACGCACCGCTCGCCGGCGGCGACCTGGCGAGCTGGATCGGCACGACGTCGCGCGCGCGACCCGAACGCGCGTTCCAGGCCTTCGTCGCGGCGCTGCGCGGGCGTCACCCGTGGCTGCCCGCGGCGCTCGCGCATCGGCTCGCGCGGGCCTACGGTGCCCGCGTCGCGCTCGTGCTCGACGACGCCACGTCCTTGCGCGACCTCGGTCCCGAAGTCGCGGCGGGACTGCATGAGCGCGAGCTTCGTTATCTCGTCGACGAGGAGTGGTGCATCGACGCCGAGGACGTGCTGTGGCGACGCTCGAAACTCGGGCTGCACGCGACCGAGGACGGGCGGCGCGCGGTCGACGCGTGGATGCGCGCACACGCGTGACGGGCAAAACAAAGGGCGCCCATCGGGCGCCCTCGAACGACACTGGGTCTCCGCCTGCGCGGGGACGAGGTGGAACGATCGCTACGCGATCACTCCACCTTCGCCTTGTCGCGAAGGCTCTTGAGCATCGCCTCGAACTTCTGCTGTTGCCACTGCTGATTCGCCATCATCGCGTTCGCGATCTGCGGCTTGGCTTCCTCGAAGGAGGGCAGTTTCGCTTCGCGGACGTCGTCGAGGCGGATCACGTGGTAGCCGAACTGGGTCTTGACCGGCGTCTGCGTGTATTGGCCCTTCGGCAGCTTCTCGAGCGCCTCGGCGAATTCCTTCACGTAGGTCTGCGCCGGGGCCCAATCGAGCTCGCCCCCGTTTGCCGCCGAGCCCGGATCCTTCGACTGCTTGGCCAGGTCCTCGAACTTCGCACCGGCCTTGAGCTTCGCGACGATCGCCTTCGCATCGCTTTCCTTCTCGACCAGGATGTGACGCGCCTTGTATTCCTTGCCGCCGGTTTCCTTGACGAGGATGTCGTATTGCTGGCGGATCTCCGCGTCGGTCGGCGGGTTCGCCTTGAAGTAGTCCTGCGCGAGCGCGCCGATCAGGACCTGCTGACGCGTGCGTTCGAGCTGGGCCTGCACCTCGGGGTCGGCGGCGAGGCCCTTCTTGTCGGCTTCCTGCATCAGGATCTCGCGACGGATCAGATCCTCGCGGACCGCGCTCTGCAGTTCGGGCGTGTCCTGCTGACCCTGCTTCTTGAGCTGGTCGACGATCGCATCGGCCTTCGCCTTCGGGATCGGCTTGTTGTTGACGACGGCGATATTCTGCGCAGACGCGGTCGCGGGCACGAGGGTCAGGCAGGCGACGGCTGTGACGAATGCACCGACGATGCTGTGGATACGCAAGGAGTTCATGGTGGTCTTTCCGAATACCGGCCGATGTGGAGGGGCCGAACGCGTTGGGGTGGATGGGGTCATGCGCGGTATGACCGCGCGGTCCGTCACTTCTGCTGGGGCGTGCCCTGCGCCTTCGGTGACGAGGCTGCGGCATCGGCAGCTTCGTCTGGGGTCAGGGCCTCGATGGCGAGCGCGTGGATCGCTCGGTGCATCAAATCGGACAGCGAATCATACACGAGCCGATGTCTCGACAGCCTCGACGCGCCGGTGAACTTCGGTGACACGACCCGGACGTTGAAGTGTCCGCCGCCGCTCGCGGCGCCCGCGTGTCCGGCATGACGGGCGCTGTCGTCGACGACCGTGATCCCGGTCGCTTCGAGCGCCTCGATGAGCCGCTGCTCGATCAGCGCGGCGGTCGCGGCGCCGCTCACCGCGCGCTGTCCTGCGCGTCGACCGCGACCCGCGTCGCGGCCTCGGCGACGTCGGGATCGGCGTCGCCGGCCTCGAGCTTGTCGAGCTGGCGCGAGATCAACAGCCCCTGTCCGAGCGCGAAGCCCAGCGTGAGGATCGTGAGGCCGAAGGACTTGAACGTGACCCAGGTCGTCCGCGAGAAATTGAATGCGACGATCAGGTTGAGGATGCCGAGACCGAGGAAGAACCAGATCCACGCCCGGTTCATGCGATTCCAGACGTGGTCGGGCAGCTCGATCCCGCCCGGCTCCATCAGCGCGCGGATCAGGTTCTTCTTCCAGAACACGATCCCGGAGATCAGCGCCGCCGCGAACAACCAGTAGAGCACCGAGACCTTCCACTTGATGAAGGCGTCGCTGTGGAAATAGATGCTCGCCCCGCCGAACACGACCAGGATGCCGAAGCTCAACCACTGCACGACGCTGACCTTGCGGCGCGTGGCCAGGAGATAGGCGATCTGGATCGTGAACGCGACGATCGCGACGGCGATCGCCAGCAGGATCGACGCCTGGTCCGGCGGGATCGTCCCTCCGCGCGTGATCCCGCCGAGCGTGGACTCGGCGATCTGCTGGGCCTGAACGGGAAACTGTTCGCCCAGCAGGTAGATCGCGAAGAACAGCAGTAGCGAGAAGAAGTCCGAGACGAACTTCATGCGGCGGTATCCGTCGTCCGCTCCGGCGTGGGATCGAAGCGCAACGAGGCCGAGTTGATGCAATAGCGCAGACCGGTCGGCGGCGGGCCGTCCGGGAACACGTGACCGAGGTGCGCATCGCAGACGTTGCAGATCACCTCGACGCGGCGCATGCCGTGCGAGTTGTCCGCCACTTCGCGCACGTTGGCCGGGTCGATCGCCTTGAAGTAGCTCGGCCAGCCGCAGCCCGCGTCGAACTTCGTGTCGGACTCGAACAGCGGCGTGTTGCAGCAGACGCAGGTGTAGATGCCGTGTTCGTTGTGGTCGTTGAATTCGCCGGTGAACGGCCGCTCGGTCGCCGCGTGGCGCGTGACCTGGTATTGCATCGGCGTCAGTTCGTTCTTCCAGTCGGCGTCGCTCTTGATGACTTTTTCCATGGGTCTCGATTCCTTTGTGGCGCGGTTCAGGACGAGCAGCTCACTTCGAGTCGACCGGCCCAGTCGGGCGGCAGTTCGGCATAGGCCTCGAACGCCGGTTGATCGTCGTAGGGCTCCGAGAGCACGCGCCGAAGTCGTTCGACTTCGGTGAAGTCCTTCTCGCGCGCCTTCCGGATCGCCTGTTCCGCCAAGTGATTGCGGAGGACGTATTTGGGATTGACGGCCCGCATCGCAAGCCGTCGGGCGTCCGCGTCGCGCGCGTCGTGCGCGAGGCGCTCGCGGTAGCGCGCCGCCCACGCATCGAAGCGCGCGACGTCGACGAAGAGGTCGCGCGCGAGCGCCGTGTTCGTGCGGTCGAAGTCGCACAGCCGCCGGAAGAAGATCGTGAAGTCGGCGCGGTCGGCTTGCAGCATCGCGAAGAGTTCGTCGATCAAGGCCTGATCGCCTTCCTCGATCCCGGCCAGTCCGAGTTTCGCGTGGACCGCCCGGTCCATCGCGGCCTCGAAGCGCGGTCGATACGGCCCGAGCGCCGCCTCGGCTGCGTCGACGTCGTCGATCAGCGGCATCAACGCTTCGCCGAGGCAATAGAGGTTCCAGCGGGCGATCGCGGGCTGGCGCGAATACGCGTAACGGCCTTGCTCGTCCGTGTGGTTGCAGATGTGAGTCGCATCGAAGCCGTCGAGAAAGCCGAAGGGTCCGTAGTCGAGCGTGAGCCCGAGGATGCTCATGTTGTCGGTGTTCATCACGCCGTGACAGAAGCCGACGGACTGCCAGCGGACCATCAGGTCGGCGGTCCGCTCCACGACCGCGGCGAGCAGGGCCTGATACGGATTCCCGGCCTCGCGCGCCTCCGGATAGAAGTCGTCGATGACCGCATCGGCCAGTGTGCGGAGCGACTCGACGTCGTTGCGCGACGCCCAGTGCTCGAACGATCCGAATCGCACGAAGGACGGCGCCATGCGCATGACGACCGCTGCGGTCTCGACGGTCTCGCGGATCACCGGCCGGTCCGAGCCGACGACGGAGAGCGCGCGCGTCGTCGGGATGCCGAGGCCGTGCATCGCTTCCGAACACAGGAATTCGCGGATCGACGAGCGCAACACGGCGCGGCCGTCCCCCATGCGCGAGTACGGCGTCTTTCCGGCTCCCTTGAGTTGCAGCTCGACGAGGCCCCGGGGGGTCTCGACGCCGCCCAGCAGATGCGCGCGCCCGTCGCCGAGTTGTCCGGCCCACACGCCGAACTGGTGGCCCGAATACACCGCGGCCATCGGATCCGCGCCGCGCGGTACGCGATTGCCGACGAGGACCGCGATCGTCGCGTCGTCGAACGAGGCGCGCGAGAGCCCGATCGATGCGGCCGCGTCATCGCTCGCGGCGACGAGATAGGGATCGGGCAAGGGCTGCGGCGCAAGCCGCGTTCCGAACCGCGGCGACAGCGCGACGAAGCGATTCGTCCATGAGAGGCGATCGAACGCACCGTCGGTCGGGGCGGAGAGCGGATCGGGAGCGGGGTCGAGCGGACGCGGGGCGACGAGCATCCGGCGATTCTAGCGGCTCGCCCGCATCCGCTCGCCGCGAGGCATCCCGCGCGCAGAACGGCCCTGCGCTGCAACACCAAAAAGGGTTGACGCGTTGCAAAAGGCCCCTCGACAATGCGCGTCCGCTGCGAGGGCGACGCATCGGAAACAAGATCCAAAGCGACCTTGCTGCACTGCGCGAGCAAGGCGTTCGAAGACACCGGAGGAGGGTCGATGCAAGGTCTCATGATGAACGCGCAGCTCCTCATCTCGACGCTGATCGAGCATGCCGCGCGACACAACGGATCCACCGAGATCGTCTCGCGTCGGGTCGAAGGTGACATTCATCGGACCACCTGGGGCGAGGTGCAGAAGCGTTCGAAGCAGCTCGCCAACGCCTTGCTCGCGTTGGGCGTGCAGCCCGGTGATCGCGTGGCCACGATCGCTTGGAACGGCTACCGCCATCTCGAGCTCTACTACGCCGTCTCCGGCATCGGCGCCGTCCTCCATACGATCAACCCGCGTCTGCATCCGGATCAGATCGCATGGATCGTGAACCATGCGGAAGACCGCCACCTGTTCTTCGATGCGACCTTCCTCCCGATCGTCGAAGCGATCGCCGACCGTTGTCCGACGGTGGTCACGTGGACCCAGATGTCCGGGCCCGAGACGATGCCGCCCGCGAGCAAGGTCGCGGAGCTCGCGTGCTACGAAGACGTCGTCGCCGGCGCATCCGATCGATACGTCTGGCCGACCTTCGACGAGAACACCGCGTCGTCGCTCTGCTACACGTCGGGCACCACCGGCAATCCCAAGGGCGTCCTGTATTCGCATCGTTCGACCGTGCTCCATGCGTATGCGGCGGCGCTTCCCGACGTGATGAGCCTGTCGGCGAGCGATTGCGTGGTGCCGATCGTTCCGATGTTCCACGTCAACGCCTGGGGAATCCCGTACTCGGCGGCGATGATCGGCTGCAAGCTCGTGTTCCCCGGTCCCGCGCTCGATGGCAAGTCGGTCTACGAATTGTTCGAAAGCGAAGGCGTCACGTTCTCGGCCGGCGTGCCCACGGTGTGGCTCGGGCTGATCAACTATCTCAAGCAGAACGACCTGCGCTTCTCCACATTCAAGCGCACCGTCATCGGCGGTTCCGCCTGTCCCCCGGCGATCATCCGCACGCTGAGCAACGACTACGGCGTGCGCGTGATCCACGGCTGGGGCATGAGCGAGATGTCGCCGCTCGGCACGACGGGTCAGTTGCTCAACAAGCATCGCCAGCTGCCGCACGACGAGCAACTCGCGATCCTCGGCAAGCAGGGGCGCGCGATGTACGGCGTCGACATGAAGATCGTCGACCCCGAAGGCCGCGACCTGCCGTGGGACGGCGTCGCCTTCGGCGATCTCCTCGTGCGCGGTCCGTGGGTCATTCGCGAATACTTCAAGGGCGACGGCGGCGATCCGCTGGTCACGGACGAGCAGGGCGTCGCGTGGTTCCCCACCGGCGACGTGGCCAACATCGACGCCGATTCCTATCTGCAGATCACCGACCGCAGCAAGGACGTGATCAAGTCCGGCGGCGAGTGGATCGGATCGATCGACCTCGAGAACATCGCGATGTCGCACCCGGCCGTCGCGATGGCCGCGGTGATCGCGGTCGCGCATCCGAAGTGGGACGAGCGGCCGTTGCTGATCGTCGTGAAGAAACCCGATGCCGCCGTGACGAAGGAAGAGTTGATCGCGCACTACGACGGCAAGATCGCCAAGTGGTGGACGCCCGACGACGTCGCGTTCGTCGACGCGATTCCGCTCGGCGCCACGGGCAAGATGCTCAAGACGAAGTTGCGCGAATCGTTTCGCGACTATCGCCTGCCGACGGCGTGATCCTGGAATAGCACGACCGTTCGGGTATGCCCTAGATGCCCGCCGGAGGGGCGATCAGTAGACTGCGGCGCGCCGCTGTCCGGCATCCGCCGCAGCGTGCCAGGTTCTTTTCGAAGTGGATGGAGACATGATGAACAAGATGATTCGCGCACTCGCCTATGCCGGCGCCTTCGCTGCACCGTTCGCCCTTTCGACCGCTGCGTCGGCCGAGGTCGTGAAGATCGCCTTCATCGATCCGCTGTCCGGTGCCCTCGGCAACGTGGGGCAGAACCAGCTCAAGAGCTTCCAGTTCCTCGCCGAGAAGCTCAACGAGAAGAAGGCGGCGGGACCGGGCGTCACGTTCGAGATCGTCTCCTTCGACAACAAGGCGAGCCCGCAGGAGAGCCTGACGGCGCTCAAGGCCGCGCAGGACCAGGGCATCCGCTACGTCACGCAGGGCAACGGCTCCGGCGCCGCGGGCGCGATCATCGACGGGATCAACAAGTTCAACGAACGCAATCCCGACAAGACGATGCTGTTCATGAATTACGCGGCGGTCGATCCCGACCTCACGAACAGCAAGTGCAGCTTCTGGCATTTCCGCTTCGACGCCGACACGTCGATGAAGATGGAAGGCCTGACGACGTTCATGGCGAAGGACCCGAGCATCAAGAAGGTCTTCCTGATGAACCAGAACTACGCGCACGGCCAGCAGGTGGCGAAGTACGCGAAGGATCTCCTGTCCCGCAAGCGCCCGGACATCCAGATCGTCGGCGAGGATCTGACGCCGATCGCGCAGACCAAGGACTTCGCCCCGTATGTCGCGAAGATCAAGGCGTCGGGCGCCGACACCGTCATCACCGGCAACTGGGGCGCGGACCTGACGCTCCTGATCAAGGCGGCCAACGAAGCCGGCCTCGACGCGAAGTTCTACACGTATTACGCGGGCGTCACCGGAACGCCGACCGTCATGGGCGCGACCGGCAACGAGCGCGTGAAGATGATCGCGTACTGGCACAACAACGTGGATCAGAACGCGTTCGAGCCGCTCTACGTCGAGTTCAAGAAGAAGTACAACGACGAGCTCTACGTGGCGGCGGCGTGGGTCGAGTTGAACATGCTCGCCGAGTCGATCAAGAAGGCGAAATCGACCGATCCGACGAAGGTCGCGTTCGCGATGGAAGGCCTGTCGGTCAAGGGACCCGCGATGGGCGAAGTCACGATGCGCAAGACCGACCACCAGCTGCAGATGCCGTTGTACATCGCGACGTGGACGAAGGCCGGCGGCAAGCTGAAGTACGACGTCGAGAACACGGGCTACACGTTCCGCACCGACGCGACGCTCGATCCCTACGTGTCGTCGACGCCGACGTCGTGCCAGATGAAGCGTCCGGCCGCGACCTGACCATCCGCTCCCTCCCCCTCGAGGGGAGGGTTGGGAGGGATGGGGTCCGAATGTCGCGCTTGCGATTTCCGCGGATCGCATCCCCTCCAACCTCCTCCTCGAACGGGGCGGAGCCTGAACAGGAAACGCATTGGAGTTCTTCCTCATCTCGCTTTTGAACGGCGTGAGCTACGGGCTCCTGCTGTTCATGCTCTCGTCCGGCCTCACGCTCATCTTCAGCATGATGGGCGTCCTGAATTTCGCGCACGCCTCCTTCTACATGCTGGGGGCCTACATCGCGTACCAGATCAGCGTCTGGGTCGGGTTCTGGCCCGCGCTGTTCATCGCGCCGGTCGTCGTCGGCGTCGCGGGTGCGCTGTTCGAGCGCTATTCGCTGCGCCGCGTCCACAAGTTCGGCCACGTTCCCGAACTGCTCGTCACCTTCGGGCTCTCGTACGTCGTCGGCGAGTTCGTGCAGCTCATCTGGGGTCGCGCGCCGGTCGACTACCGCATTCCGGCGGGCCTCGACGGCGCGCTGTTCACGATCTACACGACGACCTTCCCGGCGTACCGCGGGTTCATGATGCTGGTCGCGGTGCTGATGCTGCTCGGCGTCTATCTGCTGTTCACGCGAACGCGCGTCGGCCTCGTGATCCAGGGCGCGCTGTCCCATCCGGACATGGTCGAGGCGCTCGGCCACAACGTGCCGCGCGTGTTCATGATGGTCTTCGGTGGAGGCTGCGCGCTCGCGGGTCTCGCCGGCGTCATCGGCGGCAATGCGTTCGTCACCGAGCCCGGCATGGCGTTGACCGTCGGCTCGATCATCTTCGTGGTCGTCGTGGTCGGCGGGATGGGATCGCTGGCGGGCGCGTTCATCGCGTCGCTGCTGATCGGCATCCTGCAGACCTTCGCGGTCGCGCTCGACTATTCGCTGTTGACGCTGTTCGCGAAGGGCGGCGCCACGATCGGCCCCGACAATGCGCTCTATCCGGTCCTGAAGCTGACGATCTCGCAGGTGGCGCCGATCCTTCCGTATCTGCTGCTCGTGTTGATCCTGATCTTCCGGCCGCGCGGGCTGATGGGCAAGCGCGATGACTGACGGCCAGAACCTCAAGTTCGTGCCCTTCGACGTGGGCCGCAGCGCGCTGTGGATCTTCTTCGTCGTGGCGCTGCTCGTCTCGCCGCTGATCTGGACGTCGAGCCTGTCGCTGACGATCCTGTCGCAGATCGGCACGCTGATCATCGTCTGCCTGTCGTACAACATGATGCTCGGCCAGTCCGGCATGTTGAGCTTCGGCCACGCGGTCTACGTCGGCCTCGGCGCGTTCATGTCGATCCACGTGATGAATGCGGTCACGAAGGGTGCGTTCTGGATGCCGATCTCCCTCGTCCCCTTGATCGGCGGCATCGCCGGCGCCTTCTTCTCGGTGCTGTTCGGCTACGTGACCACGAAGAAGTCCGGCACGACCTTCGCGATGATCACGCTCGGCATCGGCGAACTCGTCGCGGCGAGTTCGTTGATGCTGCCGGAGTTCTTCGGCGGCGAGGCCGGCATCACGACGAACCGCGTGATCGGGAGTCCGGTGCTGGGCATCACGTACGGACCGCAGATCCAGGTCTACTACCTGATCGCAATCTGGTGCCTGATCTGCACCGCGGCGATGTACGCGTTCACGCTGACGCCGCTCGGCCGCATGGCCAACGCGGTCCGCGACAACCCGGAGCGCGCCGAGTTCGTCGGCTACAACACGCAGCGTGTCCGCTACTTCGTGATGATCATCGCCGGCTTCTTCGCGGGCATCGCGGGCGGCCTCGGCGCGATCAACTTCGAGATCGTGAGTTCCGAGAACGTCAGTACCGTGCGCTCGGGCGCATACCTGCTGTTCACGTTCCTCGGCGGGGTGGGCTTCTTCTTCGGGCCGATCATCGGCGCGGTGATCTTCGTGTTGTCCTTCGTGGTGTTGTCCGAACTCACGAAGGCCTGGCTGCTCTACCTGGGGATCTTCTTCCTGCTGATGGTGATGTACGCGCCGGGCGGCATCGCGAGCCTGATCATGATGAATGCGCGGGTCGCGCAGTTCAAGAAGTTCGGCCGGCTGTGGCTGCCGTACGCGGCGGTGCTGGGCGCGGGGATCGTGCTCTTCCTCGGCGTCACGTCGTTGATCGAACTCGTCTATCACTACCAGCTCGAGTCGGCCGGCGGAACGACGTTGAAGCTCTACGGCTTCGTCGCGGACACGTCCACGGTCTCGACCTGGGCGACGGCCGTGATCGTCACCGCGATCGGCATCGTGCTGATGACCTTCGCGTCGCGCTACTTCAAGCGCATCTGGGGCGGCATCCAGACCGAGATCCAGTTGTTGATCGAGCGAGGTCTCGTATGAGCACCGATCCGAAGAGCGCGGCGTACGCGATCCAGTTGCTCGACGTGCGCAAGAACTTCGGCAAGTCCGAAATCATCCGCGGCGCGAATCTGGCGATCCCGCCCGGCGAACGCCATGCGGTGATCGGTCCGAACGGTGCGGGGAAGTCGACGCTGTTCAACCTGATCTCGGGCCGCTTCGACGTCAGCAGCGGCGACATCCAGCTCAACGGCAGGAGCACGCTCGGACTCACGCCCTTCGAGATCAATCGCCTCGGCCTGTCGCGCAGCTTCCAGATCACCAACATCTTCCATCGCCTGTCGGTGTTCGAGAACATCCGTTGCGCGGTGCTCTGGTCGCTCGGCTACAAGTATTCGTTCTGGCACTCGCTCGCGCGTCTGCGCGACGCGCGACTGCGCTCCGAGGAGATTCTCGAGCAGATCGGGCTGCGCAAGCGCCACGACGTGGCGGCCGGCCTCCTGACGTACGCGGAGCAACGCGCGCTCGAGATCGGCATCACGGTCGCAGGCGGCGCGAACGTGATCCTGCTCGACGAACCGACGGCCGGCATGAGCCGCTCCGAGTCCGATCACGCGGTCGAGCTGATCCGCAAGGTCACCGTCGGCAAGACGCTGATCATGGTCGAGCACGACATGAGCGTCGTCTTCGGCCTCGCGGACCGCATCTCGGTGCTCGTCTACGGCGAAGTCATCGCGACCGACGTCCCGGCGAAGATCCGCGAGAACGCGAAGGTGCAGGAGGCCTACCTCGGTGCGCATGCCGGGGATCACGCGGAGGCGGAGCCGTGAGCGAGCCGCTGCTGAAGATTTCCGGACTCAACGCCTACTACGGCAAGAGCCACGTCCTGCACGGCATCGACCTGCACATCGACACGGGCGAGATCGTGAGCCTGCTCGGGCGCAACGGCGTCGGGCGCTCGACGACGGTGAAGTCGATCATGGGCCAGGTGCAGACCACCGGTTCGATCACGTTCCGCGGCGAGGAGATCAGCGGCGAGAAAGCCTTCCGCATCGCGCATCGCGGGATCGGTTACGTGCCGGAGAACCGCGACGTCTTTCCGCGGCTGACGGTCGAGCAGAACCTGATCCTGGGCGAGAAGGCGAAGAAGAAGGCCGGTCGCTGGACCATCGACGACATGTACAAGATGTTTCCGCGCCTCAAGGAGCGCCAGAGCGTGCAGGCCGGCGTGTTGTCGGGCGGCGAGCAGCAGATGCTCACGCTGTGCCGCACGCTGATGGGCGACCCGGACTTCATCATGATCGACGAGCCGACCGAAGGTCTCGCGCCGAAGATCGTCGAGCTCGTCGCCGACTATCTGAAAGAGCTCAAGAATCGCGGCATTTCGGTCCTGCTCGTCGAGCAGAAGCTCGCGATCGCGCTCGAGATCTCGCAGCGCGTCTATGTCATGGGACACGGCCAGATCGTGTTCGAAGGCACGCCGGCGGAACTCAAGGCCAACCCGACGATTCGCAAGGAATGGCTCGAAGTCTGAGGGCCGCGATCGAGGCCTGTTGAGCGCTCCACGGTCGGCGTTTCAAGAAAACGAACGATCGTGCTAATTTGTTATCATCGTCTCCGCCCGGCGGCTCGATCCGCATGCGGCCCCCAAGAACATCGATCTCGAGGAAGCCTTCATGACAGCAACCACGCAGGTGAAGGACGGCATCGCCGTCATCACGGTGGACAATCCGCCGGTCAACAGCATGAGCCTGGCCGCACGCCAGGGCATCGTCGCCGGCATGGAGCAGGCGCTCAACGACGCGTCGGTCAAGGCGATCGTGCTGACGGGCAAGGGGAAGTTCTTCTGCGCGGGTGCCGAGGTCAAGGAATTCAACACGCCGGCGGCGTTCGCGGAACCGTCGCTCGCGACGGTCATCGAGCTGATCGAGAACGCGTCGAAGCCGGTGGTCGCCGCGATCAACGGGACGGTGATGGGCGGCGGCCTCGAGCTCGCACTCGGCTGCCACTACCGCGTGACGATCGCCGGCGTCCCGGTCGCGCTGCCGGAGGTGAAGCTCGGCATCCTGCCGGGTGCCGGCGGCACGCAGCGCCTGCCGCGCGTGATCGGCGTCGAATACGCGTTGAACATGATCGTCAGCGGCACGCCGGTCAACAGCGAGATGCTCGCGACGACGAAGCTGTTCGACAAGCTCGTGACCGGTGACGTCGTCGAAGGCGCCATCGCCTTCGCGAAGGAAATCCAGGACAAGAAGCCGCTGCCGAAGATCCGCGACATCAAGATCGACTTTCCGCTCTACGAGGGCTACTTCGGCTTCGCGCGCAACACGGTCAAGGCCGTCGCGAAGAACTATCCCGCGCCGCTGAAGTGCGTCGACGCGGTCGAGGCCGCGGTCACGATGCGCTTCGACGACGGCATCGCGTTCGAGCGCGCCTGCTTCGTCGAACTCGTGCAGACGCCCGAGTCGAAGGCGCTGCGTCATGCGTTCTTCGGCGAACGCGCCGCGAGCAAGATCCCCGACGTTCCCGAGGACACGCCGACGCGACCGATCAAGAGCGCGGCCGTGATCGGTGCCGGCACGATGGGCGGCGGCATCGCGATGAACTTCGCGAACGCCGGCATCCCGGTCAAGGTGCTCGAGCTCAAGCAGGAAGCGCTCGACAAGGGTCTCGGGACGGTTCGCAAGAACTACGAGAACACGATGAAGAAGGGCAAGCTGACGCAGGAGAAGTTCGATCAGCGCGTCGGCCTCATCACCGGCACGACCGATTACAACGACATCAAGGACGCCGACATCGTCATCGAGGCGGTGTTCGAAGAGATGGGCGTCAAGGAAGCCGTGTTCAAGAAGCTCGACGAGGTCATGAAGCCGGGCGCGATCCTCGCGTCGAACACGTCCACGCTCGACGTCGACAAGATCGCCGACTTCACGAAGCGCCCGCAGGATGTGATCGGCACGCACTTCTTCAGTCCGGCGAACGTGATGAAGCTGCTCGAGATCGTGCGCGGCAAGAAGACGGCGAAGGACGTGCTCGCGACGACGATGGGCCTGTCGAAGAAGCTCAAGAAGACCGGCGTGGTCTCGGGCGTCTGCGACGGCTTCATCGGCAACCGGATGATCGAGCAGTACTCGCGTCAGGCCGGCTTCCTGCTCGAGGAGGGCGCGCTGCCTGAACAGGTGGACAAGGCGATCGAGAAGTTCGGCTTCGCGATGGGCCCGTTCCGCATGGGCGACCTCGCGGGCAACGACATCGGTTACGCGATCCGCAAGCGCCGCTACGTCGAGAAGCCGAACATGGTCTATTCGAAGACGGCCGACCTGCTGGTCGAGATGGGCCGCCACGGGCAGAAGACCGGCGCCGGTTGGTACGACTACAAGCCGGGCAACCGCACGCCGATTCCGAACCAGCAGGTCAACGACATGATCGTCGAGGAGTCGAAGCGCCTCGGCATCACGCGTCGCAAGATCAGCGACCAGGAGATCGTCGAGCGTCTCGTCTTCGCGCTCGTCAACGAAGGCGCGCAGATCCTCGATGAGAAGATCGCGCAACGCGCGTCGGACATCGACATGGTCTATCTCACCGGCTACGGCTTTCCGATCTATCGCGGCGGGCCGATGTGCTACGCGGATACCGTGGGCCTGCAGAAGGTCGTGATGAAGATGGAGCAGTACGGCAAGGGACCGAACGCCGAACGCCAGGGCAAGGCCTGGGTCCCCGCGCCCTTGCTCGCCAAGCTCGCGGCCGAAGGGAAGACCTTCAGCTGAGTTGCCATTCCCGCCCATGTGGGGGACGAACCTAGGAGAACTGAAATGACGGACGCAGTCATCGTATCCACCGCACGCACCGGCCTCGCCAAGTCCTGGAAGGGTGCCTTCAACATGACGTACGGCGCGTCGCTCGGCGGCCATGCCGTCAAGCACGCGATCGAGCGCTCCGGCATCGACGCGGCCGAAGTCGAGGACGTCATCATGGGTTGCGCGAACCCCGAGGGCACGACCGGCGCAAACGTCGCGCGCCAGATCGCGCTCGCGGCGGGCTGTCCGGTCACGGTGTCGGGCATGACCGTCAACCGCTTCTGTTCGTCGGGCCTGCAGACGGTCGCGAGCGCCGCGCAGCGCGTGCTGGCAGGCGAGGGCGACATCTTCGTGGCCGGCGGCGTCGAGTCGATCTCCTGCGTGCAGCAGGAGATGAACCATCACATGATGCGCGACCCGAACCTGCTCGCGACGAAGCCCGAGATCTACTGGAACATGCTGCAGACGGCCGAGCAGGTCGCGAAGCGCTACAACATCCCGCGTGAAGTCCAGGACCAGTACGGCGTCGAGAGCCAGCAGCGCGCGGCTGCCGCGCGGGACGCCGGTCGCTTCAAGGACGAGATCGTCCCGATGACGACGGTGATGGGCGCGGCCGACAAGACGACCGGGATGATGCTGACGAAGAAGGTCACGATCTCGGAAGACGAGGGCATCCGCGCCGACACGACCTACGACGCGGTCGCGAAGATCAAGCCGGCGATCCCCGGCGGCGTGATCTCGGCCGGCAACGCGAGCCAGTTCTCCGACGGCGCGTCGGCACAGGTGATCATGAGCGACAAGGTCGCGGCGTCGAAGGGGCTGAAGCCGATGGGCGTCTTCCGCGGCTTCGCGGTCGCCGGCTGCGAACCCGACGAGATGGGCATCGGACCCGTGTTCGCGATCCCGAAGCTGTTGAAGAAGGCCGGTCTCACGATCGACGACATCGGCCTCTGGGAATTGAACGAGGCGTTCGCGGTACAGGTGATCTATTGCCGCGACAAGCTCGGCATCCCGAACGATCGCCTGAACGTCGACGGCGGTTCGATCGCGGTCGGCCATCCGTACGGCGTCACCGGTTCGCGGCTCGTCGGCCACGCGTTGATCGAAGGCAAGCGCCGCGGCGTGAAGTACGCGGTCGTCACGATGTGCATCGGCGGCGGCATGGGCGCTGCGGGCCTCTTCGAGATCGTCTGATGCACGCGCTGCGCCGCGGTTTGGTCGTCGCGGCGCTGGTCGTCGCGTCGTCCGCGCAAGCGCAGTCGCACAGGCGTGCCGACGAGGCGATGGCCGCGCTGAAGCGGAACGACTGCGTCAACACGCTCAACGCGTTGCGCCAGGGGATGCTCGACAACGAGCCGGCGTCGCTCTACCTGAGCGGCAGCCTCGCCGAGACCGGGACCTGCGCACAGGCGGACCCGGCGGCGGCGGCCAAGGCCTATGAACGCGCCGCATTGCTCGGTCGCAACGACGCGGCGGCGGCGCTCGCGCTGCTGTACGCCGAGGGCTCCGGCGTGCCGCAGAGCTACGCGGATGCGGGGCGCTGGTATGCGGCGGCGCGCGGCATCACGTCGCCGGATCCGGGATCGATCTCTTCACCCGACGCCATCGCAAAGACCTACACACGCGCGGTCCACGATCTCGCGTACTTCTCGCTCGCGAATCGCCTGAAAAATCCGTATCCGCTGAACACGCGCGTGCGCTTCGATCCGCGGACCGGCGTCGCGACGATCGTGTCCCGACCGGCGAGCTCGCTGCCGGGCGCGATCAAGGACGCGGACATCCTCGCGTCGTACGCCGACGCCGTGCGCGACCTGCCGAAGCCGGTAATCCCGACGAACGCCGACTACACGACCGAGCGCTCGATGGGCGAGGACGGCCGCTGACGTGACGATGCCCGTCCGATGAGCGACAAGCTGCTCAGTCGTCGCGACCTCGCGTTCCTGCTCTACGAGTGGCTCGACGTCGAGTCGCTCACGAAGCGCGAACGTTTCGCCGATCACTCGCGCGAGACCTTCGACGCCGCGCTCGCGACCTGCGAGGCGATCGCGGTCGATCTCTTCGAGCCGCACAACAAGAAGAGCGACCAGAACGAGCCGCACTTCGACGGCGAACGCGTGACGATGATCCCCGAGGTCGCGGTGGCGTTGAAGGCGTTCAACGAGGCGGGCCTGATGGCGGCCGGTCGCGATTACGAACTCGGCGGCATGCAGCTGCCGGCGGTCGTCGAGAAGGCGGGCTTCGCGTGGTTCAAGGCCGCGAACGTCGGGACGTCGTCGTACCCGTTCCTCACGATCGGCAACTCGAATCTGCTCCTCGCACACGGGTCCGACGAACAGGTCGAGCGTTTCGTGAAGCCGATGCTCGCCGGTCGCTTCTACGGGACGATGTGCCTGTCGGAGACGCAGGCGGGCTCGTCGTTGTCGGACGTGAAGACGAAGGCCGTTCCGGAGGACGACGGAACGTATCGGCTGATCGGTTCGAAGATGTGGATCAGTGCCGGCGAACACGACCTGTCCGAGAACATCGTCCATCTCGTGCTCGCGAAGATTCCCGAGGCGGACGGCGCGCTGCCGGCCGGCGTGAAAGGGATCTCGCTGTTCATCGTCCCGAAGTTCCTGGTCGAGGACGATGGCCGGGTCGGGGAGCGCAACGACGTCGTGCTCGCGGGCCTGAATCACAAGATGGGTTACCGCGGAACGACGAACTGCCTGCTCAACTTCGGCGAAGGGAAGTTCAAGCCGAAAGGGAAGGCCGGGGCGATCGGCTATCTCGTCGGCGAGCCGAACCAGGGCCTCGCGCAGATGTTCCACATGATGAACGAGGCGCGCATCGGTGTCGGACTCGGCGCGACCGCGCTCGGCTACGCGGGTTATCTGCATGCGCTCGACTACGCGCGCAACCGTCCGCAGGGACGCGCGCCGGGCGGCAAGGATCCGACGCGCCCGCAGATCCCGATCGCCGAGCACGCGGACGTCAAGCGGATGCTGCTCGCGCAGAAGGCCTATGTCGAAGGCGCGTTCGCGCTGAATCTGTATTGCGCGCGTCTCGTCGACGAGGAGCGGACGGCAGAGAAAGAGGCCGCGCGTCGCGACGCGAAGCTGATGCTCGACATCCTCACGCCGATCGCGAAGAGCTGGCCGTCGCAGTGGTGCCTCGAGGCGAACAGCCTCGCGATCCAGGTCCATGGCGGCTACGGTTACACGCGCGACTACAACGTCGAGCAGTTCTATCGCGACAACCGGCTCAATCCGATCCACGAGGGCACGCACGGCATCCAGGGTCTCGATCTGCTCGGTCGCAAGGTCGTCATGCAACAGGGTGCGGCGCTCGTCGCGTTGTCGGGCCGGGTCCGCGCGACCGCGGCGCAGGGGCGCGCGGATGCGACGCTCGCCGCCTACGCCGCGGCCCTCGACGGGATGTGGACCCGCATCGAGGACACGACACGCACGCTGCATGCGGCCCAGGATGCGAACCGCACGCTCGCGAACGCGACGGTCTACCTCGAGGCATTCGGCCACGCGGTCGTCGCGTGGATCTGGCTCGAGCAGGCGCTCGTCGCGTCGCGCGCACTCGCCGCCTCTCGGCCGGACGCGGACTTCTACCGGGGCAAGCTCGCGGCGTGCCGATATTTCTTCATCTACGAACTGCCGAAGGTCGGCCCGATGCTCGACGTGCTGGCAGCGCTCGACGACACCACGCTCGCGATGCAGGACGCGTGGTTCTGACGGACACCCCTGATCGTTCTCCCGTTCGGGAGGCAGAAGACCCAAAGGAGAAGACATGAGCATCAAACGCTTGTTCGACCTCAGCGGCCGCACCGCCCTCGTCACCGGTGGTTCCCGCGGGCTCGGC
>Ga0247783_1000092_pt1 | contig 27255 bp, 30 predicted proteins | sample UWRJL064202C5_FD_179911 | JGI IMG/M metagenome (GOLD analysis project Ga0247783, IMG submission 179911) | Plant litter microbial communities from Arlington Agricultural Research Station in Wisconsin, United States - UWRJ-L064-202C-5 | ecosystem: Environmental > Terrestrial > Plant litter >...
GTGCGGGATGTCGTTCTCGAGCGCGACGATGCCGCGCGGCAGGACGACGTGCGACAGGAACGGAAAGCGCCGCGAGTACGCCTCGGCCTGATCGAAGTTGAACAGGCGCACGCCCGGCGTCTGCAGCAGCATCTGCACGAGCGGCGCTTCGGGCGCCGTGACGAACATGACCGCGTCGAGCGAGCCGTCGAGCAGCTTCATGACCGCCGGCGTGTCCTCGAGATTCGTCAGCGTCAGGTCCTTCGGGTCGACCCGGTTGGCCGACAGCAGTTGGCGCGCGAGGCGTGGCCCGCCGCTCCCCTGCGGGCCCACATTGAGCGAGAGGCCGCGCAATTCGCCGAGCTGACTGATCGCCTTGATCAACGGCGCCGGGACGCGAGACTTCCCCGGCGGCAGCCCGTCGCCGGTCGGCGGCTTGACCTTCGCGAGGGTGGCGTCGCGATAGAAGATCCACACGGGCTCGACGAACAGGCTCCCGAGCGAGACGAGGCCGCGTCGCTCGGCCATGTCCTCGTTCGTCGTCCCGCTCTGCACGAACGCCACGTCGGCGTCGGACTTATCCGTGTTCAGGCGATGCAGGTTCTGCATCGAACCCGCGGATGAACGCAGCACCACGTCGATGCCATGCCGCGCGAGGATGGCCTTGTACTTCTGCGCGAAGTCGGCGTACGCGCCGTCGTCGAGTCCCGTCGCGATCGTGACGGACTTCGGCGGCGTGGGGTCGATCCAGCGGTAGGCGACGACGAGCAGCACGAGGACCGCGAGGATCGCAGGACCGTAGGTGGAGACCAGGTCCCGGATCGAGACGAGCGAGAACTTGAACAGGCGCGGCATGCGCGTCGCGCGTCAGCGCGGTCCTTCGGGCTTCTGCAGTCGCGTGATCTCGTCCTGCACCGCGCGGTGGACGACATCGCGCAGCCCCGACGCCAGCTGCTCGCGCAGACCGCCCTGCAAGGACGCGAGCGCGACTTCGAGCTCGAAGCGCAGCGCCTGCGCGATGCGCGCATCGAGTTCGGTGTCGATGCGGCCCTTGAGATCCTGCAGGACCGCGTCTTGCACGCGCGACGCGAGCGCCTCGGCCTCGGCCAGCGGATCGCTGTCGGGCGCGAACGACGCGTCGACGAGCGCCTGGTCGCCCTCGGTCGCTTCGGGCGCGTCGATCGACGTCCCGGCCTCGACCGAGACGGACTCGTTCGCGGGCTTTCCGGAGCCGTGCTCGACGAGCCCTTCCGCGCCCTCGGAGGCGAGCAGCGCGCCACGCTCGGCCTCGTTCGAGACGCCGGTCGCGAAGTAGTCCGCGGGCGGGCTCTGGAACTCGCCGCTGATCGGCACCGTCGCGTGATCGGCCTCGAGCGGTTCGATCAGCGCCGGCCCCGGCTCCAGGTCCTGCGCGCCGAAGTCGGTTGTCGTATAGGGCTCGATCTCGGTCCGGATGTCGTGTCCGATCACGAGGTCGAGCGGGAGCAGCTCGATCGGTTGCTCGACTTCGCCGGCTTCGTCCGCCGTCGGCGGCATCGCGACGCGATGATCGGGCGCGTGCATCCGTCCGGTGCGCGTGCGCAGCACGTCCGTGAGGACCGGGATGTCGTCGTCGAAATTCACGGGGTCGGGTTCGCCGCCGCGGCGAGATCGTGACGCGTGAGCGGATACCCGCGCTCGCGATAGAACTTGTAGCGCTGCCGCGCGGCTTCGAGGTCGTCTTCGGAGGAGTCCACGACCTCGATCATCCGCTCGAATCGGCTGAAGGTCTCGGGTGTCGTGCGATCGACGTTGACGATGACGTCGTGATGCGGCGTCGACTCCGCGTCGTCGCCCGTCGCCAGAACGATCGGCGTCTCGGCCGCGAGCGGGTCGCGGGCGAGGCAATGCGGCACGAAGTCCAGCGCCGAGAACGTCCACAGTTCGCGGTCGAAGCGAGCGAGCCACGCCGCGTCGTTCGAATGGAACACCATGCGCGCGCCGGCGCCGTAGCCCTTCCGCGCGAGACGACAAGCGTAGGCGAGCTTGTCGGTCGCGTTGATGTGGAAGTCGATCTGCGTCACGCGGCGCTCAGCCCGCGCGTGCCTTGAGGAACGCGGTCAGCAAGGGAACCGGGCGTCCGGTCGCGCCCTTGGCCGGACCGCTCTTCCATGCGGTGCCGGCGACGTCGAGGTGGGCCCAGGCATAGGCCTTGGTATAGCGCGCCAGGAAGGAGGCGGCCGTGATGGCGCCGCCGGCGCGCCCCCCGATGTTCGCCATGTCCGCGAAGTTGGACTTCAGCAAGTCCTGGTAGTCCTCGCCGATCGGCATGCGCCAGGCCGGGTCGCTCGAGGTCTTCGACGCCGCGAGCAACTCCTCGGCCAGCCCGTCGTCCGCGGAGAACAGGCCCGAGTTGATGTGGCCCAGCGCGACGACGCAGGCGCCGGTAAGCGTCGCGATGTCGATGACCGCCGCCGGCTTGAAGCGCTCCGAATAGGTCAGCGCGTCGCACAGGATCAATCGTCCCTCGGCATCGGTGTTGAGGATCTCGATCGTCTGGCCGGACATGCTGGTCACGATGTCGCCGGGACGCGCGGCGTTGCCACCCGGCATGTTCTCGCAGGTCGGGATCACGCCGACGACGTTGATCTTCAGCCCCATCTCCGCGACCGCGCGGATGGTGCCGAGGACCGAGCCCGCGCCGCACATGTCGTATTTCATCTCGTCCATCGCCTCGCCCGGCTTGAGCGAGATGCCGCCGGTGTCGAACGTGATGCCCTTGCCCACCAGGACCACCGGCGCGTCCTTCGCACGGCCGCCCGAATAGGTCAGCACGATCAGCTTCGGCGGCTGGGCCGAGGCCTGGGCCACGGCGAGGAAGGAGCCCATCTTGAGCGACTCCATCTGTTTCTTCTCCAGCACTTCGACCTTGAGCTTCCAGTCCTTCGCCATCCGCTTCGCGGTCTCCGCGAGATAGGTCGGGGTGCAGATGTTCGGCGGCAGGTTGCCGAGCGTCTTCGTGAGTTCGACGCCGTTCGAGAGCGCGACGCCATAGGCGATGGCCGCGCGCGTCGTGGCCTCGTCGGCCTTGTCGGTCGCGAACACGATGCTCCCGAAGCGGGAATCGTCCTCGCGCTCGCTCTTGAGCGCGTCGCTGCGGAAGGCCGCCTCGCGCGCCGCGACGACGGTCACGCGGACGAGGCCGGCGGCGACGAGTCCGGGGACCGTCGCGTCCGCGAGCGCGAACGTCGCGTCCTTCGCGCCGGAATTCGCGAGCGCCTTGACCGCGGCCCGGACACTGTCGCGGAAGCCCTTCTCGGTGAGTTCGTCGCGCTTGCCGAGTCCGACGACGAGGACGCGCGGCGCCGCGAGACCCACCGCGCCCGACATCAGCAACGTGCCGCCACGCTTCGTCGGCAGATCCCCGGCCTTCGCGGCCCGCGTCAGCGCGCCGCCGGCGGCGGCATCGACCGCGTCGCCCGACGCGGTGAGCGCTCCGTCCGCATAGGCTCCGACGACGATGCATCCACTCTTGACGCGGTCGAGCGATCCGGCTTTCGTGCTAAATTCCATGCGCTTCTTTCGATGGCTGCGGGGTTGTGCGGCAGACGTTCAAGCGACCGGCAGTGTGGGTTCGACCCAGGCGGCCTTCAACGGGTCCGCGATTATGTGGATGCCGACAGGCTTAGTCAAAACTCCCTGAGCGCGCCCCATCCCCCGATTCCCGCATCGCGCCGCACCGAGTCGCCTCGTCGCTCCCCGCGCATGCCGGTCCCGCTCGCAGCCCCCCGTGTCGCGCTCGAGCTCCCCAACGGTCCGCCGATGATCTTCGAACGCTCGCTGATCCGCGAGCTCTTCAACACCGCGAGCGCGATCTTCATCGCGTTGCTGACGATCGTCGTGACGATCTCGCTGGTGCGCGTCCTCGGCCAGGCGGCGGCAGGTCAGGTCGACAACGGGGCCGTCCTCGCGCTGATCATGTTCGCCGCGCTGAACAATCTCCCCGTCCTGCTCCAGCTCGCGGTCTTCGTGACGATCCTGCTCGCGCTCACGCGCAGCTATCGGGACTCCGAGATGGTCGTGTGGCAATCGTCGGGCCTCGGACTCACGCAATGGCTGCGACCGATCCTGCGCTTCGTCATCCCGGTCGCGGTCATCGTCGGCCTCTGCGCGTTGTTCCTGTCGCCATGGGCGAATCGCCAGGCCAGCGAGTTCAAGGCGCGTTTCGAGCAACGCAACGACGTGTCGCGCGTCGCGCCCGGTCAATTCCGCGAGTCGACCGACGGGACGAAGGTCTACTTCGTCGAGGGCTTCGACCAGGCGACCGGCTTCGTCCAGAACGTGCTCGTCAACACGAACCAGAACGGCCGCTCGACGGTGATCGTCGCGAAGACCGGACACGTCGAGAAGGACGAGCGCGGCGACGACTTCATGGTCATGAACAACGGTCGGCGCTACGAAGGCGTCCCGGGCCGCGCGGACTATCGCATCACGGAGTTCGAGCGCTACGGCGTGCGCATCGAGACGCGCGCGCCGGACTTCTCCGGTGACGACTCCGCGAAGATCAAGTCCACGGGCGAGCTGATCGCGGACGGTTCGCCGCGCGCCCACGGCGAACTCGTCTGGCGCATCGGCCTGATGCTGTCGATGATCTCCCTCGCGCTACTCGCGCTGCCGCTGTCCTTCGTCAACGCGCGAGCCGGACGGTCGGCCAATCTCTTCGTCGCGTTGCTCGTGTACTTCAGCTACAACAACGCGATGAACATCGTCCAGAGCTGGACGAGCCGCGGCCGCCTGTCGCTCGCGGTCGCGTGGTGGATCGTGCACGTCGTGGTGATCGCGCTCGCGTTCGCGCTCCTCGCCTGGCGCAACCGCGTGCCGCGTTCGTTGATCTCGCGCTGGCGCGCCGCGCGCGCCGCGAAGGTCGGGACGCCATGAGGATCGGCATCGTCCAGCGCTACCTCGCGCGCGAGATCCTGCTCGCGGTCGTGCTCGTGCTCGCGGCGCTGCTCGTCCTCTACACCACGTTCGACTTCATCAACGAGGTCAACGACGTCGGCAAGAACGGCTACCGCATCGAACAGGCCGCGGCGTACGTGCTGCTGCAGATCCCGGCGCGCGCGTACGAGCTGTTGCCGATCGCCGCACTGATCGGTGCGATCTACGCGCTCGCGCAGCTCGCGTCGAACTCCGAGTTCGTCATCCTGCGCGTCGCCGGTCTCTCGACGTTCAAGGCGGTGCGCATGGTGATGCTGCCCGGGATCGTGCTGGTCGTCTTCACGTTCATCCTCGGCGAGGTCGTCACGCCGCAAGTCGAGACCTGGAGTCAGCAACTGCGCCTGAAGGCCGGCAGCGGCCCGGTCGCACGAGGTTTCCGGACCGGCCTCTGGGTGAAGGACACGACCCGTACGAAGGACGGCCAGGTCCGCGTGCGCTTCGTGAACATCGGCTCGGTGGCGAAGGACAACGCGTTGCAGAACGTGAAGATCTACGAATTCGACGATCAGCTGCGACTGCAGTCGACCGTCTTCGCGGACCGCGGCACGTATCGCGGACCGCAGTCGTGGTCGTTGTCGAACGTGGTGGAGACGCGCTTCGTCGACACGGGCGGCAGCGCGGCAGCCGACGTCGTCAACGTCGCGCGCGAGCCCGAGCGCGAATGGCGCTCCGACATCAATCCGCAGCTGCTCGCGGTGCTGACCGTCACGCCGGAGCGCATGGCGGCGCGCAATCTCGAGACCTACATCCGGCACCTCGAAGAGAACAAGCAGACGGCCGAGCGCTATCAACTCGCGTTCTGGAAGAAGATCATCTATCCATTCGCGGTGCTCGTGATGATGGCGCTCGCGCTGCCATTCGCCTACCTGCACTTCCGATCGGGCGGCATCAGCTTCAAGATCTTCACGGGGATCATGATCGGGATCGGCTTCTACCTGCTCAACAACCTGTTCTCGCATCTCGGCCTGCTCAACACCTGGCCGCCGTTCGTGTCGGCGGCGATGCCGAGCGTGGTCGTTCTCGCCGCCGCGCTGTTCGCGCTGCGCTGGGTCGAGCGGCGATGAGCGACGCGCGAGCAGGACTCGTGCTGTTCGCGCACGGCGCGCGCGACCCGCGTTGGGCGGAACCGTTCGAGCGCGTGCGCGCCCTCGTCGTCGAGCGGCGGCCCGATGCGCAGGTCGAGCTCGCCTATCTCGAATTGATGGACCCCGACCTCGACGGCGCCGTCGACCGTCTCGTCGCGCGCGGCTGCGTGGCCATCACGATCGTTCCGCTGTTCCTCGGCCAAGGCTCGCATCTTCGACGCGACCTGCCGGCGAAGGCCGACGCCGTTCGGGCCCGGCTGCCGTCGCTCGTGCTACGCGTCGAGGCGGCGGCCGGCGACGACGCGATGGTCGTCGCGGCGCTGGCCGACTATTGTCTGCGCGCCGGCGCGTAGGTTGAGGTCAGCGAAGCGCACCTCAACGTCTGCGGCTCGGTTGGCGATCGACGAGTCAGCAACAGCGCCGTGGCTTGTGTGTCGACATGCCTCCCGAGTCACAAACGTCGAGGTGCACTTCGTTGACCTCAACCTACGCGTCAACCTTCGCGAGCGCGCGCGGCGCGGTCTTGAGGCTGAGCCACACGGTCGCCCCGAGGATCGCGACGATGACGCCGAGCGACACGAGCGGCGGAATGTGCAGTACGTCGACGATCAGCATCTTCGTGCCGACGAACAGCAGGATCACCGCGAGCCCGTATGGCAACAGATGAAAGCGGTCGGCGAGGTCGGCGAGCAGGAAGAACATCGCGCGCAGCCCGAGTACCGCGAAGATGTTCGACGTCAGGACGATGAACGGATCCTCGGTGATCGCGAAGATCGCCGGAATCGAGTCGACCGCGAAGATCACGTCGATGATCCCGACCGCCACGACGACGAGCAGCATCGGCGTCGCCATCCGCATGCCGTCGTGCACGGTGAAGAGCCTCTCGCCGTCGTAGTGCGGAGACACGCGCATCACGCGCTTGAGAAGCTTGAGGATCGCGTTGTCGTCGAGCGACGACTCCTTGCCCGCGGTAATCCACATCTTGATGCCGGTCACGACGAGGAAGGCGCCGAAGACGTACAGCACCCAATGGAACTGCTCGATGAGGTAGGCGCCGCCGAAGATCATCGCGGTCCGCAGCACGATCGCGGCCACGATGCCGATCATCAGCGCGCGCTTCTGGTATTCGGAACGCAGGCCGAAGTAGGTGAAGATCGTCAGGAACAGGAAGATGTTGTCGACCGCGAGCGACTTCTCGATCAGATAGCCGGTCAGGAATTCGATCGTCCGCGTCCTCGCGGTGTCGGCGTCGGTCGTCGTCGTCAGCCACCACCACAGCAACGCCGCGAACACGAGCGACAAGGCCACCCAGATGGCTGACCAGATCGCGGCCTCCCGGATGCCGACCCGATGGGCGCCTTCCTTCTTCAGGACGACGAAGTCGACGATCAGCGCGGCGACGACGAATGCGCCAAAGCCGAGCCAGAGCCAGGGACTGCCGATGGTGGTCACGATGCGCGCTCCAAGAGTGGTTCGGCCGCGACTGAGGTTTCGCAAGCGTCGCCCATGCCGAAGCGAGCGCCGCGGGCAACGCGGCGCGAGCTTCGCAAAGGTCTAGCTTGCCGATGAAGGACCCTCGACCACGGGGCTCCATGAGCCTGCGGCACCGGACGTGTTGGGCACGCCGTGCTGACGACGCCGCAGCGAGAAAGCGACTCCCCTCTGGAATGCGATCGATGGAGTGCCGCAGGTCCGGAAAAGTTCAACCGGGTCGCGCGCACCGTTCGGGTTCGGGACCGTCGCATCGAGGCACCGATCAGGGGTTGTTTGGATGGACGCCCGCAATCGCGTGGATTAGTATCCGCCGACTTTCCGGGGCCGGATCGTCGCTCGACCGCCCGAAAAACCGCATTGGCACCAGGAGGAGGAGGGGCGGCTTCGGCCGCCGCTTTTTGGCGCGAAGGCCAGAAGCCTTCGCGCTTTTTTTATGTTCAGGCGATGCGCGAGGCCAGCCGGGCGGCATCGCCGACATAGGTCGCAGGCGTCAGCGCGAGCAGGCGCGCCTTGTCGGCGGCCGGGATGGAGAGCGTCTCGATGAAGGCATGCAAGGACTCGCGACCGATGCCGGTCCCGCGCGTCAAGGCCTTCAACTGCTCGTAGGGACTCTCGAGTCCGTAGCGCCGCATCACGGTCTGTACCGGTTCCGCGAGAACCTCCCACGCGTCGTCGAGATCCCGTGCGATGCGGTCACCGGCGAGTTCGAGCTTCGCCAGGCCGCGCAGGCACGCGTCCCAGGCGACCACGCAATAGCCGAACGCCGTCCCGACGTTCCGGAGCACCGTCGAGTCGGTGAGGTCGCGCTGCCAGCGCGATACCGGCAGCTTCTCGGACAGGTGGCGCAGCAGCGCGTTGGCCAGGCCGAGATTGCCTTCCGAATTCTCGAAGTCGATCGGATTGACCTTGTGCGGCATCGTCGACGAACCGACCTCGCCGGCCTTCACGCGCTGCTTGAAGTAGCCGAGCGAGATGTAGCCCCACACGTCGCGGTCGAGATCGAGAACGATCGTGTTCGCCCGCGCGAGCGCATCGAAGAGCTCGGCCATCCAGTCGTGCGGCTCGATCTGGATCGTGTACGGATTGAAGACCAGGCCGAGGTCGCGCTCGACGACGCCGCGCGCGACCGACTCCCAGTCCACGTCGGGATACGCGGCGCGATGCGCGTTGTAGTTGCCCACGGCGCCGTTCATCTTGCCGAGGATCTCGACGCGGCCGATGCGGTCGATGGCGCGCCCGAGCCTCGCGGCGACGTTCGCCATCTCCTTGCCCATCGTGGTCGGACTCGCGGTCTGCCCGTGGGTGCGCGAGAGCATCGCGACGTCGGCGTGCTCGTGGGCCAGCGTGACGAGACGCGCGCGGATGCGTGCGAGCGCGGGCAGCAGGACGTCGTCACGCGCGGCCTTGAACATGAGTCCGTGCGACGTGTTGTTGATATCCTCCGACGTGCAGGCGAAGTGGATGAATTCGCTCGCCTTCGCGAGCTCGTCACGGACCGCGGTCGGCGCCTGCGCGATGCGCTCCTTGAGCCAGTATTCGACCGCCTTGACGTCGTGGTTCGTCACCGCTTCGATCGCCTTGATGCGTCCGGCCGCTTCGTCGTCGAACGCCGTCACCAGCGTGCCCAGCCAGCGCCGCGTTTCCGCCGACAGCGGCGGGAGCGCGTCGAGCGACGCATCCGATAAGGCGATCAGCCAAGCCACTTCGACCTGCACCCGCCGACGCATGAATCCTGCTTCGGACAGCAACGGACGCAATGCATCCGCCTTCGTCGCGTAACGTCCGTCGAGCGGCGAGAGCGCGTTGAGCGCGAAGCGTTGCGCGTCGGTGAACGGTTGAGCGGGGGAGTCCATGGCCCTGGAAGGAGAGCGGCAGTCGATGCTGCCGAAATGACGCGCGAAGGCAGCAAAAACGCGTTCGAACGCGCGTGGGAGTCTAGCATCCGCGCGTGGACGACCCCTCGCGAAGCCGCGCGCGGCGCGGTTCTACGAGGAGGGGCCGATGTTATACTGCGCCGCCCAAATCGCTGGGCTCCATCGCTCCCACCATGAAGTTGATTGGCTCGATTGCCAGCCCGTATGTGCGCAAAGTCCGCATCGTCATGGCCGAGAAAAAACTGGATTACCAGTTCGTCCTCGAGGACGTTTGGAGCGACGACACCACGATCGGCGATTCGAACCCGCTAGCCAAGGTGCCGTGCCTCGTGATGGAAGACGGGGGCGCGGTCTTCGATTCGCGCGTCATCGTCGAGTACCTCGACACGCTCACCCCGGTCGGCAAGCTGATTCCCGCGAGCGGTCGCGAACGCGCCGAGGTCAAGTGCTGGGAGGCGCTCGCCGACGGCTTGAGCGACGCCGGGATCCTGATGCGTCTCGAGGAGTCGCAGCGCACGCCCGAGCAGCGCAGCAGCAAGTGGGTCGCGCGCCAGCGCCGCAAGGTCGACGCCGCGCTCCACGCGATGTCGATCGGCCTCGGCGAAAGTCCCTGGTGCAAGGGCAACAACTATTCGCTCGCCGACATCTCCGTCGGCTGCGCGCTCGGCTGGCTCTCGCTCCGTTATCCGGATATCGCGTGGCGCACCGACTATCCGAACCTCGCGCGCTTGATGGACAAGCTCGCGGAACGCCCGAGCTTCCGCGACACCGCGCCGTAGGTTGAGATCAGCAAAGCGCGCCTCAACGTCCCGAGAGACACGGTCGCGCTTCCGGACCGAGTGCTAGAGAAGTGGTATCGACCTTCCGGCGTTCGATGGTCGATGCCCGAGTCGCAATCGTCGCCCCCGGGACCGCGACTCGTCCTCGGGAAGTCGAGATGCGCTTTGCGATCTCGACCTACGCCGCGCCGATCGCCGCCGAGATGCGCGACGCGGTGGCCGTGAGGTCTCCGATCCAGGCTTCGTCGAGACGGTCCGCCGGTGCCGTGAGGGACAGGCCCGCGACGAGCTTGCCACTGTCGTCGTGGATCGCCGCGGCGATACAACGCACGCCGATCTCCAGCTCCTCGTTGTCCCGCGAATAGCCGCGGGCGCGCACCTGCGCGAGTTCCTTCTCGAGCCGATCGAGTTCCGTGATGCTGTTTTTCGTGTGACCGGCGAGTCCGGTGCGCATCGCATAACTGCGGACCTGGCGTGGATCGTCGGACGACAGGAAGAGCTTGCCGACCGACGTCAGGTGCAGCGGCGCGCGACCGCCGATGGCCCGGACCACCTGCACGCCGGAGAACTCGTTGTATGCGCGCTCGACATAGATGATCTCGTCGCCCTGACGCACCGACAGGTTCACGGTCTGACCGGTGCTCTTGTGAAGCGCGCGCATTGGCTCGAGCGCCGCGTCACGGACCGACAGGCGGGACTTGACGATGTTTCCGAGCTCGAGAAGCCGCATGCCCAGTCGATAGCGACCCGGCTCCGTCCGGTCGACGAAGCGCGCGATCACCATGTCGTTGAGGATGCGGTGTGCCGTCGACGGATGGAGCCCGGTCGTCGCGGACAGCGACTTGAGGCTCACCGGCTGTCGTTCTTCGGCGAGGGCATCGATGAGGGACATCATGCGTTCGATGACCTGGACGGTCGGCGCCCGTTGAGGTTGCGACACGGGATCAGTGATGGTGTTCATGGCGTCAGACAAAAAGGGTAGACGCATTGGTGAAGAGCACGCTCCATGCCTGCCGCGACGAGCGGTCGGTTCACCCGCAGCGCAGGGGCCGGTCATCGCGCTGTCCGATTCCGGCTGGTGACACGGGCAGGGCTTCGATGACGCGTTCTCGTCAGTTTGCGACAGGCTTCGGCCGTCGCCGCGTGTCGAGCGCCAGACGCGCGTCCACGATCGAGCCGCGGCGGACCTGCACCCCCCGCGACAGCCCGGAGCCGGGGGCGAGGGCGTCGCCTCCTCGCTCGGCCAGTGCGACGACATGGGGGAGCACGGCTGCCGCATAGGCCTCGCTCGCGGCCCGCGGCTCCAGGGCGGGAAGATTCGGGACGCCGCAATGGATCACGCCGTCGACGGTGAAGAACGGGTCGCCGAGCGAGGTCATGCGGGACGTCTCCGCGATGCCGCGCTGATCGATCCCGACATCGACGAACACCGAGCCCGGCGGCATCGACGCGATCATGGCGCGATCGAGGAGCCGCGGCGATGTCCGGCCGGCGACGAGGACCGCGCCGATCAGCAGACGCGTCGTCGGCAGCAGCGCGCGCAGGCGAGCCGCGTCGAAGACCCCCATCGCCATCGGTCCGTTCGCCGCGCGTGCGAGAGCGTCGAAGCGACGCGGGGAGGCCGCGAAGACGCCGACCCGCGCACGACGCCGGGCGGCCTCGAGCGCCGCCGCGCTGCCCGCCGCGCCCGCGCCGATGACAATGACGTCAGTGCCGTCGAGGTCCGCGTCCTCGGATCCGGTCAGGCCTTTGGCGCCGAGACGGACCGCCATGCGCCCCGCGACGCGCGACATCGCCGCGAGGATCGGGAGTCGATGGGCGGCGTCGACGTCGTCGCTCTCGATCGTCTCGCAGGCGATGAAGGTCGCGCCGCTCGATAGCGCGACATCGAGATAAGCAGGTTCGACGGCGAACTGCTGGAAGCCGAGCAGGATCGTCCCCGGGCGAACGAGCGGGTATTCGACTGGCTGGAGTTCCTTGACCTTGACGACGAGCTCGGCGTCGAACGCGGCCGCGTGCACGCCGGTCAACAGCGCGCCCGCCGCTTCGTACTGCGCGTCGTCGACGCCGCTCGCGAGGCCGGCGCCGCGCTCGACGACGACGTCGTGGCCCGCGCCGGTCAGCGTCGCGATCTCGGGCGGTCGCAGCGCGACCCGTGCCTCACCGGCCTTGATCTCGCGCGGCAAGCCGATGCGCATCGTTCAGGCGCGCGGCGACGAGGACCGCAACGCACGGGCGCATTCGGAGACGAGCGACGGTCCGCGATAGACGAGTCCGCTGTACACCTGGACGAGTGTCGCGCCGGCTCTTCGCTTCGCGACCGCGTCGCCGCCGCGCAGGATGCCGCCGACGCCGATGATCGGCATCGATGCCGGAAGCCGCGCGCGAAGCTTCGCGATCACGGCGTTCGACGCGTCGGCCAGCGGCGCGCCGGACAGGCCGCCCGCCTCGTCGGCGTGTGCGAGGCCCTTCACCGCGTCGCGCGAGATCGTCGTGTTGGTCGCGATCACGCCGTCGATCGCATGGGCGACGAGTGCGTCGGCGATCGCGACGATCTGGTCGTCGTCGAGGTCGGGCGCGATCTTCACGGCGAGCGGGACGTAGCGACCGTGGCGATCCGCGAGTTCCGCCTGCCGCCGTTTCAATGCGGCGAGCAGGTCGTCGAGCTGAGCTCCGCCTTGAAGCTCGCGCAGGTTCTTCGTGTTCGGCGACGAGATGTTGATCGTCACGTAGTCGGCATGCGGATAGACGCCGTCGAGACCGAGCAGGTAGTCGTCGATCGCGCGATCGATCGGGGTGTCCGCGTTCTTGCCGATGTTGAGTCCGAGGATGCCGCGCTTGCGGCGTCGATACGTCGAGGCTCCCACGTTCGCGATGAATGCGTCGAGACCCGCGTTGTTGAAGCCCATGCGATTGATCAGCGCTTCCTTCGAGGGAATGCGGAACATCCGCGGCTTCGGATTGCCGGGCTGCGGCCGCGGCGTGACCGTGCCGACCTCGATGAAACCGAAGCCGAAGTTCGCGAGCGCGTCGATGTACGCGCCGTCCTTGTCCATGCCGGCCGCGAGTCCCACGGGATTGCGGAAACTCAGGCCCATGGCTTCGACCGGGTCATCGGGAATCGCTGGCGCGGCGATACGCCCGAACCCGAGCGCGGAGACGCGCTTGAGGTTGTGCAGCGTCAGGTGGTGCGCGGTCTCCGCGTCGAGCGCGAACAGCGCTTCGCGGGCGAACGGATAGAGGAAATCGAGCGACACGCGACGCCTGACCGTCAGGCGTCGACGAGTACGTCCCAGCGCGAGGAACGGAGCGCCTCGATCGGTTCGAAGCGCGCCTTGTACGCCATGCTCGCGCTGCCGTGGATCCAGTAGCCGAGATAGAGATAGGGCAACTCGAGCGCGCGGGCCTGTTCGATCTGCCAGAGCACGTTGTACGTCCCGTAGCTCGCCTGCGCGACCGTCGTGTCGTAGAACGTGTAGACCGACGACAGGCCGTCGTCGAGCACGTCGATGATGCTGACCATCCGCAACGTGCCGTCGGCTTCGCGGAATTCGACGAGCCGCGTGTTGACCTTGCTCTGGAGCAGGAACTGGCTGTACTGCTCGCGGCTGTCGTGGTCCATGCCGCCGCCCGCGTGGCGCGTGTTCTGGTATTCGAGATAGAGCGCGTAGTGCTCGACGTCGAACGCGAGCGCGCAGATGCGTGCATGCAGCGAGCCGTGCCGGCGCAACGCACGGCGCTGACTGCGGTTCGGTTCGAACTCGGCGACGCGCACGCGTACCGGCACGCACGCGCGGCAGCCGTCGCAATGCGGCCGATACGTGAACAGGCCCGAGCGACGGAAGCCGGAGCGCACGAGCTCGCTGTAGACGTCAGCGTTGATCAGATGCCCGGGCGTCGCGACTTGCGAACGCGCCTGCCGATGCGGCAGATAGCTGCACGGATAGGTCGCCGTCGCATAGAACTGCAGCGTCGCGAACGGCAGGTCCTTGAGTTGCGTCATGCGTCGGGGCCGGCGTCGGTCCTGGTGGAATGCGAAGACCACACGAGTCGTTCGGGCCAGGCCACGTCCGGGGCTTCGACGAGACGGGCGACTTCGGCGACGAAGTCTTCGCGCGGGATCGGCCGCGCGCCGAGTGAGGCGAGGTGCGCGGTCTCTTGCTGGCAGTCTAGCATCGGGATTCCGCGCGTCCGTGCGAAGGCCACGAGATGCGCGAGCGCGATCTTCGACGCGTCGGTTGCGCGCGCGAACATCGACTCGCCGAAGAACATGCGGCCGATCGACAGGCCGTAGAGTCCGCCGACCAGCGCGCCGTCGATCCACGTCTCGACCGAGTGCGCGATGCCGCGACGATGCAGCTCGATGTAGGCCTCGATCATCGGCTCGACGATCCAGGTTCCCCCGTCGACGTCGCGTGGCGCCGCACAGGCGCGGATCACCTCGGTGAACGCGGAGTCGCAACGGACTTCGACGCTCGATTCGTCGGCGATGCGGACGAGGCGCTTGCCCAGGGACTTCGACACGCGCAGCTCGTCGACGAAGAGGACCATGCGGGGGTTCGTGCTCCACCACAGGATCGGATCGCCGTCGCTGAACCACGGGAAGATGCCGCGCCGATAGGCCGAGACGAGGCGCTCGGGGGAGAGGTCGGCGCCCGCGGCGAGAAGGCCGGCGGGTTTGCGAAGTGCGGTGGCGACCGGCGGGAACGGATCGTCCCCCGACAACCAGGGGATCAAGGCGTGGTACCGATCGCCTCGGCCGCTTCGACGGAATCGCGTTGAGCGCGCGGCGACCACTCGATCGCCCCGGTGTGGAGCTCGAAGTGGCCGCGCGAGCGATCCTCGAAGAAATGGCGCAGCGTCATCGAGACCGTGCGGAAGGCGAGCTCGTCCCAAGGGATGTCCGCCTCGTCGAAGAGCTGCACCTCGAGGCTCTCCTCCCCAGGCGCGAACGCGTCGTCGACGAGCGTCGCGCGATAGAAGACGTGTACCTGGCCGACGTGCAGGACGTCGATCATCGTGAAGATCGGACCGAGCACGATACGCGCGCCGGCCTCCTCGTCGGTCTCGCGCGTCGCGCCGGCTGCGACGGTCTCGCCGACCTCGAGGAAGCCTGCGGGCAAGGTCCAGTAGTTGCGACGCGGTTCGATCGCGCGACGACACAACAGGACTTGATCACCCCACGTCGGAATGGTGCCGACGACGAGCCGCGGATTGACGTAGTGGATGGCACCGCAGTGGTCGCAACAGGCGCGCAGCCGGTTGTCGCCGTCGGGGATGCGCTGCGTGATCGGATGGGCGCAGACGCTGCAGAAGTTCGCAGGCAAAGACATCGACGGACTATAGCGCAGCGACCGGAAACGCCCGGCGATTTGGAGGCGTCGGCCCCTTCGCGTACAATCCGGCCCGCGGGGTGGAGCAGTCTGGCAGCTCGTCGGGCTCATAACCCGAAGGTCACAGGTTCAAATCCTGTCCCCGCAACCAGGTTATCTGCAGGCTCCTCGGAGACGAGACGAAGGAGCCGTTCAGTCGAGAGGCGCGCCCAGACTTCATTGCTGCGCAACTCGAGGGCGATCGGGCCGGTCAGTTGGGCGATTGCTTCGCGGGCCATGGGTCCGCCACTCTCCCGAGCGTTTTCAGATCTTCGAGCTTGGTTTGAAGGATTGCCTTCGGGTCAGTCGTCGGCAGTGATGCCGGTTTGCTGTAGTAAGACTGGCTGCGACAAGTCGAGCTCCGTCTCAGTCCCCGCAGGCGCTGCGCGATGGATGGCGAATGCCCCATCCTGACGATCGCGTCCACCAGCCTTTCGCGTGCTACTTCAAGTTTCGCCAATTTGGCAGCGCGTTGATCTGCATCGCGTTGCGCTGCATGGCCTTCACATCGAGCGCTTCATGCAAGGCAGCCGCGTTATCAACCGGCGTTCGCGAGGTCCTGGCCGGCGGCGCCCTTAGCTCCACGCTCGTTTCCCACTTCGCCCCCTGTCCGCCAACGCATGGCCTGCTGCCTGTCCTTGGCTGGAGGCCGGCCATACATCCGTGCATATTCGCGGCTGAAGTGCGAAGTGCTTTCGTAGCCCACCTCGGACGCCACCCGACTCAGGGAGAACGCGCGGGAAAGAATCAGGCGGCGCGCCTCGATCAGCCGAAGATGCTTTTGGAACTGCAGCGGCGAGAGCAGGGTGACCGCGCGAAAGTGCTGATGAAAGGCTGAACGGCTCATGCCGGCAGCTGCTGCGAGTCTCGTCAGCGGCAAAGGATGCGCGAACTCCGCACGGAGGATGGCGACGGCACGGCCAATGCGGCGCGCATGGCTGTTCGGCAGTCCGAGGTTGCGAACGGCGACGCCCTGTCGCCCGATCAGCAACCAGTGGTGAATCTCGCGGATCAACTGACCCTTCAGGACCGCAAGCGATTCCGGGCGCTCCATCAACAACACCAGCCGGCGGATCGCGTCGTGCAAATCCGCGCTTGTGTCCTGCGAACCCGGCGATGGCCCGCCCGCGGCCTCATCCGAAATCAGGTCGGTGATCACCACAGGATCCAAGTCGAGAGCCATCGACAAGTAGGGCTTGATCGCACTCGCCGTCGCGATCCGGCTCGCGGCCGGTACGCTTCCCGTGACGATCATGAGGCTTCCCGCGTCGTAGAGGGTCTCGCTGGAGCCGATGGTGACTTGCTTGCATCCCTGAACCACGAGGCATAACAGCGGGCGCACGACGGCGTGTTCCAGTTCGCTGGGCGAAGTGCGCCGGAGCAGGAACAAGCCATCGACCGGAGTTGCGGCCACGCCGCTCGCCAGGCCGTGAAACCGTGTGTATCGCTCGATGGCCTGCTGGAGTTCGTGAGACATGCCGGCGTATTGCTGTCGACCCATGGGAAGAGGCAGATTGGACGATTGGGCAAGAACTTGCGACGTTCGGACGAGGCCCGTGAGCGCTTGCCGCTTAGATTCGCTCCATCGCAAGGAGGATGGTATGGCAGACCTGAGGACGGTTGACAACGCGGGCCAGCATCGCGGGGTTGAGGTAGTGGGTGAACAAGGTGGCGAAGGGCGCAAAGCCTTTTTCATCGAGATCGAAGCCCGCCCGGGCCAAGAAGAGGCGGTGCTACAAATGCTGCGCGACATCAGATCTTGTGTCGAGGGCGAGCCCGCGACCGGCCCCTGGTTCGCGGTGCGATTCACGCACACGCGCTTCGCGATCTTCGAAGCGTTTCCTGACCTGGCAGGACGACAAGCCCACGTCGAGGGCGGCGGCGGCGACATCTTTCGCGACGTCGAGCGAATGAATGCCATCCTCGCTCGCGCCGCCAAGGTGCATCGCGTGGATGTCCTGATGAGCAAGGATCATTTTTCCCACCTGCAGTCCCCTGTGTGACCGCCGGTGAGCCGGCCCGTTTCGTGTTGAACGATATGCGCGGCAGGCCCCGTTCGCTCGCGTGAACGCTCGAGTTCGCTCGATTGAAGCTGAACTCGACGTCATTGCCAAATCGCTCGCAACTCTGAGCCCCGTGGGAAAGGCCGATCTTTGCGTTTGCCCCGTCACGATTCACTGGGACCATTCAAGGCAAGTTAAAGGATCAAGATGTATATAAGCGTCGAAACCCCAGCGCAGACTACCCGGAGGCTCTTGACCGTTATCGGTGAGGCGCAATTCGAGGTTTTGAGCGGACCTTACGAATTCGTGGAAAGTTCTGTGGACCGGTTTCCTCTGAATGCACTAGGGAATGCGTTGGCTTTTGTGAAAGACGATGAGGTCTGGAGTGCTCTCGTGCCAAGCGTTTCATCGGAACGGGAACAATTTGTCGTATTTAGCTTTCACTTTCCGCCGCAATTGGACAATTCCGGATTTGTCGGATGGCTTGCATCGCACTTGAAATCGACGTTAGGGACCGGCGTGTTCGTCGTGTGCGGGCAAAATACCAAGCGAGGCGGGATCTTCGACTATTGGGGAGCGCCTGTCGCCATGGCCAATGACGTGGTTGCTGAAGTCACTCGGCTGAGAACTCCAAGTGGCCCTCTGATGTGAACGGATCGCGACCGTAGACGAGTAGGACTTCGCTTCGGTGTGGTCGGAGTGCATGGGCGTGGTGCGCGCAATGCTCCCCTGAAAGCCCACTGGGGCTCCTTTTGCGACAGCAGCGATGGCGCATCGGCAGCCGCTGGCTGTCTGAGACGAAGCCGGTAGCGGTACACCTTCCTCAGAAGAGCCAGTCGACCAGCAGCTCGCCCCCTGCGACCTCGAGCACCGTTCCGGTGACATACGGGTTGGTCATCAGGAAGACGGCCGCGTGTCCGACGTCGGCGGCGGTCCCGATGCGTTGCACGGGGAATCGGGTGCGTACCTTGTTGCGGATGTCGTTGATCGCATCCACTGGCAGCCCTTCCCAGAACTCGGTGTCGATGAATCCGGGCCGGATCGTATTCACGCGGATGGGTGCCAGCTCCAGAGCGAGCGACCGCGACAGGGATTCGACGGCTGCGAACGTCGGCGTGACCGCAGCCAGCCCGAGCTTGACCCGGGCTGCCAAGCCGCCGGTGAGGAAGGTCATCGAACCGCCCGCGCGAAGCTGCGGAGCGGCATGGCGCGCGCAGGCCCATGTCCCGAGAAATTTCCCTTCCAAGTAGCTGCGGACGCCGCGCATGTCGGCGTCCATGAACGATCCCCAGGATCCGAGCGGTGGGCCGGCGGTGACGACGAGGTGGTCGAAGGGGCCGACGGCCTCGAACGCGGCTTGCACGCCCGCTTCGTCGCGAACGTCCAGGACAATCTGATCGAACTCGGCGAGCTCCGATTCGGCGGTCGACACGGTGCGGCGGCTGGCCACCGTGACCGCCGCGCCCATGGCGTGCGCCGCCTGGGCAACGCCGAGGCCGATCGCCCTCTTGCCACCGACGACGACCACGCGTCTGCCCGTCAGGTCGAACGACGGCGGGAGCGGGCGCGACGGGTCGGACACGAGCGTCTTCATGCGCGTCCTTCCAAGGGGGAGTTGGCGGTACGCGCTGCGAGGTCGGCGAACACCAGGGCCTGGCGCCATTGCGCCGGACTTGTCGCCATCGCCTGTCGGAACGTGTCGGCCAACGCTTCCGCCATCCACGCCGCCTCGAGGCCCCCGAGATCGACCGCGCCGAGTCCGGCCTGTGCAGCCAGACCGGCGACCACCGTCTTCGCCTGCGCGTCATCCCCGGCGAGGAACACCTGTGCACCGGACGCTTCCAGGCGCCGGCGGTCTTCCTCCAGCAACCGCATCACGACGGTATTGAAGGCTTTCACGATGCGCGCGCCCGGCGCGGCAGCCTGGAGCTGCTCGGCGAGGCTTGGACCCGCTGGGCGGCGGGAGGCATAGCCGCCGTCAGGGCCCGGCCCGCGGTTGTTCGGGTCGATCACGATCTTGCCCGTGAGCATGCCTGGTGCCGGCATCACGCCGCGCGGCGTCCAGAGCACGACGTCGCCGGCCGTCGCGGCCTCCCGTTGTGTCGCCGCGCGTGCACCGACGAGGCCCGCCGCTGCCTGCGTCGCGCGGGCCGGATCGCGCGACCCAAAGATCACCTCGTGACCCGCGCGTGCCCAGATGGTCCCCAGGGTCCGTCCCACTGGGCCCGTACCGACAATGCCGATTCGCATGGCTGCTCCCTTTTGAAGATCCGGCAAAGGTAAGGGCGCCAACTGGTGTAGGGTAGGACAGACCGTGTTGCATCTGACACAACAGGATGTATCGAATTGGCAATGGACACTCTCCGGGCTGCGATCGTGGTGATGCGCGTCGCCGAGGCCGGTTCCTTCGCCGGAGCGGCGCGTCTGCTCGGCGTGACCCCGGCCGCCGTCGCTCGCCTCGTGGCCCGCTTCGAAGACGCGCGCGGCGTTCGTGTGTTTCGTCGATCGACTCGCACGCTCTCGCTCACGCCCGACGGAGAGCGCTTCCTGGCCGCGGTCCGAGTCCCGGCGCTCGCGCTCGCCGCGGCCGCGAGCCGCCTAGGCGCGCCGGTCGGGGTGGCCGGCACGGTGCGCGTGACCGCGGCGGTCTCGCATGCGCCGACGCTCTTGCAGGCTCTGGCACCTCTACAGGAGCGGCATCCCGCGCTGCGCGTCGAGTTGTCGTTCGACGACCACTTCGCCGATATCGGAGGCGGTCGTTGGGATCTCGCGGTGCGGATCGCTCCCCGGATCGCCGATGCCAGCATCCTCGCCCGGCGGCTGGCACCGTTGCCGTTCGTCACCCTTGCCGCGCCTACCTACATCGCCAAGCACGGTGTGCCTCGAACGCCGGACGATCTCGCCCGACACCGCTTGGTTGGCCTGCGACTACCCGCGACGGGACGGATCATGCCCTGGCTGTTCCGCGGGCCTGGAGGTACGCGGCGACTGCTGCCCGAGTTCGCGTTGAGCATGGACAATTCGGATGCGCTGCGCGCAGCGGCGGCGCTCGGATGCGGGATCGTGCAGGTGGGCTCTGAGGGCACCGCCGAACTCGTCGCATCCGGCAGCCTCGTGACGGTGCTTGACGACCATGCGCCACCATCCTGGGCTGTCTGGATGCTGCGCGCTCCCGGACCCGCCGGACCGGCGCTCGCCGCTGTCATGGACGCATTCGTCGCTGCGTTTCGGCTCAAGAGGAAGTGACGCGACCGTCCAGGTTCCGTCGAGGAAACGATGGACTAGACGGAGCGGCAGGCGATGCGTTGACAGAGCTGCGCGATGAGCCGAGGTCGCGTCGGGTTGGAAGCCCTACCATCCGAGGCTCTCACCGCTCGCACCTCGCTCCTCGAGCGGTGTCGAGCGAGCACGTTCGTGGCCTTCGGCGACCACACTGATGGCCGCTTTCGGCCAATAGCGAACCTCACCTCGCTTGAGCGGCGCCAAATTTGCGCCGCATCGCGGGCCGGCGATTTCGGACGAAGCCAAGCTGTCGACGCCGCGACGCATGTCGGTCGTGATCGTGATCTGCTCGCTGTAGCACTCACGAATGTGGCCCGGGGAAGGGTGATCAGGATGAGTCCGAGGAAATCCCCGCGGATCAAGGCCCGCCTTCACCGGCGCTAGATGCCTGCGTACCACTCGTAGCCGCGGTCCTCCCAATAGCCGCCGTGGCCACCCCACAACTGGTCGAAACTCGACACCACTTCGATCCGCATCAGGTACTTCGCGTGCTTGTAGCCGAGCTGACGCTCGACCCGGAGCCGGAGCGGCGCGCCGTGCTCGACCGCGAGCCGTCGATCGTTCATCGCGTAGGCGAGGATCGTCTGTGGATGCGACGCATCGAGTAGATCGATGCTCTCGTAATAGCGACCGCTGCCGTCCAGGCTCTGCTCGAGTTCGTCGGCACAGTGGAAGACGACATAGCGAGCGCCCGGCATCAGCGTGGCCATCTCGAGCACGCGGCCGAGCTGCACGCCTTGCCACTTGCCGATTGCGCTCCAGCCTTCCACACAGTCGTGCCGCGTGATCTGGGTCCGCGACGGGAGCCGCATCAGATCGTCGAGCGACAGGTTCAGCGGCGTCCGCACGAGGCCGTCGACCCGCAATCGCCAGTCGACGAAGCCGGCTTGCATCAACCGGGCGTACTCGGCGGAGGTCGGCAGCGTCGTCCCGTTCGTGCGGAATACCGGCGACAGGTCCGACTCCCGGAATTCCGGGGCCAGCGTGGTCGGTGACTGCAGTCCGCGCTGCGCCGCCATCGTCCAGCGTTCGGTGCTGCGGAAGATCCGATCGGTCTCGGCGCTTTGCACGAGGCGATCGCACCCGGCCAGCGCCGTGGCGCCCAGGCCGACCAGCGCACGGCCGAGGAAGGCCCGGCGCGAAGAGGTCTTCATCGTTGCGTGCCTCCATCGACATCGATCGCGTAGCGCCCCGTGACCATCGAGCGCAGGTTGTTCCAGACGCCCGACACGGCGACCATCACCAGATGGACCGCGACGAACGCGACGAGCGAGAACGCCGTGACGAAGTGCACGGTCCTCGCGGTCGCACGTCCGCCGAGCAGCTCCGGAAGCCACGGGAAAGCCGCGTCCATCCCGGGCGACATCGCGAGCCCGCTCGCCACCATCAACGGCAACAACCCGAAGATGACCACGACGTACGTGAGCTTTTGCAGCCCGTTGTAGCGACGTGCCTCGTCGCCTTTCGCGAAGCGCAGGCGGGCGTGATTCCGGACCTCCTGCCAGAGATGCTTCGGCGAGAGCTGGTCCCGGGTGGGCAACATGTCTCGGCGGAAGTGCCGACTCCACAACCCGTACGCCAGATACAGCAGCCCGTTGATGACGAGCAGCCACGCGAACGTGAAGTGCAGACGGCGGCCCGCGCCGAGGTCGTGATACGACGGCAGCGTGAGCCAGGTCGGGAACGCACGAGCCACGCGCGAGCCGTCCTCGGTGCTGGCTCCGAGGAACCCGGTGGTATCGATACGGAAGCCGCCGACGTGCAGCTCGCCGCGCAACGCGTCATTCACGCGCTTGCTTGCGATCTCGACGACCGGCGTCTCGTGATCGGCCCCGTACTGTCCGAGATACAGACGCGGGTGCGCGTTGAAGATCTGCAATCCGCTCGCGATCAGGAAGGTCAGGCACAGGACGTTCAGCCAGTGCGTCAGTCGCACCGCCACGCTGTGTCGTTTCACCGCGATGCGGTGTGTTGAAACCGGGGGCGATGGGACCGCCGTCATGGCCGACTCCATTCAGCACCGACCGGCGACCGGCCGCCGCGCCGCATCGATCGGGACACTTTGCCGCGACGACTCTCGTCGAGACGACCCACCGGTTCCCGCTTCTTCCCGGTCGACTCGGCGGTGTGGACCGACGTCACTTGGTCGCCGGCGCGGGTGACGGGTCGGCCGGTTTTGCCTGCGTCGGCATCTTCTCGATCCACTGGTTGCACATCGCCCTCCGGCGCTGGTACATCTCGGGAAACTCTTCGCGATTCGTCTTTGCCATATCGCCGACGGCGGTGTTCTCGCCGAGGCAGATCTCCATCAACTTCTGCTTCTTCGCCTCCGCGCGGGTCAGCGTGCTGTCGGCGGCGTGTGTGGTCGTGGCGACCGTGAGAAGCGTGACTGCAAGTGCGGTTCGAATGGGCATGGTGTATTCCGTTGGGTGGTTGAGAAACGGGCTCGACGGATCGCGACGTGCTGCGTCGACGACCGGCGTGGTTGGCCATGAGGATTTGGACGCTGGCCTGGTCGAAGCGAATCAGGTCGTTCCAGCTCCGCGCACGCGGCGGCGGGCCGTGCCGCTCTGGAGGACCGCGATGTCCGCGCTCGAGCCGTCGGCGCTCAAGCCAGGCAGGTTCTGCATCGACCCGGCCGGCGGTCGAATCTCCAGACCGATGTGCATCGGCTCACATCGGGGGAACGACGCCGTCCTTGCCGACGACGAGCTGGGTCGAAGAGAGGCTGCCGCTCGCATCCTTCTCGGCGACGACGAAGATCGCCGCGCCCGCCTTGACGTCGTTCGGCGTGGCCTGGGTCAGCGACACCACCGGCGTTCCGTTCGGCACCGTGATCTTCTTTTCCTGGCCGTGGTACGTCACCGTCAGCGCGCTGCCGTTGACCGACTTCACGGCATTGGAAACCGTCGCATTCGTCATCGAGCTGCCCGGCTTGAGGTCCCAGCCGAAACTGCCTTCGGCCGTTCCCTTCAGGGCCGGCGGAAAGATCACCACCTCCAGCGCGCCATCTCCGCCCTGCGCAGTCGGCTGCGATGCGATGCCGACGTAGTCGCCGGGCTTGATGTCGGACAGCATGGCCTTGGCGACGCCGGACGCGACCCAGCCCTGTTTGAGCGTGATGTGGACGTCGCTTCCTTCACGGGACTTCACGTCGAGCTGATCGCCGCTGCGCGAGACCACGGTGCCACGCACGCGGACACCGGCATCGGCGGCCGACGAGATGGAGGACACGGCCGCAGTGACGGCGAGAAGACCGACCGAGAGTGAATTCTTGAGACGGGTGGACCACATGGGGATTTCCTTCGAGTTGAAGAGCGGCGTGAAAGGCCGGCCGGACGACGTGTCGCGACGAGGGGCGCCACTCGAATCACCTCGATGCGACGACGCGATTCTTGGCGACGCCTGCGCCGACGGCAATTCGCGTGTCGCGATACTCTTATCGCCTTCCTCGATAGGTTTTCCCGATGCCGCCCACGCCAACCAGCAGGCCTGCGAAGCCCGCACTCGGATCGATGGGCATCGATCTGGTCTCGCTCGAAACGTTCATCGCCGTCGCGCATCTCGGCAGCTTCAGTCAGGCGGCCGAACGGCTTCATGTCGCCCAGCCGACCATCACCGGGCGCGTGCAGCGGCTCGAGTCGGCGCTCGGCACGAAACTGCTGGTCCGCACGACGCGAAGCGTCGAGACGACGGCACAGGGTGCGACGTTGCTGACCGAGGCGAGTGCTGCCCTGACCGAGCTGCAACGCATCGTCTTCGGGCTGCGGGAGCAGGGCCGGCTCGCCAGCCGTCGCGTCGTCGTGGCATCGACCCCGGTGATCGCATCGAGTCGGTTGCCGGCGATCATCCGCGACTACCGGGTGCGTTACACCGACGTGGAGGTCACGTTGCTCGACCTGCGGTATGCGGAGGCGCTGGCCGCCGTCGACACAGCGCGCGCCGACATCGCGGTGCTGGTATTTGAAGGCGACGACGACCGGTTTCTCGTGCAGGCGATCGACAGCGACGACATGGTTCTTGTCACGCCGGCCACCCATGCACTGGCCAGGTCCGGGTCGATCACGCTCGCACAGCTCGCGTCGTGGCCGCTTCTCGCGCTAGATCGGCACGAGGCGCTCCTCGCCCGCATCGCCGAGGAGGGAAAACGGAGTGGGGTGACGGCCGTCACGTCGACGCTCTTTCGTAACCTCGACACGCTGCTCGGCATGCTGGATGCAGGTCTCGGGATCACCTTGCTCCCTCGATCGATCGCGCGGCGCCGAGACGCCTCGTACGCCGTGATCGAGATCGAAGGGCCGGATCTGGCCCGCACGCTTTCCGTGGTCCGCGCTCGCAAGGCGAAGCTCGGGACCGCCGCGACCAGCTTCATTCGCTTCCTGCGTCAGAAGATCGTCGAGAGCCCGCCTTGATGGGTTCGACGATGCCGTGCGAGATCGACGACTGCGCGCTCTTCGCACAGCGAACCCTCGGCGGCGAATTGGAGGCCGAGATCGTCGGCCACTGACTGCCCGTCTTGCCCATCTTCCATCGATCGTCTACGATCAGGTCAACCATATTGACCTGTCGATTGCATCGGTTGAGGAGAAGCAAGTTGCGCGAGCTCATCTACGAAGGGCAGGGCAGGGTTGCCTGGCACGAATCGGCGGATCCCGCCATCCAGGGTCCCAGACACGCCATCGTGCGGCCGATCGCCTCGTCCGCCTGCGACCTCGACCAGCGGATCATTGCCGGAGCGACCGCCTTCGAGCCGCCTTTTGCGCTCGGGCACGAGTGCGTCGCCGAGGTCGTCGAAATCGGTGAAGGCGTGACGACCGTGCAGCCTGGGGACGTGGTCGTGCTGCCCTGGAAGCCGGCCTGCGGCGAGTGCCGGTACTGCTTGCGGGGCCTGACGGCAAGCTGCGAGGCCTACGGCTTCATGGGGGCTTACGGCCTCCCGTTGGGCGCGAACCTGGGCGGATTCTTTTCCGACCTGGTCCTGGTTCCATTCGCCGATGCGATGCTCGTGCCGGTTCCTCCCGATGTCGATCCACTTGCGCTCGCGGCTGCGGGCGACAACCTGACCGATGCGTTCATGGGCGTCGGCAAGGGCCTCGCGAAGAACCCGGGAGGCCGGGTGCTCGTCGTGGGCGGAACCGGCTCTCTCGGACTGTATGCAGCAGACATGGCACAGGCCCTCGGTGCCTCGCAAGTCGTCTACATCGACGACATGCGCGAGCGACGGGCGATCGCCGCGTCGTTGGGCGCGAGCGTCCACGAAGACTTCCACGACGAATTCATCATGGGTTTCGACGTGGTGGCGGCCGCGACCCGCGACCCGGCCAAGTATCGACAGGCGTTCCTCGCCCTGGCACCCGGCGGCCATCTGGCTTCACTGGCCATCTATTTCGGGGACCAGCCGGTTCCCCTGTGGGAGATGTACAAGCGCGACGTCAGCTTCTCGACCGGTAAGCCCAGCACGCGCCCCCACATCCCGGATGTCGTCGAGCTCTGTCGATGCGGAAAGATCCATCCGGAGAAGGTCACGACCCATCTCATTGCCTGGGAGGATGCGCCGGAACAGCTGCCGGTTCCGGCGATCAAGGCCATCGTCCACCGCGCTCCGATCCACGCTCGTCGCAACGACACGATTGGCAAGCCGGCCACGTCGGGAGTCAGGCCTTGAGCGCGCTGCCGACGCTGGACGTCGTCAACCTCGTCAATCGGGCCAACGTCCCCGCATCCGTCGATGCGACGTGGGCGCTCGTCGGCGGATTCTTCGACCTGCACCTCTTCCTCGACGTCGCCTGCGAGGCGGTCAGCGGGGACGGCGACATCGGCAGCGTTCGCCAGATCGGTACCGGCATCCTGGAGGTCATGGTCGGAGCCGGCGCCTTCTCCTATACCTATGCGCAGACCCATGGGCCGATGAGCGCGCACGCCTACCATGGCTGCGTCACGTGTGAAGCGTCAGGTGCCGACGCGTGCGTCATCGTCTATACCCTGGTCTACGACCAGTCCGGGATCGACCCGTCACTGCGCATCTCCGAGCAGGAGCGGTTGAGCAAGAGATTCGCGATGGCAGTCGATGCCATGCGCTTGCGCGCGAGTCCCTGAAGGATCGACCGGTCCGGCAGCGCTTTCAGGAGGCCGCGCCGCCCCCTTACCCCATAATCGTTTCGATGCAGCGTCGGCCTGGCCACCGGTCGGTCCGTGACGCGCTTTCGGGAACGTGGGGATGGCCAAGGCTAAGACGATCTTCGACCTGCCTGCTGTCGAGAAGGCACGGATTCGCGAAATCCACCCGCTCGACGGTGCTTTGCTGCTGATGCATTTTGCGTTTCGCGGGCTCGTCACGCAGGCGGATCGCTATCTTCAGAAGCACGGGCTGTCGCGCGTTCACCATCGGATCCTCTATGTTCTGGCCCGGA
>Ga0247783_1000093_pt1 | contig 27227 bp, 18 predicted proteins | sample UWRJL064202C5_FD_179911 | JGI IMG/M metagenome (GOLD analysis project Ga0247783, IMG submission 179911) | Plant litter microbial communities from Arlington Agricultural Research Station in Wisconsin, United States - UWRJ-L064-202C-5 | ecosystem: Environmental > Terrestrial > Plant litter >...
AAAACGGCAATTCGGTGCACGGCGTCCGGGGATAGTACACCGAGCCCGGGCCACGGCCGATTTTTGAGCCGTTTCGTTGGTTGGGGAGCGTTGCCAAATGGCTAAGTGTATGAAATTTATTGGGTTGTCCGAAGTTTCGGGCGGTGCGATAACCCTGGGCGTATAAGTGGCCGTACAGGACGCCTCATGAGTGCCCCAAGTCCATTTCCCGGTGTGGGCTTCCGTCGTGGTCGAGACATAAGCTACGGAGTCGCCATGGGTCAGCCTGATAAGGGTCAAGAGCTCGAGCGCGTGCTCGCCAGCGCCGTCGATAAGCCGCACGTGATTCTTCTCGGCGGTCATCCCGACCCGGACGGTATCGGTAGTGCTCTCGCGCACAAGCGACTGTGTGAACGCATGGGCGTGTCGGCGACCATCGCGCACGTCCTGCCGCTGTCGCGTTCGGAGAACCGCGCGCTCGTGAAGTTGCTCAACGTGCCGATGGTGCGCGTGTCCGAAATGGCGGATTTGGAGCAGTACGGCTACTTGGCGTTGGTCGATGCCAGCGCCAGCGAGTCGAGCATCAAGCTGCCCGAGAGCCTGAAGCTGCTGACGGTCGTCGATCACCATCGTCCACCATCGGTGCCGAAAGCGCCGTTCGTCGACATTCGTCACGACGTCGGAGCCACCTGTACGATTTACGCCGAGTACGCGGAGCGCGGCCTCACGCCGTTCGGCGCCGAGGGCAATGACGACGCCGCAGTGGCCACGGCCATGTTCTTCGGCATCCAAACCGATACCGATGATTTCGCCTTCGGCACTCCGGCAGATTTTCGTGCAGCCGCCTATTTAAAGCCGTTTTGTGACTCGGAGACACTGAGCCGAGTGGGCCGCCGCACGCTCACCGCCGAGTCGATGGAAGCCGTCGGCCGCGCGCTCGTCGACCTCGAGGTCGTGCGCGACTTCGCGATCGCCAGCGTCGGACGCGTTTCGGCGAACAATCGCGATGCCATCCCGATGGCGGCGGATTTCGTGCTGCGTCGTGAAGACATCGACACCGTGCTCGTCTTCGGTGTCGTCGAGGATCGCATCGACGGCTCGCTGCGAACCAGCCGAGCCAGCGTCGACCCGGCGCTGTTCATGCAAAACGCGTTCGGTGACGACAACCAAGGTCGCCCCTACGGCGGCGGTCGCGCGGACATGGGCGGCTTCCGCATTCCGCTCGGTCTGCTCGCCGAATCGACGGACGAAAACAACCTGCTGCGCATGGTCAAAGAAGTCGTGCAGAAGCGGGTCGCTCGCGTGGTGCCCGAGCTCGACAAAAAGAAGCGCGAGCCGAGCAACAAGTCCGAGTAGTCAGCGCGGTTCGCGCCGTTCAGGCTCGGAAATCGGCCCCGCGTAGGGTTCCACTTCTGGTTCCGGATCGACCGCCACGCGCAGCGGGTCAGCGGCAACACGCGTCCGTCGCGCCGAATCGTGCCCGAGATCTTCGATTTCTTCGCCGCTGGTGTCGATCGCCTGGCCGAGTAACCGGCCGCGCACGGCGTCCAGGGCCTGACTCAAGCCGCGGTCGCCTTCGACCCCGACCTCTCGGCAGCGCCAAGCCGCACGCCGCAGCGGGCGACCAAAAAAGAGCGACAGCGCGAATAGTAGAGTAGGCAGGAAGACTCGGAACAGACCCCAATTTGCCAAACGCGCCACGGTCAGCGCAAGCGCCACGACCATCAGCACGACTGGGCCACCGGGGCCGAAGCTGCTCCTCTGTCGCTGCCAATGACCGGCGTGCTCGTTCCGAACGCTGCGCGCCGAGCGACGCGCGCGCCTGGTCTCCTCCCGGACTTGCTCTTTGAGTTGCTCTTTGAGCTCATCTCGGAAGCGGCGCCCCTCGTCGCGCAGGCGCCGACGTTGCTCGCGTCCGTGTTGGCGCAGCTCGCGCCAATCCCCAGCAGCGTCGGTGGGTGGCTGGCGGGAGTTGGGCTTGGGGGCCGCGCCGCCCGACGAGCGCCGGCCCGAGCCAGGGGCCGGCACGCGCGCCACACGCTTGTCAGGGTCGGGATCGAGCATCGAGCTCAACGCGCGAACGAGCCAGGGCTCGGCGTCGTTGCCCAGTGCGGCGCGTACATCGATGCCCAGGCCGCGGTGCGGCAAATCCTCCGGTTCACGACCAGTGACGAGCGACAGCGCCGTTGCTCCCACCGCGTACACATCGCTGCCTTTCAGCGCGCGGCCTTGGAACTGCTCCGGAGCCATGTAGCCGAACGTGCCAACTACGGTGCTGCCGCCCTCGGGCTTCAAGTGATCGCGCACCGAACCGAAGTCGACGAAAGCGAAGCTGTTGTCCCGCCGTAAGATCACGTTCCCGGGCTTGATGTCGCGGTGGATGATCGGCGGGACGCGCGAGTGCAGGTAGGACAGCACGCTATCGGCGTCCGTAAAAAAGCGCGCGATGTCTGCGTGCGTGAGCGTGGCCTGGCGGCGGCGAAGCGAGGCCAAGGTTTCGCCCTCGATTTTCTCCATTACCAGGTACAGCGCGCCGTCTTCCTCGAAGTGCTCGATGTACACGGGCAGGTTCGGGTGCGACAACGTGGACAGCACGCGCGCCTCGCGCTCGGCGAGCTCCACGTCCTTCCAGCCTTTTGCGCCGCGCACCTGGAAGCGTTTGATGGCCACCGCACGGCCGTTCAGCTTGTCGACGGCGTCGAGCGTCTCGGCTTGCGAGCCCGAGCCGAGCTCCCCGACGATCGCGTACCGACCCGAGCGCAGCGTGCCGGAGATAGGAGCCGAGCTCACGCCCTATCCCTAGTACCGGCCCCGGCGTTTCGCCATCCGGGGCCTGAACTGAGCGATTTCAGCCGGTATTGCGCATGCCTTGAGCGATTCCGTTCAGGGTCGTGCCGAGGGCGGCGTCCAGCACTTTGAGCTGCGGGTCGTGTTCGCCGAGCTTCCGCTTCTTCTTCAGCAAGCTCACCTGCAGCAGGTTGAGTGCATCGACGTACGGGTTCCTGAGCGTGAGCGCCCCTTGCAGGAAGCGATGGTCCAGCAGCATGTCGCGTTCGCGGATCATGTGCAGGGACTGCACGGTGCGTTTGAACTCGGCTTCGAGCCCTTCGTACACCACTGGGTCGGCGCCCAGCTCGCGCGCGTACAGGCGTGCGACGTCGATGTCTGCTTTGGCGCAGACCATCTCGATCTTGTCCAAGAGATCACTGAAGAAGGGCCAGTTCTTGGCCATCTGCTTGAGCAGCTCGAGCCCGCCCGGTTCGACGATGATTTGCTCGAGTGCGGTGCCCGCGCCGAGCCAGGCCGAAGCCATCAGCCGCATCTGCGTCCAGCCGAAGTTCCAGGGGATGGCGCGTAGACCCTTGATCGTCCCAGCTCCGCGCTCGCGATAGGCGGGACGCGAACCGAAGTGCACGTGACCGAGCTCTCGCACGGGCGTCGCCTTGAGGAACATTTGGAACAGCGCCGTGTCGTCGTGCACGACCTTGCGGAAGGCGGCTTGTGACGACTCACTCAAACGCGCCATCACTTCACGGTAACGCGCCTCCGCGCCGGGCTCGAGCTCCGTGCGGAAGTCCGAGAATTTGGCCATCAAAGTGCCCGTCAGCATCACTTCCAAGCTGCGTTCGGCGATCGACAAGATGCCGAACTTCTGGGAGATGATCTCTCCTTGCTCGGTGATCTTGACGCGCCCTGACACCGTGCCCGGGGGCAAGGCCGTGAACGCTCGATACACCGGCGAGCCGCCGCCGCGGCCAACGGTGCCGCCGCGACCGTGGAACAACGTCAACGTGACGCCTGCATCACGCGAGACTTCGGCCAGGGCCTCTTGTGCGCGGTAAAGCTCCCAGGCCGCTGCCACGACGCCGACGTCCTTGGCGGAGTCGGAGTAGCCGAGCATCACCTCTTGATGCATCTTGCGCGCCTTGAGCTGGCGCATATAAACGGGATCGGCGAACAGGCTCTTCATGATCGAAGGGCCGTTGAACAGATCGGCCTGCGTCTCGAACAGCGGCACCACGTCCAAGCGTGAGAATGGCTCCTCGCGTGCCAAATCAACCAAGCCCGCCTCGCGTGCCAAGATCAGCACACGCAGCAGATCGGTGGATGTCTTGGTCATCGAGACGATGTAAGTCTGCGCCGCGCGTTCGCCGAACTCGTCCTGCACCTCACGCATGGTGTGGAACAGCTTGGCGGTGCGCGCGGACTCATCGTCGAGCGGCGCGTACGCAGAGACGAGCGGGCGCATGCCCATCAATTCGCGGTGAATCGCGGCGTCATCCAGCTCGGGCACGCCTACGGCCTTGGCGATCGCGGCCAGCGTGCGCGTGTGCATCTCGGAGTCCTCACGCAGATCCAAGTAGTAGCCGGCAAAGCCCAAGACCTCGACCAGGCCGATCAAGGGCTCGAGCAGGCTGCGCCGCGCTTGGTCGGCGCGAGCGTGCACCAGGGCCTGACGGACGACGTCGAGATCCTTCCAGAATTCGTCAGCCGAGGCGTACGCGCCAGCGACGCGCTCGAGTTGGCCCGCGTCGCGTGTGGCGATCTCGCGGCGAGTGGCTTCGAGCCTGCCGGAAATGAACGTGAGCTTGAGCCGGAGCGGCTCGTGTTCATCTCGCTTGCGGTTCATCTCCCAAAGCCGTGGCAGGAGCGGCTTGTCGCGTTCCAGGGATTGACGGAGTACATCCGGCACGCCGCCCAGGCGGTCGGAGACCGACAAGCGCTCGACGAGGCGCCAGACCTTCCGATGGTACAACCCGAGCAGCGCGTGAGCGGTGCGTCGTGCTGCTGCCATCGTGATCTCTGGGGTGACGAACGGGTTGCCGTCGCGATCGCCGGCGACCCAGCTACCCATCGGCAAGCGCAGCGAAAACCCGAGCGGCTCGCCAAACGCGAGCTGGAACGCGCGCTCGGCGTTCTCGCTCACCTGAACCGAGGCGTCGAGCAGCCGGTCTTCCAAATACCAAATGACCGAGCTTACTTCATCGAGCACGCTCGGGCGGTCGCGCCGCACTTCGTCGGTCAACCACAAGAGCTCGATCTCGGCTTCGATCCCGGTCTCGATCCGCATGCGTTCTTCGGGCGATGAGTTTTCGCGCTTGAGCAGCGCGTCCGCGAGGCGTGCCTGAAGTTGCAGCAACGTACGACGGGTCGCTTCCGTCGGGTGCGCCGTGAGCACGGGGCGCACCTCGAGCTCACGCATGTATTCACGCACCTCGGCCGCGCTGCGCTTCGCGTCGCGCAATTTTTCGAATGCCCAGCGGATACTCGCCGGCTGCGCTGCGAGCTCGGCGCCGTCTTCGTAGGCGTGGCGCCGACGGACTCGGTGCACCTGCTCGGCGGTGTTGATCAAGAAGAAGAACAGCGTGAAGGCGCGCGCCACCGGGGCCGCGACCTCCAGCGGGAAATCCGCCACCCGTGCCAGCAGGGTGTCGAGATCGGCGGCGGTTGCTTCACCGCGACGACGCCCGCGGCAGGCCGAGCGGAGATCTTCGACTGCTCGAAACACCGCGTCTCCCTCGAGGCGTTTGATGACTTGGCCGAGCGCCGACGCGAGGTAACGCACGTCTTCTTGCAGCGGCCGATCTTGAGGGCGGACTTCGGGGTGTGTTGCGAGGCTCACACCTTCTCGTTTCGCACGAGCTGGGGACAGAAGGAAGCCCCCAGGCGGGCACTAGTGTTCTATGAGGGGCGGGCAAAGCTCAGTGTTTCCCGAGTGTTGCGCGAATGGACAAAAAAGGAGTTTGGACGGAAACCCGCGAGAGCCATCGCTGACACGGCCGCCGCCGGTTACGCGAATTCACGGTCGATGGTGGAACGACCAGGCGCGCAGCACGGACTCTGCCGTACCCTCCAGCCACGCTGCAGCTCGTTCTTGCGCTCCTTCGAGCGAGACTGGGCGTCGGCAGATCGAGAAGATGCCAGCAAAGTCCGGAAAGTCCGAGAGGCGTACGTCGTCTGCGATGCCGCCGACGAGCGCCACGACCGGCACGCCCTGGCGTTTGCTCCAGCGCCCCACTCCACAAGGCCCTTTGTTACGCAGACTCTGCCAGTCGAGCAAGCCTTCGGCCGTGATCACCAGATCGGCGCCCAGCAATGCCCGAGCGAAGCCCAGAGTTTCCAGCACCAGATCGATGCCCGGTTCGAGAACCGCACCGAGCACTCCGAACAAGCCGGCCGCGATGCCGCCAGCTGCGCCGCCGGAAACCACGTTGCGCACGTCGCGGCCTGTCGTACGCTCGATCACGTCCGCAAAATGAGCGAGGTTTTGCGCTAGTTCGAGCACCGCGTCCGGGGTTGCGCCCTTTTGCGGAGCAAACGAGCTCGCCGCTCCGTGCGGACCGAGCAAGGGATTGTCGACGTCGCAAGCGACCCGCAGTTTCACGCGCGCGAGCGCTGGATGCATGCGGGACAGGTCGATCCGTGACAGCCGCGCGAGCCCCGCGCCGCCGCTCGCGATCGGCGTGCCGGTCTCGTCCAACAACCCGACTCCGAGCGCAGCGAGCAGGCCGGCGCCGCCATCGACGGTGGCGCTGCCGCCAACGCCCAGGATCACTGTCTCGACGCCAGAGTCGAGTGCGGTATTGAGCAGTTTGCCGGTGCCTCGGCTGCTGCAAAATAACGGGTCCTGTTCGTGTGGCGCGAGCAGTGTCAGGCCGGAGGCTGTCGCCACGTCCAGCACTGCCGTGCGTCCCTCGTCGAGCAAACCAAAGCTGGCGCGCACGGGCCTGCCGAGCGGATCGGGAACGATGGTTTGGCGGAGCACTCCGTCGCGCGCCGCGCACAACACTGCGCTCGTCCCATCCCCGCCGTCCGCGATCGGCAGACTTGCAATCTCGCAGGTGCTGTCGGCCGCGGAAAGCCCGCGGGCAATGGCCGAGGCGGCCTCGAACGCGGTGAGGCTGCCTTTGAGTGCGTTGGGAGCGACGACGACGCGCACGTTTTCTACCCGCGATTTATCATCGACGCGCGCCGCCGCCAACGCGCAAACTCTTCTCTGGTGGCGGTTTGTCCCGGATACTGAATCAGGCGAGTGGATCGCTGACTCGGAATTCAACCACTGAGATCGTTTCTTTCCCGCGAGGTGCGTAAATAGGTCTCACATTCACGCACTTGTATGAGGAGTCAGCGCGTGTGTTGGTCGATTTGCTGACTCGAAGATTGCCCACCCTGGGCTTGCTGGTCTATCGCTTCGTTTTTTCTCGAGGTGGTAAACCGATGATGCGTCTGTCGAAGTCACTCAGCGCGGCGTGCCTGCTTTCGATCCCCACGTTCGCCTCATCCGTCCAAGCAGCGGATCCCGCGCCCGGGGTGGTCCCCGCCGCGCCGGCGACACCAGCCGCGCCAACGCCGCCCGCCGCGCCGCCGCCCGCCGCCGCGCCGCCGCCCGCCGCCGCGCCGCCGCCCGCCGCGCCGCCGCCCGCCGCGCCGCCGCCTGCCGCGCCGCCGCCTGTTGCACCAGCGGCGCCTGCGCCGGCGCCCGCGTCTCCTTCACCGGCACCTGCCGCAGTTGCGGCTGGAGCAGGCGCTTCGATGACACTTGGTGGGGACAGCAGCGCGTCCGCCAGTGCAAACGGCGGAGCGGCGCCCGCCGCTGCCGGCACCGAGGACGGCTTCTGGAAACGCTATCGACCGCTGCCGTTGGCGCTCGAATTCGGCCTTTATGCCGGCTGGGCCAACTTTGCTCAACAGCACAATTTGCAGGACCTCGATCGCGTTCCTGGCACGCAATACGGGCACCAAAGCCTGAGCACGGGCTTCGACATCGGTTTGCGCGCGGCTTTCTATCCGCTCGATTTTCTCGGCCTCGAAGGCGAGCTCGGCGTGGTCCCGACCAAGACTGGAATCGACGACCGCAGCGCGACGGTCTGGACCTACCGCGCGCACATCGTCGCGCAGTATCCGGGCTATCGCCTGGTGCCCTTCGTCGTGCTCGGCCTGGGCGGCATGACGATCAAGAGCCACCCCGACACACTCGGCACGGACGCTGATCCGGAAATGCATTGGGGCCTCGGCGCCAAGTGGGCGTTCAACGAGTACCTCAGCGCGCGCTTCGATTTTCGCGACAACCTGATGCAGAAAAATCTGCTGCTGAGCGGCGTCGAAAACGGTGATTTGGTGCACAACACCGAATTCTTGTTGGGGGCGAGCTTCACCTTGGGGCGCACGCCATACGAGCCCGCAGCGCCCCCGGTCGACTCGGACGGGGACGGCTTTTTCGATCCGCAGGACGCCTGTCCGATGCAGCCCGGCGTCGCGCCGAATGGCTGTCCCGCGGATACCGATCGCGACGGCATTCCGGACGCGAGCGACCCGTGCCCGCAAGAGGCCGAAGACGGCCAGCCCCCGAACGCCAGCGATGGCTGTCCGAACAAGGATTTGGATCAGGACGGGATCTTGGTGCCGGAAGACAAATGTCCGATGGAGAAGGGCATCGCGCCCGACGGTTGTCCCGTGCGCGACAAGGATGCCGACGGCATCACTGACGACTTGGACAAATGCCCCGACCAACCGGAGACCAAGAATGGCTTCGAGGATGCAGACGGCTGCCCCGACGAGCTGCCCACGGCCGTCGCCAAGTTTGCCGGCGTGATCAAGGGGATCGAGTTCGATTTCGGTAAAGCGACGATCCGCAAGGGTTCGAACAAACTGCTCGATGAAGCCAGCAAAGTGCTCACCGAATACAAGGATCTGCGTGTGCGGATCACCGGCTACACCGATGACGTCGGCGAGCGTCAGAGGAACCTCGACTTGTCCGAGGCGCGCGCGAACTCCGTCAAGACCTACCTGGTCGCGAAGGGCATCGATGGCGGTCGGATCGAGACGCACGGCGCGGGCCCTGACGACCCGATCGCGGACAACAAGACCGACAAGGGCCGTCAGCAAAACCGCCGGATCGAATTCAAGTTGATTACCAAATGAAGGCCGAGCCCGCTCCGGGCCGGACCCAGTTCTCGAGGCGTGGATTGATCCCGTCGCCCTCTCGCATCTCGCGGACGGCGCAGGGGTATTGGCAATAATCGGAGGAACAGATGCGTAGCTCTTTAGTAATGTCCTTGATCGGTGCGACGAGCATGACTCTCGCGCTACTCGTCGGTTGCGGTGACAGCGACGACAAGCCGGTGACCAGCAAGCTGGGAGAATCCTGCACTCGGAGCGCCGATTGTGATTCCGGCCTGAGCTGCATCGACAACGTCTGTTACAAGCCATCTGCCCCGCCGAGCGGCGGTAGCGGGGGCGGAGGCTCGGTCACCCCGCCCGAGCCGCGCGCGCGCGGCGGCGAAGGTGAGAGCTGCGCCTCTCGTCTCGACTGTGCAGAGCCGCTCGGCTGTTTCAACAATCGCTGCACGGCGAAAGACGACACGGGTGAGGGCGGTGCGCCCGCAGTATCCATTCACCTCGGGACGCGCGGCGAGAGCTGCCGCGTCAACGGTGATTGCGAGAAGGAGCTGGCCTGTGTCCCGTCCGCGATCAGCGGCTCCGGTGTTTGCGATACCGCGAGCTTCGGTATCGAACCGACGGGTTTGACCTGCAGCGGCGAATGCACCAAGGCCGAGGACTGCTGCCAGCTCCCGATCTCCCTGCATACGGCGAGCATCAAGTCGTGCCAGGACATCGCCGACGCCATCACGGACGGGGCGATCGACTGCGACGCACCTGCCGCCGGAGCTCCGGCCAAGCTCTGCTTCCAGCAGGCGACTTACTGCAAATGTGGTGACGATACGTGGAGCTGTGACGAGGACACACACGCCTGCGTTTACGGTGGCGAGTGCGACCCGGCCGTGGTTGCTCTAGACGTCCCCACGGGCTGCCCGAGCATCTCGCGTCTCGGCATGCCATTGCCCGCTTGCAATACGGATTCCAAGACCTGCATTGGCGCAACCGCCGCAGCGGGTTGCAAGGACGCCAAATCCTGCTTGGACAAGCAAATCTTCGACAGCGTGGCGGGCGACGTGTGCACCGCCGGCGAGTGCACTTGCTACGCTGGAAACAAGCAGTGCTATCGGATGTGCGCGCGCGATATCGACTGCGGCACCGGGCAGGTCTGCGATACGGCAAAGACCAAGTTGTGTATTCCGGCTGCCGCGTGCGTCACGGATTCTCAATGCGCGATCGCCAACCACAACGTAGCTTTCAAGTGCAACGACGGGACGTGCGCTCAGTCCTGTGAATCGGACTTGGATTGCTCGCCCTCTGGTCTCAGCGGTGCCTTCACCGGAAAAGTGTGCGGGGCCGACAAGTTCTGCGCTGTGGTAGCGCAAGACTGCAATGAGGAGAGCCAGTGCGCGCCGCTGACGGTTGGAGGCCTCAAGCCGTTCTGCGTGACCCCCGCGCCCATTGGCGGTGGCACGAACGTCGCCTCCGGCATTACGGACTGATTTTCCGCCAGACGTCGGATTCCGGTGGCCCGTGGCGAGCAGTCGTCACGGGCCATCTGCTTTTGTGGTCAAGAGCCGGCAGGGAGACAACCGGCCGGCTCTACTGGTATGAATGGGGGCTAATATGCTTAGGACTGTCCCTGCATGAGCGAAATGCGCGGCGTTCTGCCGGAGGTGCTGGTCGTCGAGGACGACCCCGCTCACTCCGAGGCAATGGCGCGCGTGTTCGCGGCGCATGCTGGCTTCGCCCTGCGTTTCGCGGCGTCGTTGGCCGAAGCCCAGCGTGCGATCGCCGAGAAGCCGCCAGCGTTGATCCTGGCTGACTTGAACCTCGCCGATGGCAAAGCGTTCGAGCTCCTCCCACACTCCGACGCTCAAGCGGAGCGGCCAGTCTTGGTGATGACCAGTCATGGCGACGAACAGACCGCAGTGCGCGCCATGCGCGCGGGTGCGCTAGATTACCTGGTGAAGTCGCCGGAGGCGTTTGCGAGCTTGCCACACACCGTGGAACGCGCGCTCCGCGAGTGGCGCCTGGTCGAGTCTCGGCGGGCCGCCGAAGCCGCACTTCGCGAGAGCGAAGAGCGCTTTCGAGTGTTTTTCGAGTCCTCGCCCGATGCTTGTAAATTCGTGACCAGCGACGGCACCTTCATCGACATCAATCGCGCTGCCGAAGAGATGTTCGGCTACCGACGTGACGAGGTGCTCGGCAAGACCGTACCCGGTCTGGGCATATTTCACCGTGAGTCCTTGGCCGTTGCGCGAGAGATGGCGGAGCTTTGCAAAAATGGGCGTTCGTGCTCGCCCACCGAACTGACCGTGGTGCATCGCTCGGGGCGCGAGCTCGTGGTCGAGGCACGCACGGTAGCGGTGCGTGTCCGCGACGGGCTCGGGCTTTTGACGACTTTGCGCGACATTTCTGCCAGAAAGCAGGCCGAGAACGAGCGGCGTCGGCTGGAGGACCAGCTCCGACAAGCGTCCAAGATGGAGGCCGTCGGCAGGCTTGCCGGGGGCGTGGCTCACGACTTCAACAACCTACTGACGGGCATCCGCGGGTTCACCGACATCTTGATCAGCGGCGTCGCCGAAGCTGATCCGGCGCACGGCGATCTGTTGGAGATCCAGCGCGCCACGCAGCGTGCAGCCGCGTTGACCGGACAACTCTTGGCGTTCAGTCGCAAGCAAATGGTCGAAGCCGTAGTGGTGGACTTGAACCAGTTGTTGTCGGGCGCGATGGGCATGTTGGAGCGCCTAATTGGTGAAGACGTGCAGGTCCAGTTCAGACCAGGCGCCAATCTGCTCGCGGTAAAAATCGACCCGAGCGGGATGGAGCAAGTGCTGATCAACTTGGCCGTCAACGCGCGGGACGCGATGCCTCAAGGTGGTCAGCTCAGCATCGAGACCTCCGAGGTCGAAGTCGATGCGGAGCTGTGTCAGAACCATTTGGACGCTCGCCCCGGAAGATACCTCTTGTTGTCGGTCAAGGACTCGGGCGTGGGCATGTCCGAAGGCGTGCTGTCGCGCTTGTTCGAACCATTTTTCACGACCAAGGGGCCCGGACGCGGGACCGGCCTCGGTCTGTCGATCATCTACGGGATCGTGCAGCAAGGTGGCGGTTTCGTGCACGTCGAATCGGGTCTGGGTCAGGGGTCCACGTTTCGAATTTACCTTCCCGTCGTGCGCGAAAAGCCCGCGGTTCCGGTTGCTTTCGTCGAGTCGGAGCTGCCCAAGGGTAGTGAAACCATCTTGCTCGTCGAAGACGAGGTACTGGTGCGGTCACTGGTGAGCAAATTCCTGCACAGCCAGGGCTATCGGGTGCTGAGCGCCGCACGCGGCAGCGATGCGATTCAGCTGGCGGCGGAGCACAGCACGCGCATCGATCTGCTGCTGAGCGACGTCATCTTGCCGAACATGAACGGTCGGCAGATCTACGAGCGTCTCGCGTTGACGATGCCCAAACTGCGAGTGTTGTTCATGTCCGGTTACACCGAGAATATCATTGCGCCCCACGGCGTGCTCGAAGGGGGCTTCTATTTCGTGCAGAAGCCGTTCTCTCTCAAGGAATTGGCTCGCAAAGTGCGTGAGGCGCTCGACGAACATTCAACAGCGGCGATCGCAGACGCCAAGACGAGCTAACACGCGCTAACGCAACAGTGCGCGAGACAGCAGCGCGTTGACACGCGAATCGACCGAGATACCCTGTAGCGGAGCATTCGAAATGGGCGATTGGCAAAGCGCGGAAGGCTTGCCCGGAGCGGGTGAGGCGGGCCTTCGGGCTACGCTCGAGTACATCAAAGACGGCATATTTTTCATCGATTCGCAGGGCATCGTGGTCGACGCCAATGCCGCGGCCTGCAGCCAACTGGGTCGGGAACGCTCGGAGGTGATCGGCGCTTCGGTGTCCGCGTTCACGGGTCGGGATGGCTTCGAATTCAGTTCAATCGTGACTCGGCTCGAGTCGGAGCCGCACCTTTCGTACCAGACCACTCACCTGCACAAGAGCGGAACACGGGTAGACGTCGATCTGACCCTGACTCGGATGCCGAGTCAGGGCTCGTATTTGTACGTCGGGATAGCGCGTGACGTCACCGAGCGCGCCCGGGTCGTCGAAGAGCTGCGTCAAAGCGAGCAACGCTACCGCTTGCTGGTGGAGAATCTGCCTCGCTGTGCGATCATGTTGTTCGATCGCGATCTGCGCTTCTTGCTCGTGGACGGCCCTGAGATCGCTTCCAACGGTTTCACCAGCCAGTTGTTGGTCGGCTGCACGCCGGCAGAGTGTCTGCCTCCCGAGTTCGTCGCTGACATCGTGCCGAAGATGCAAGCCGTGCTCGAAGGCAAACGCTTCTCGGCCGAGGTGCCGTTCGGAGACCTGCGCTATCTCTCCGAATACGTGCCCCTGCGCGACAGCGCGGGTGAAGTCGTTAGCGGTCTCGTCCTGTCCCAAAACGTGACCGAACGATATCGGGCGGGGCTCGCGGTCGCTCAGCGCGAGCGGCAATTTCGCACGCTCACCCACAACTTGCCCGACTTGGTCTCGCGCATGGATCGCGACCTGCGATACGTGTACGTGAACCCAGTATTCGAAGCCGTGACCGGCATTCCCTTCGAAAAGGCGATCGGCAAAAGCAACGGCGAGCTGGGCATGCCCGCGGACAAGCTCGAGCGCTGGTCGACCGCCATTCAGCGCGTTTTCGACGAAAAGGAGCCAACGCGCCTGGAGGACGATTTCCAAGGCCCAGACGGCGTCAGCGTCACTTGGGATGCGCAGATCGTGCCCGAGCGGGCCGAGTCAGGGGAGATCGACTCGGTGTTGATCATCAGCCGCGATGTGACCGAGCGCCGTCTGCGCGAGGAAGAACTGCGCCACAAAAACGAGGAACTGACGCGCTTCACCTATACGGTGTCCCACGATCTGAAGAGCCCGCTGGTCACCATCCAAAGCTTCTTGGGATTTCTGGTAGAAGATGCTCAGCGCGGCGACGCCGACAAAGTAGCCCGCGACGTGTCGTTCATCCGGACTGCAGCCGACCGCATGGCCACGCTGCTCGCTGATTTGCTGCAGTTGTCACGCGTCGGCCGAAAGCAAAATGCCTTGGCACGCGTGCCGCTTTCCGAGATCGTGAACGAAGCATTGAGCATGGTCGCCGGCAGGATCGCCATCGAAAAGCCGACCTTGTTGATCAGCACCGAAAACGTCAGCCTGTATTGCGATCGGTTGCGCTTGGTCGAAGTATTCCAGAACCTGATCGACAACGCAGTGAAATTTTCCCGCTCGGTCGCGGCTCCACGCATCGAGCTGTTCGTGGAGCAGGTCGAGAGTGAGCTCGTGTTTCGTGTGCGCGACAACGGCGTGGGCGTCGACTCGCGCTACCAGCACAAGCTATTTGGCTTGTTCGAAAAATTGCATCCAGAAATCGAGGGCACTGGCATCGGGCTGGCCCTGGTCAAGCGCATCATCGACGTACACGGCGGGCACATTTGGCTGGATTCTGCCGGTCCGGGCCAAGGCACGACCGTCTCTTTCACGCTGCCCGGAAGCAAACGCGAGGAATCATGAAACCCACCCCGTCTCCGATTTCGATCCTGTTGGTCGAGGACGACCCCGCGCATGCGGAGATCGTGCTCAGAAATCTGACGCACCTGCAGGAGCGCGTGCGCTGCATCGCACACCTGAGCGACGGCCAGCAAGCGCTCGACTACTTGCAGCGCGAGGGCAAGCACCGCGATCCTCATGATTCGCCGCGTCCCGACCTGGTGCTGCTCGATTTACGCTTGCCGCGCGTCGACGGCTTCGAGGTGCTGCGGCGCATGAAGGCGAGCGAGGAGGTCTGCCACATTCCAGTCGTGGTACTGAGCACATCCGAAGCCGAGGGCGACATCGCGGCCGCCTACGAGACCGGCGCCTGCAGCTACTTGGTGAAGCCCGCTGAGTTCGAGGCATACATCGAATTGATCCGTGGTCTAGGGCACTATTGGAGCGACTTGAATCGCTTCCACGGTGCCTGAACCAGCTTTGGAACGAGTACTCGAATGCTAGTGAAGCTCGTGGTTCGTACGCCCCGCAAACTCGTGGAGCTGGTCAGCAGCGTGCTGTTCGAAGCGGGCGCTGGCGGCATCGAAGAACAAGACGGGTCGAAGCGGCTGGTGGTCTACGCAGCCGACCGCGAGACTGCCGAGGGGATCGCTGCGCGGGCGCGCGCGTTGTTGCGCGACGCTGCCCCGGGTGCGAACGGCATCGCGCTCAGCATCGAGGTCGACGAAAGTTCGGACTGGGCCAGCGCCTGGACCCGACATTTGGGGCAAATCGCGCTCACGCCCAGCCTGGTGATTCAACCGCTGTGGGACGAGACGCCCGCGCCGCCTGGGTCTGAACGCATCCTTTTCGATCCCAAGCTGTCCTTCGGTGATGGCGCCCACGCCACCACGCGCCTGGCATCAGTGGCAATCGAACGCGCGTGTCGTGCAGAGCGCGGGCTGTCGGTGCTGGATTTCGGCTCTGGCACCGGCGTACTCGCATTCGTGGCGCTGCTCTCCGGTGCGGAGTCTGCTTGGGGGATCGACATCGATCCGGTGTCAATCGCCGCGGCGGAGCGCAACGCCGCGCTGAACGCCCTCGGGCAGCGCAGCCAATTCAGCCTGCCGACGGCAGAGCCGCAGCGGACGTTCGATTTGGTCGTCGCGAACTTGGAAGCGCCGGCTCTGCTTTCCTGCGCGAGCGACCTCACTCGTCACGGAGCCGGCGCGCAGCGCTTGATTTTGACCGGTTTTCTGGCTTCGAAGGCAGCCGAAATCGCTGCGGCGTTCGCGCCCCACTTTCGCCTCGAGTGCACCGAGTACGAAGCGGACTGGGCCCTCCTCGAGCTGGTCCCGCAGCGTTGAAACGCGAAAGGCCGACCTGGTTGGGAGCAGGCCGGCCTTCCTCGAGGCGCGCGACGCTTATGCGTTGTATGAACGCGAGCTGACGTTGCCGCCGCGGCCGGTCCAGTTGGTATGGAAGAACTCCCCGCGCTTTTTGTCGGTGCGCTCGTAAGTGTGCGCGCCGAAGTAGTCGCGCTGCGCCTGCAGCAGGTTCGCGGGTAGGCGATCTCGGCGGTAGCCGTCGTAGAACGCCAAGGCCGAGCTCATACACGGGGTCGGAATACCGAGCAGAGCTGCGTTGGCCATGGTCTTGCGCCAGCCGGTCTGACTCTCGTCAATCACCTTGCGGAAGAAATCATCGACCAGCAGGTTCTCGAGCTCGGGGTTCTTGTCGAATGCCTTCTTGATGTCGCCCAAGAAGCGGCTGCGAATGATGCAGCCGCCGCGCCACATCAGCGCAATCGAACCGAAATTCAGCTTCCAGCCGTACTCTTTACTGGCCTCGCGAAGCAGCATGTAGCCTTGCGCATAGCTGACGATCTTGGAGGCGTACAGCGCGAGCATCACGTCGTCGATGAACGCTTTCTTCTCGCCACTGAAGGCCGACTTTGGCCCGCTCAACGCACGGCTTGCTCGTTCGCGCTCCGTCTTGAGTGATGACAGCGCGCGGGCGAACACCGCCTCACCGATCAGAGTGACGGGCATGCCCAGGTCGAGGGCAGAGTTGCTGGTCCACTTACCGGTCCCTTTTTGGCCCGCGGCGTCCAAAATCTTGTCGACCAAGGGGCTACCGTCTTCGTCCTTCAGCCCGAAGATCTCCGCGGTGATCTCGATCAGGTAGCTGTCGAGCACGCCCTTGTTCCATTCTTCGAACACGGCTTTCAATTCGTCTGCCGAGAGACCCAGGCCACTCTTCAGCAGGTCATAGGCTTCGGCGATCATCTGCATGTCGCCGTACTCGATCCCGTTGTGCACCATCTTGACGTAGTGACCGGCACCACCTTCACCGACCCAGTCACAGCACGGCTCGCCGTCGACCTTGGCCGATACGCTTTGCAGGATCTGTTTGATGTGCGGCCATGCTTCCGGGTCGCCGCCGGGCATGATCGACGGACCGCGGCGCGCGCCCTCTTCACCACCGGATACGCCGCTGCCGACGAAGCGAATGCCCTTCTCCTTCAATTGATCGAAGCGCCGCTGGCTGTCGGGGAAGTGCGAATTTCCACCGTCGATGATGATGTCGCCTTTGTCCATCAAGGGCGTAAGCTCATTGATCACGGCGTCGACCGCAGCGCCGGCTTTGACCAGGATGAACACCCGGCGCGGGGATTTGAGCGTGGCGACGAGGTCCTTCACCGTTTTGGCGGGCACGACGTTCGAGCCTTTTGCTGGACCTGCCATGAACTCGTCCGTGACACTGCCCGTGCGGTTGTAGACGGACACGGTAAACCCGTGGTCGTTCATGTTCATGACCAGGTTTTGACCCATCACGGCTAGGCCAATGAGTGCAATGTCTGAGCTCGGTTCCGACATATCGTTCGTTCTCCTATTCGTGATCTTTTGGGCGCCGATAAATAGCACGACGCCCCGCCTGACAGCTACGTCGGAAACGTTCAGCTCGTGAATGCGCGGACTAGCTCAGGCATCGTTTGGAACAGCAGGTCGGCGCCCGCGCCGCTCAGTTCTTCCCGCGAACCGTAGCCCCAGAGTACGCCCGCCGAGCGAAGGCCATTTTGCTTTGCTCCCATGATGTCATGGAGGCGATCACCGAGCATCCAGGCCTGCGCTGGCGAGATGCCTTCGTTCGCGAGCACATGGGCGATTAGTTCGCCCTTGTTGCTGCGTTCGCCGTTCAACTCCGAGCCGTACACGTGGCCGAAATATTGGCGAAGCTCGAAGTGATCGATGATTCTGTTCGCGTAGACCTCGGGCTTGGAGGTGACCACCCGGAGCGGAAAATCAGCCTCGCGTAGCGCCCGTAACCCCTGCGAGACGCCCTCGTACACACTGCTCTCGAACAGGCCCAGCGTGGAGTAGCGCTCACGATAAATGGCAATCGTGCGCTCGTTCAAGTCAGGATCGTTAGACTTGAGTAGCTCGCGAAATGCGTCCCGAGTCGGCGGACCGATCAGGCGCGAGAGCGCCTCGTCCGCGGGGATCTCGATCTTCAGGGCCGTCAGGGCGTGGCGCATGCTGGTCAAGATCCCGGGACGAGAATCAGTCAGCGTGCCGTCCAGATCGAAGAACAGGTGCATCTGGCTCATGCGCGTGCTGCCCGCGCTCGAGAGGCCAGCACCTTGGGCGCGGCCACGCGCTCGGCTTTTGGCCGCTCGGCGCCGCGCTGGAGCACTCGGGCGAGGTATTGCCCGGTGTGGCTCTTCTTCACACGCGCAATGCTTTCTGGCGTGCCTTCGGCCACCAATTGGCCGCCGGCGCCGCCGCCCTCGGGGCCGAGGTCGATCACCCAATCGGCGTGAGCGATTACATCCAGATTGTGCTCGATCACCAGCACCGTGTTGCCGGCCTCGACCAAGCGCGACAAAACCTCGAGCAACTTTTCCACGTCGGCGAAGTGCAGGCCCGTAGTCGGTTCGTCGAGGATGTACAGCGTGCGGCCGGTGCCCGGGCGCGATAGCTCTCGTGCCAGCTTGATGCGCTGTGCTTCGCCGCCCGAAAGCGTGGGGGAGGGCTGCCCGATTTTCACGTAGCCAAGCCCGACGTCGGCCAAGGTCTGCAGACCACGGGCGATGTTGGTGTGCACGCTGAACAGCTCGAGCCCCTCCCTGACGCTCATCGCCAAGGTATCGGCGATGCTCTTGCCCTTGTACAGCACACGCAACGTGGCCTGGTTGAAGCGCCGGCCTTCGCACTCTTCGCAGGTGACGTACACGTCCGGTAGGAAGTGCATCTCGACCTGACGCACGCCATCACCAGAGCAGGCCTCGCAGCGACCGCCCTTGACGTTGAACGAGAAGCGACCCGCGTCGTAGCCGTACGCTCGTGCCTCGCTCGTGCCCGCGTACAGCTCGCGAATCGAATCGAACACCTTGGTGTAGGTGGCCGGGTTCGAGCGCGGGGTGCGGCCGATCGGTTTTTGATCGATGCCAATCACCTTGTCGATGTGCTCGATGCCCAAGATCTTTTGGTGCTCGCCGATTGGGCTGCGCGCGTCGTGCAAGGCGCGCGAAAGCGCGGGGAACAGGATGCCGTTGATCAGCGTGGACTTGCCCGCGCCGCTCACGCCGGTGACCGCCAAGAACGTGCCCAGCGGGAAACGGACGTCCAAATTCTTGAGGTTGTGCTCGCTCGCCCCTTTGATTTCGAGCGCCTTACCGTTGCCGGGCCGGCGTTGGCTGGGGATCGGGATTTTGCGCTTCCCCGAGAGATACGCGCCCGTGAGCGACTTGGGATTTTTGAGCACCTGCGCTGGCGTACCAGCAGCCACGACCTCGCCGCCGAGCTCGCCTGCGCCCGGCCCGAAGTCGATCAGGTGGTCGGCCTCCATCATCGTTTCTTCGTCGTGCTCCACGACGATCACGGAGTTTCCTACATCGCGCAGGGCCTTCAGGGTCTTGAGTAGCTTGCCGTTGTCCCGTTGATGAAGGCCAATCGACGGCTCATCCAGAATGTAGATCACGCCCGTGAGCTCGGAGCCAATTTGCGATGCCAGGCGAATGCGTTGGCTCTCTCCGCCGGAGAGGGTTGCGGCTGCACGATCCAGAGTCAGGTAACCCAGCCCCACATTGACCAGGAAGCCCAGGCGGGAGCCGATCTCTTTTCGCAGCTCTGCGGCAATTTCGGCGTCTGCACCCTTGAGCGGTACGGCGTCGACCCAGGCGCGAGCTTGCTCGATGCGCTGATGTGAAAGCGCATCCAAGCTCTCTCCGGCGATTTTGACGGCACGGCTCTCGGGGCGTAGCCGGGCGCCGTGACACGCGGGACACACCTTGCTCGAGAAGAAGCGCAGGTAGTACTGCTTCATGTCCTCGCTGCTGGTGCTCTTCATGCGCCGCATGAGCTGATTGACCAAGCCCTCCCACTGCTCGCCGCCCTTCTTACCGCCGAGCATGACCGCATCGCGCTGCGCCTGAGTCAGCTTGTTCCAGGGCTTCTTCTTGTCGATGCCGAAGATCGACAACACCCATTCAATCTCGTTCGCGACCCAGCCCTCGCCGCGGGCAGCAGCGGCGGCCCAGGGCGTGATCGCGCCGTCTTTGATGGACAGCGCGGGATTGGGGACGACCAGCTCGGGGTCCATCTCCGGGCGTGAGCCGAGGCCGTTGCAATCAGTGCAGAAACCCAGCGGCGAATTGAACGAGAAGGACTGTGGAGAGAGCTCGGGAAAGGACAGCTCGCAATGCGGGCATGCGACGCGCTCACTGAAGGCGCGTTCCTCGCTCGGAGTCTCTACGCTGATCACGCCTTTACCCTCGCGCAGCCCGAGCTCCACCGAGTCAGTGATGCGCGCGCGCGCGCTCGGGTCGACCACGATGCGATCGACGACTAGGTCGAGGTTGTGCTTCGATTTCTTGTCCAAGGCGACAACGCTGTCGTCGAGGGTGACCAGTTTGCCGTCGATGCGCAGCCGGGAAAAGCCGCGCGTTCGCGCATCGAGCAAGAGCTCACGGTGCTCGCCTTTGCGCTGGCGCTCGAGCGGAGCATAGAGGACGAGCTTGGTGCCCTTCGGATACTCCAAAATCGAAGACACGATCTGTTGCGCGGATTGTCCTTCGGCTTTGCGCCCACACTTGGGGCAGAACTGCACGCCGATGCTGGCGAACAGCACGCGCAAATAGTCGTGCACCTCGGTTACCGTGCCGACCGTCGATCGCGGGTTGCTGGACGCCGTCTTCTGCTCGATCGAGATGGTCGGTGAGAGGCCGCGGATGGTGTCGTACTTGGGCTTGTCCATTTGCCCCAGGAACTGGCGGGCATAGCTGGACAGGCTCTCGACGTAGCGGCGCTGGCCTTCCGCGTAGATGGTGTCGAAGGCGAGCGACGATTTGCCGCTTCCGGAGACACCAGTGATCACCACCAAGCTCTTCTTGGGGATCGAGATGGTGACGTTTTTGAGATTGTGCTCGCGCGCGCCGCGGACGACGATGGCTTCAGGGTCTCGATCGCTCACCCAACGGCAGTAGCGCGGCTCGCAGGCGTTGTCCTGCGCCACGCGATTCGTGGCGTGATTTATCGACAATTGGGGCCGAAGTCCCGGCCCGCTGTGAACCAGCTCCGGGCGCCTGGCCGGCGGTCAGGCGCTTTTCAGAGGTCGGGGCGAAGGCGGCTCTGCAAGCTGCTCGCGCACACGCGCGAATTCCACGTCTAATTGCGCTTTGATCGCGCGCGTGTCCGGGGCCTCGGGCTCGGCTTCCAATTTCGCGCACAGCGCTGCCATGCGGGGGATCCCTACCGACAGGCAGCTCCCCGACAGCTTGTGCGCTGCTGCGCGCAGGGCCTCCACGTCACTGTTCGTGAGCGCGCTTTCTAGCGCCGCCAACTGATCCGGCACGTGCCGCAGAAACACCCGCACGACGGCGGGGCTGCGGGCGACGTTGGGATCGAGCGCGGCATCGCTGGCATCGAGCGGGGAGTCGCTCCGGCCGGGCGGGCGAACGCTAGCGGCGGGCAGGCGAATGCTAGCGGCGGGCAGCGGGGGAATCGACATGCCAGTCGGCTGGCAGGGCCACATCGATTCTCGTGGCCACCAGCGCTCGAGAGCCTCGCGGAGCAGCTTGGTGTTGAGTGGCTTCGTCACGTAGTCATCCATGCCCGCACTCAAGGCTTTCTCGCGCTCACCCACCATCGCATGCGCGGTGACCGCAATGATAGCTACCCGCTCGCCCTCGTTCTCGAGCTTTCGGATCTGGCGCGCTGCCTGATAGCCGTCGAGTACCGGCATCTGACAATCCATCAAAATCAGTGGGTAAACGTTGCGCGTCCAGGCTTCGACGGCGAGCTGACCATTGGTCACCACGTCTGCGGCGTAGCCCAAATTGTGCAGCGTCCCGAGCAGCACTTCTTGATTGATCGGATTGTCTTCAGCGATCAACAAGCGCCGTGGCTCATGGGCGGCGATCACGATCGAGCTCGAGTCGTCTGCGGCAGAGGCTGCACCGCGCCCGGACTCGCCGAGCGCGCGCGCGATATTCGACTCGAGCTCGGCCGAGCGCACCGGCTTACTCAGGACGCCGGCGAACAGCCCGCGATCTTTGAGGCCGGTGCCCGTGTCGCTGAGGGAGGTGAGCATCAATAACGGCAAGTGGGTGTGCTTGTCCTTGATCTGGCGGGCCAAGGTCAGGCCGTCCATCTCCGGCATGTGCATGTCGGTGATCACGAGTCCGAATGGGTCGTCTGCTTCGGCTTCTTCCAGCAGACGAAGCGCATCCAGGCCGCCGCTCGCCGAGGCAGTGCGCAAGCCCCAGGTCGAGAGCAGCTCCTCCAGCAGCATGCGATTGGTGGCGTTGTCGTCGACGATCAGCGCGCGGGTATTGCGGTTCGGCGCTGGGATGCGAGTCGAGTCCTCGGCCAACACGCGCACGGGGACTCGCACGAAAAACTGGCTGCCTTTGCCGGGTTCACTGCTCACCCCCAGCTGTCCGCCCATCAACTTTACGAGCTTCTTCGAGATTGCCAGGCCCAGCCCAGTGCCGCCGAAGCGGCGCGTGGAGCTGCCATCCGCTTGCGAGAATGCCTCGAACAAGAGCGCCTGCTGCGTGGCATCGATGCCGATCCCAGTGTCGATGACGGTCAATTCGAGCGTGCACTCCGCGCCGCCACCCTGCATGACCGTGGCCCGCACGACGACCTCGCCGACGTCGGTGAACTTGACCGCGTTGCCTACCAAGTTCGTCACTACTTGGCGTAGGCGGTCGCCATCGACCTCGACCCACGACGGCACGTCGGGGTGCACGTGACACAAGATTTCGAGGTGCTTGAGCTCGGCACGAGCGGCAAATAGCTCCGCCACCTCTTCCAGCAAGGCTCGGGGCCGACAGGGGCCCGGGCGAAGCTCGACCTTGCCCGCTTCGATCTTGGAGAAGTCCAGGATGTCGTTCAAGACCGTCATCAAGCCGTTGGCCGAGGTGCTCAGGGTGTCGGTGTAGCGTCTTTGTTTGGCGTCCAGCGGGGTGCCGCGCAGGAGCTCCAGCATGCCGAGCACGCCGTTCATCGGGGTGCGAATTTCGTGGCTCATGTTGGCCAAAAACTCGCTTTTGACCCGCACCGCTTCCAGCGCAGATGCCGTGGTTTGTTCTAGTCTCGAGAAGGCACTCTCCGTCACCCGGATCAGCGGCCCCACGTAGAAGCTCACGAATAGCAAGCTGGCGAGCAAGGCCAGGCCGCAGCCGACGCCCGCCGTCCACAGGATCTCCCGCTGCAGGCGGGTACCCGCCTCGATGCGTGCTGTCGAAACGAACACGGCGACGCGTCCAACCGGGCTGCCTTCAATCGTCGACTCGGCCCAGGACGCGAAATAGCCGCCTCGTTGCTGGACGTGCCGCGCCGGTCGCGCGAACACGGATTTCAGATCACCCGGCAGCTTGCCAGATTGCGCGAGCACTTTGCCGGTTTTGTCAGTGGCGACGATGGCTAGGAAGTCCGCGTCGAGATCGTAGCCACGGAAGGCGCTGCGAAGCTCGCGCTCGTCAGCCAGCACCATGCCGTATTGAGCCGACTGTGCGAGCTCGGCGACTCCGCGCTCGGCCTTCCATTCCAGATCAGCTTGGATAGCGGGGGTCAGCGCGCCGAAGATCTGCGACACCAAGCTGAAGATCAGACCGCATAGGCTGATCAGCAAAGCGCTGACGAAGAGCATGAATGCGACTTTGAGTCGCAAACTGGAGAGCGCTTTTCGGATTTGGCGGTCCTCGCCGAGCAAGCCGTCAGCGGCGCCCTTGAGGGATCGAGTGTTTTTCTCGGACACCCCGGTGAAACGGCAAAATGCCCTGAAATTTAAGGCGCCTGGTGCGGGCTGGGCCTGGAAGGTCGGGCTTTTTTAGGGTTTTTGGCGTTATTCCGAAAGTAGCCGCTTTGCCTGACCCACCCAATCGTCGCGCAAAATGCGGTCCACGCGCGCCTTGATTCGAGGGGCGATGCGCTCAATCTCGTCGGCGCTGAGCGCCGCGATTTGGGCCACCGTGGTAATCCCCAGGCCGAGCAGACCGCGCTCGAATGCTGGGCCGATGCCGCGGATCTGACGCAAGCCCAGCTGCTCTTCCGCCCTGGGCGCCCGGCTTGCGGCGACGAGCGCTGCTTCGAGCTCGCTCACGCGCGCGCGCAGCGCCGCACTGCTCGCCGCGTGCGCGTCGACGAACTCGCTGCGTAGCTGGGCCTCGGCTCGCGATGCCGAGCTGAGCTCACGCACGCTGTTTTCCGCCTGCGCCAGGCGGATGCGCAACGCATTGCGTTCGCTAATCACTTTGCGAAGCTCGGTGCTCGTCTCGGTCAGCTCTTTGCGCGTGCTCATCAGCTCCGACAAGAGCTCCTGCACTCGTCCGCCGTCGGGGCGGATACTGCTGCCGGCACCCGCCTTCGACATTGCCGGAATCGACCCGGGCGGGCGCATACTCGGCGCGGGTGGGCGCGCGCTCGGCACGGGCGGGCGCATGCTCGGCGGTAACGGCGGAGGGGATGCCGTCGCGCGCAGCGGCACTGGCGGTTGTTGGTTCGGCTGCGCCAGTGGCGGCAGGTTCCGTAGCGGGGGCGGGGGAGGCGTGCCGAGTGGACGCGCAAGCGGCGTGAGCGGCGCGCCGTTGGGGCGCGGCGGCAACGAGACCGCGCGCGGCAGTTGAACTGCCGGTGTTGGCAACGTGACAGAAGCCAACGGCTCGCCGTCTGACGCTGTTAGGTTCTCGTTTTCGTTGGCTGATCCGCGTTCGTCGCCCATGGAAGCCCTTTGACTCGCCGGTTGCCGAGCATAGCGCAGATTGCGTTCCGACTGTCAGGCCGCGACCCGTGGGGCTGACTCCGGACTTAACGCTTCTTAACCCGGGCGCTTCTTTGTTCTTCACAGTCAACCACCAGATTGGTCTTCGAAGGAGCTGAAGAAAATGTTTGGATTTCTGTTTGGAACTGCCTGTTTGCTGGGGTTGACCGCCACTTTTGCCCGGAACCACCACGACAGGCATCACTGCTCGGGCGGGCACCAGCGGCGCGGCTTCCGGTCCGGTCGCGGTCGCTTCGTGCTGAATCGCCTGCTCGATCGGCTGGACACGACCCCCGGCCAGGAGAAAGTCATTCGGGAGGCGGTCGACACCTTGCTGGACGACGTGCACGAGGCGCGCGGTGAATTGCGCGCTACTCGTCTCGACGTGGCGCAAGCCATCCGCGGCGAAACCCTGGACCGGGGCGCGATCGACGGGGTCTTCGAACGCCACGATCGAGTCATCGAACGCGTGCGTCAGAACGCAGTCGATTCGTTCGGCAAGGTGCATGAGACCTTGGACGAGAGGCAACGCAAGATCCTGGCCGAGCTGATCGAAGCCGGGCCGTTTGCGCGCGGCTTCGGCCCGTTTCGCTGAATCATCGAAAGGACCAGGAAGATGAGACGGAAAGCCTTGATTTTCGTGCTTGCGATCGGAACTATCGCTGGCTTCGCCTCGGGTTTGTACGGCTGCCACTATCACGGCATCGAGCGGCGCCAGGCTTTCGAGGACCACGTAGCGGACGTCTGCACGCGCGCGGCCCAGCGCTCGCGCGACCACGCGCCCCACGGCCAAAACAGCCCGTGACGCCCGAGAACGGGCGGAACGTGAGCAACCTGACCGAGGACGTGACTGCGAACGGCCGCGACTGGCAGGTGCCTGACAGGGCGGGGCAGGCGGTGGTACGCTTTGCCCCGCCGCTCATGTCAGTTCACGTGTTGGTCATCGATGATGACGTTCGTCTGTTCGAAGTGTTGGACAGCTACCTGATCCAAAATGGCGTCCGCTCGAGTCACGCGTCCAACGGTCTCTTGGGCCTGTCGGTGCTCGAGTCCGGCGCGTTCGATGCCGTGCTCTTGGACGTGATGATGCCCGGCCTGGACGGCCTGTCGGTGCTCAAGAAAATCCGCGAGAAGAGCCGGCTGCCGGTCATCATGCTCACTGCCAAGGGTGATGAGACCGACCGCGTGGTCGGCCTCGAGCTGGGCGCGGATGATTATCTCGGGAAACCGTTCAGCCCGCGTGAGCTGCTCGCGCGTCTGCGCGCCGTCCTTCGTCGTACGGAGCTCGATCCCAGCAAAGAACACCTGAACGTCGGCGGCGTCAGCTTGGACGTCGGAGCTCGGCAGGTCACGGTCGACGGCAAAATCGCCGACCTCACTGGGATCGAATTCGATCTGCTGCTCGCGCTGATGCGCCGTGCTGGCCGAGTGGTGCCGCGCGCAAGCCTGCTCGAGCACGCCGGCAGGAGTGACGTGACCGTCAGCGATCGCACGGTCGATGTCCACATCTCCCACTTACGCAAAAAGCTGCTGGACGATCCTCCGCGCCTGATCAAGACGGTGCGCGGCGTCGGTTACGTGATGGCCAAGGGGTCGGAATGAGGTTTCGGCGCTTCGTAAGCGCCCGCCTGCATCGCCAATTGTTCATGTGGCTCGGTATCACCATCCTTTTTACGGGTATGGTGGTCAGCGGAGTGGTGAGCGCCCTGCGCCCGGACGCCTCCAGCATGGAGAGCGACGTGATGCGCATTCAACGCTTCGTTGGCGAGCGCTTCCAAAGGGTGTGGGATCAGCCAGCGGAGCGGCACGATCTGGCGGTGGAAATCGCGAAAGCGTTCGAGGTCGATCTGACGCTGCGCGACGTCGCGAAGAAGCCGGTCGAGCAAATCGGGCCCGGCTGCGACAAGCCCGAGTTCACCGTGCCCATTTTGCGCGGAAATTCGCCGCTCGGCGCGCTTTCGGTGTGCATCGACAAGCGTCGCCGCGTGCCAGGTCTGACCTTCGTATTGGCGATCGCCGCCGCCTGCTTGAGCTTGTGGGGCGCGTCGGGAGCGCTGGCACGGAAGCTGGTTCGGCCACTCTCCGACCTGATCCGGGTGACTCGCGAGATTGGCTCGGGGAACTTGGTCAGCCGCGTTCGCCTGGGCCGACATCACATGGGTGAGGTTGGGGTGTTGGCCGACGCCGTGAACGACATGGCGCGGCGCATCGAGCGCCAACTGAACGACCAGCGCGAGTTGCTCGCGGCTGTCTCGCACGAGATCCGCAGTCCGCTGGCGCGACTGCGCGTGCTCACCGAGCTCCTGCGCAGCACGGCGGATTCCGTAACGCTCGACAAAGTCGAGCGCGAGATCATCGAGGTCGACGATCTGATCGGAAAGCTATTGGCCAATTCACGGCTCGACTTCGGGACCGTGACTCTGCAAACCCTGGACCCCTGCTTGCTCGTCTCCCGTGCGATCGAACGAGCCAATGTCGACCCGAGCGTGCTGCGCAATGACGCTCCGGACCTGCACATCAAGGGCGATCCCACGCTGCTCGACCGCGCGCTCTGCAATCTGTTGGAAAACGCCCAAAAACACGGGGCAGGC
>Ga0247783_1000094_pt1 | contig 26910 bp, 21 predicted proteins | sample UWRJL064202C5_FD_179911 | JGI IMG/M metagenome (GOLD analysis project Ga0247783, IMG submission 179911) | Plant litter microbial communities from Arlington Agricultural Research Station in Wisconsin, United States - UWRJ-L064-202C-5 | ecosystem: Environmental > Terrestrial > Plant litter >...
TATGGACCCGCTGCTGCACCGCGCATCATTGGCTACTCCACGTGCGCAGTGGCGCACTGCTGCGCGATTCGAGGACTCACGTTGGCGTTCGAAGATTGGCCTTCGAAGACTGGCCTTCGAAGACTGGCCTTCGAAGACTGCGGCGCTCAAGTGCCAGAGCGTGTCCATTTCTTTCGATTCGACCAACGCGCAATGTCGCGTCCACGACGAGCCGCGCCGTTCGCGCAACCCCCATCCCTCTTCTCTTCTCTTCTGGCGTTTTTGCGTTTTGGCGATTCAATCTGGGAGCCGCAGAAGGTCTGCTCCGAATGGGCGCTCGCGATCCAGCAGCGCAGCTCGCGTCTGGTCAGGGTTCCGCACTCGGACGCCGAAGGCTGGGACGGCCACGGCGTGGCGCGTGACCATCAAAACAAGAGATCGATCCGAAGGGATCGGGCACGGGCACGGGCACGGGCACGGGCACGGGCACGGGCACGGGCACGGGCACGGGGGTTACGGCGGGATTAGACGAATAGGCTGCTCAGGGCCATTGGGATCTGGGCGTCGCCGGCGATCTTGATCTTGCCGCTCATGAGTAGCTCAATCGGATTTTGGGTGCCGGTTTGGAGGCCCCAAAAGGCTTCCGATTCGCAGGAGATCTCGCATTCGGGTTGGGCGAGGTTGGGCTCCGCGCTGCCCGGCGTGACGTACACGCGGTGGCTGCTATTGCCAGAAAGCACGGCGAACGACACCGAGCCGACCACGCTGCGGATCTGGGTCAGGCGCTCGGCGTCCAGGGTCAACGCGCGAAAGGCGAGCATCTGCTTTTCTGGTGCCAGCGCGAGGCCCGCCATGCGTTCGGTGCCGCGGACCACGATCGGCTCGAAGCTCGCCTGCGGGATGGTGATGCGCACCACCGCGTCGCTGGGTACTTCGAGCTCGCACAGGAGCTGACCCGAGCGCAGGCGGAAGGACCAAGAGCCAACCTGCGGCACTGCAAACACCACGCTACCCAGCGACGAGACCTGCTCGAAGCCAGGCAGGCCGGAGAAGCGCTGGGGAATGTATTGGGTAAAGAAGGTCTCGGGTGAAGCAGGAATGCTCATCGTGGCTCGCGCTCAGCGCTTCATGAGTTGGCTGATGGCGTGAGTTTCGCGCGCGCCCAGCGAGCCGAACTGGACTCCGAAACCGTCGGGCTTGGCCCAGCGCACGACGCCGGGCAGCCGGATATCGGCTTTAGTACCGGCGAAGCGGCCCACGATGGTAACCTCGGTCCCGAAAGGTACGACCTCGGTCGATTCGAAGAACATGCCGCCAATGCTGATGTCTTTGGCCAACCCCGTGAGCGCGACGCCGCCTCTTACTTCACACGACACTGGCGTGTTGACGATCACTCGGGGGTGTACTCGCTTGTCTTCCACGACTGACTCCGCGGGCTGGATGAGAATGCCCGAAGTACACCCTTGAGTCGAGACTCAGAGCTTGTCAAGAAGCGGCCCGAGCGGGCCGAGAAGCAAGCCGATCGCGGCGGGCCGGCTCGGCTTGCTCGGCATTTGCAGGGCTATGAGCTCGGCCTGCTGACGGTCGGTATCGTCTTGACCTTTTCGCTCTTGGCCTTGCCTCGCGCAAGCCGGCCACTGACCTTGCCGCTACCACACGTCGATCGCACCGAAGCGCACCGGCGCGACGCGAGCGAGCGAGAGCTGGCGACCCGAGTCGAAGCGACGGGCCTGCCGTTCGAGCTGCGCGCGGTTGGCGAGTCGATCCGACACTTCGGGCGCTCGACGAACCGAGGGATAGATACTGGGCACGACATGGCCGACCTGCGCGAGCGCATGAAGGCCGTCGTCAGCAGCGGCCAGAGCTCACTTTTGCTCGGCTTGCGCGCGGTACAGACACAATATTTTCTTCGCGCATTGGCCCAATTCGAAAAAGACGGGCTTAGAAACGAAGAGCTCGAGGAACTAGGCGGGGACTTTCTGACGCACGCGCGCCAAAACGCATGGTTTGCCAGTGACGGCCGCTTCCTGGCCGACGAATCGACGCGGCGCGTGTTGTTTCAGCTGCACTGGGCCGAGCTCGTGGGCAAACGTGGCGCGTTTCCGTTTGCGCCCACGCTCGATGACTGGCGCCTTTATTATCGCTTTCTGCTGCTACACCCAGAGCGAGAGCTCGACGCGGTCGCAGGCACCGACGAACAGGGCGCGGCCAACGCGGCACGCGTGCGCGTCGTCAGCGCACTGTCGCGCAAAGACCCAGACTATCCGGCGTTCTTCGCTCGAGGCTACCTGTTCGAGCGGCTGGGCGATCACCAAGCTGCCGCCACGGCTTACCGCACACACCTCGGGCAACACGGGTCGGGCCAGTACGCGATGCTCGCGCGAAATTATCTGATCTACACGTTGCAAGACGTCGGCGCCGAGTAAGACTGCCCGCGCTCCATGTCTGCTTTGGATTCCAATCTCGAAGGCGAGACCTTCTTGCCTCGCTTGCCCGAGGATCGAACGATCATCACGGCCAGCGAAGCCGCTCGACTGGGCCTTTCGCGGCCAGGGCTCACGCCGCTGGTCGGCGCGGAGGGCTCGGGCCCGGCGTTGGTCAGCCAGGCGCTGGCGGCTCAGGGTGGCCGACAAATCGTGTACCTCGTGGCAAGCGTCGAGGTTGCGCAGCAAGCCGCGGGGGACCTTTCTGCGCTCGGCAAGGGCTTACCGCTGATGCACCTGCCGCGAACGCCGATGCCGCCGCCGCTGGTGCTCGCGCCGTCCGAATCGACGCCCTACGCCGAGGTGCACGGCGATCGCCGCGCGGCCATGCTGCGCACGGCCACCCTGTGCGAGCTGCTCGCGAACCCCGAGCGCTCCCCGTTGGTGCTCACGGCCGGCGCCTTGGTCCGGCGCGTGCCACCGCGAGCGGCGCTGCGCGACGCCACCCTGGTGCTCACGGTCGACCAAGAGTTGGACGTCGTGGCGCTCTCCCAGCGGCTCACGGCGGCGGGCTATCTGCGCGCCCCCGTGGTCGAAGATCCGGGCAGCTACGCGCTGCGTGGCGGCATCATCGATCTTTGGCCGGGTCAGTTGCCCGCGCCGATCCGCATCGAAATGTATGGCGATTTGGTGGCTTCGCTCAAGGTCTTCGATCCCGAAGACCAACGCACGCAAAATGCCATCACGCGTCTGGTCGCGCCGCCCGCGCGTGACGCGATCGTCACGCCCAAGACCGAAGCACGCGCCCGCGAGGTGCTGCGCAATCTGTGCGATACCGTCAATTTTCCGTCTACCAAAACGCGCTCGCTGATCGACGACCTGGCCACCGGTCGCGCGTTTTTCGGCAGTGACGGCTACCTGCCCGCGTTCTTCGAGCTGGAGACGCTGTTCGACTACTTGGCGCCAGACGCCATCTTCGTGATTGACGATCCGAGCGCGGTCGTACGCGCCATCCACGAGGACCTCGAACGCGGACTCGCGGGCGAAGCGGCCCGCCGAGGTAGCCCGCATTTCCCAGCGCGCGCACTGTACCTGAGCCAAGACGAGCTGGAGGAGCGGCTCGGCGCCCGCTCGCTGCTCGCCCTGCATCGCACCGCGGTCGCCGGACCAGTCAGCCAAAGCGTGCTCGAAAACCTAGAGAGCGCGCCGGCCGACGCACAAACTCTGGCATTTTCGGACCTCTCCGACCTCGCCCGCGCCGTGAAGAGTGCACGTACGGAGCACGGCAAGCAAGGCGCGCTCGAGCCACTCTTGGTGCGCGTGCGCGCCTACCTGGAGGCAGGGCTAGAGGTGGTGATTTGCGCGCGCACCGAAACCCAAGCCGAACGCCTGTCTGCGTTGCTCTCACATCGCGGCGCGCCAGTCGGCGTGTGGCGCGAGGGCGATGAGCTCACGCGCGGCGCTCGAGTGCGGATCGTCACCGCCCCGTTGACGCGTGGTGTGCTCGCGCCCGCCGCCGGCTTCGTGCTGATCACCGAAGAAGAGATCTTCGGCTCACGTGCACACCGGCCCGCAGAGAAGAAGCGCTCGGCGCGCGCCATGCTCCAAGATCTGCGGGCGCTCAGCGTCGGCGACTTCGTGGTCCACGTCGATCATGGCGTCGGCCGCTACCTGGGGCTCGAGCGACGCGCGATCGGCGCCGTGCACGTCGATCTGTTGGTCGTCGAATACGCCGGCGGCGATAAGCTATTTTTGCCGATTTATCGGCTCAATCAGATCGAAAAATACGCCGGGGGTGACACCACACCCAAGGTCGATCGGCTGGGTGGTCAGACCTTCGGCAAGACCAAGGCACGCGTCGAGCGCCGCGTGCGCCAGATGGCCGACGAGCTGCTCAAGCTGTACGCCGAGCGCGCCGCGCTGAAGAAGGATCCGCTCACCCCGCCGGACGACGAGTACCGCGCGTTCGAGGCCAGCTTCCCGTTCGAGGAGACACGCGACCAAGCCTCGGCCATCGCCGAAGTCTTGAAGGACATCCAGAGCGATCGCGTGATGGATCGCCTAGTTTGCGGCGACGTCGGTTTCGGCAAGACCGAAGTCGCACTGCGCGCGGCCTTCTTCAACGCCATGGGCGGGCGGCAAGTCGCGCTGCTTTGTCCGACGACAGTGCTCGCCCAACAGCACTTCAACACCTTCGCCGCTCGCTTCGCCGGCTACCCGCTGACGGTGCGCGCGATGAGCCGCTTCGAATCCAAGACCGAGCACCAAAACACGCTCAAAGGCCTAAAAGAGGGCTCGGTCGACGTAGTCATCGGCACACATCGCCTGCTCTCGAAAGACGTGCATTTCAAGCGCCTCGGCCTGCTCGTGGTCGACGAAGAGCAGCGCTTCGGCGTCACTCACAAGGAGCGCATCAAACAAATGCGTATGAGCGTGGATGTGCTGACGCTCAGCGCCACGCCCATCCCGCGCACGTTGCAGCTGGCGATCGGCGGCATGCGCGACATGTCGATCATCACCACGCCTCCGGTGGATCGCCGCGCGATCCGTACGGTCGTCTCGCAGTTCGACCCGGGCATGATCAAAGAGGCGATTGTCCGTGAGCTCGACCGCGGCGGACAGGTGTTCTACGTCTACAACCGCGTCGACGGCATCTACGAACGCGCCGAGCGCATCAAAGAGCTCTTGCCGACCGCGCGCGTCGCGGTCGGACACGGCCAGATGAGCGAGAGCGCGCTCGAACAAACGATGCTCGACTTCGTCCAGGGCGAGTACGACGTGCTGGTGGCGACCGCGATCATCGAGAGCGGTCTGGACATTCCACGCGCCAACACAATCATCGTTGATCGCGCGGATCTATTCGGATTATCTCAGCTTTATCAGCTACGTGGGCGCGTCGGCCGGGCCAACGAGCGCGCCTACGCCTACCTGCTGGTGCCACCCGCGAGTCAACTGAGCGACGAAGCGCGCTCGCGTATCGAAGCGCTGGAGCGTTACACCGAGCTCGGCTCCGGTTTCCACATCGCGACGCTGGACATGGAGCTGCGCGGTGGCGGTGATCTGCTGGGCGCGGATCAGAGCGGCTTCGTAGAGAGCGTGGGCTTCGATTTGTTCTGCAAGATGCTGGAAGACGCCACCCACGAGCTGCGCGGCGAAACCGTGGTGCACGAAGTCGATCCCGACTTGAACTTCGACGTCGAGGCGCTGCTGCCCGAAGACTACATCGCCGAGGTCGGGGTGCGCCTGTCCTTGTACAAGCGCCTGTCGAGCGCCGCGGACGAAGCCGAGGTGAACGAGCTCGCGCGCGAAATGGAGGATCGCTTCGGTCCACCCCCCGTCGCCGCGCGCCGCTTGGTCGAGCTGATGCGCATCAAGACCGAGCTCCGCCGTCTGCGCGCGGTGGGCTGCGAGGCCAGCGCCAAGTCCGCTACCTTGCACCTGCTGCAGGACACTCCGCTCGACCCCGCGAAGATCGGCGCGCTGGTCGCTGGCAAAAAGTCACTCTATCGTCTGAGCCCCGATGGCCGCCTGACGCGCCGCGCGGGCGAACAAGAAGCCATCACCGACGGTTTGCTGCTCGCAGACCGCATGCTGAGCGAGCTCGCGAAGTGCCTGAAAGACGGCTAGGGAGCTCAGGCAGGCTTGGCTTGGCCGCGATCCTGGAGCAACGCCGCGCCCAACTCGCGAAGTGCACGACGCAGGACCGCCACCTCGGTCGTGTCGAGCTCACGGCTCAGCTGCGAAAGCAGGCGTGACTCCTCCGCACTGAAGCGAAAGCAGCGTAGGCGGCTGGGGGCCGCGCCCGAGCGGCCGAGACGCGGCAGCCAACGTGCCAGATCGGCTCCGGGGATACCGCGAAACTCGGCCGGGACTTCACCGCGGCGAAGCGCCCGCACGACCCGCGCGAGGTCATCCGGCAGGGCCGTTCGGTCTTCGAAAAACGACGGCTTCTTGATCAGCAGCGCAGGCAAGAGCTCGAGGATCCTGGGTTCGACTTCACCCGCCCAAAGTGCGTCCGCCAGCCGAATTGCCCCGCGCTGCGGCACCGTTTCGTCGTTCGTGCTGAGCAAACCAGCTGCCACGAAGCGACCAAGCACGCGGCGATAGCGCGGATCGCGCCGCTGACGTTGGAGCTTGGCGTAGCGAGCCTGAGCACGTTCGACCAGCGCGCTGACTTGGCGGCTCACAGAAATTGCTCCAGATCGAGCCGGTATTCTTGAGCGAGCTTCAGGAAGCGTTCAGAGGGACCGCGCGCTAGATACTCGGTCAATAGCGGGCGGTTCTTGCGTGCGGCTTTGAGCCCTTTGGAGACCAGCACCGATTCCACGTCGGCAATCAGCAACCTGACGTAGTGCCCGACGAACAGCGGCTGATAGGTCGTCTCTGCAGGCATCCAGACCTCGCTCCCGAGCGAATCGAGCTCACGACCCTTGGTTGCCAAGAGCCGCCGAAACTCCTGTTCGACAGCGAATTCGTAGTCGGCGTAAACATCGACATCTTTGGTTGCCGCGAGGGTCAATGGCACCTTGGCCTCGAGCAGCGCGGTCTGACCCAAGAGCTTGATCACGCACGGCCGGAGTGCGAGCAATCCCTCGCTGCGAGCCTCGAGGTTACGCTCCACCACGAACGTCTCCAGGCGTTCGGCGATCTCCAGCAGCATGCCGAACAGTATAGCCAGCTGATGTATTTACGCAATATTGGCCAACTGTATATACAGCTTTTACGAGCTTGAATCTTGGGTTGATGGTCGCGAACGGCGTCCCTGCCGTCACAGCCTTCGGCGTCACAGTACGCCTCGCGCGCCCGCCCTCGAGAGCGTCGTCGCGGTCGCTGACCGTCAGTGATCGACGTGCGGATGCGCGCCGGTTTGTCGCTCGACCTCGAGTGCCCATTGCGAAGTCGGATACTTGTTGACCATTGCTTCGGCCGCTCCGCGCCCCTCGCTTGGCCGGCCGAGGCGAAACAGGCACTTCACTTGGGTAGCCGCAAATTCGGGGGCGCGCGGCCCAGTGGGCCAAAGCGCTTGGCCGCGCTGAGCAATTTCCAGCGCGCGCTCTGGGTCTAAATCTTCCAGCGAATGCATCTTCGCTGCCAAAGAGTCCGCGGTCGCTGTCTCGGCGACGGCTGCGGCGGATGCGCTAGCCGCGGCGGCCTGCTCTGGCCGCTTTAGCACCGGGTCGGCCGTGCTGGGCTCGGCCGGCGTGCGCACGTGCTCGCTGACGGACGCTTCCTCGACCGTCGCCGCTGGCTTCGGTGCGTTGCGGGACGACGAGAAAAACAGCGCAGCGAGGCCAAGAACCGGAGCCAGAAACAGAATTGCCCGCAGCGGCGAGTTCATTCGACCACCGCGGCCGGGCACACTAGGGACATGTCAGGTCCGCGGGAGCGGCTGCCTTGAGTTTGTTCATCGGCGCCTGCATTGCCGGCCAGATCGTGGAAGCGCCGGACGCTGGAGGCGGATTGTCCACGCTCACGTATTGCCAGGCCCAAGCGCCCAAATACTCGCTGCTGTGGAGATTGGTGTACAGATCGACGCTGGCAACGTTGTCTGTCAGATCCGTCCAGAACTCGCCGACCACCACTTTCTTGTCGAGTCCCCAATAGCTCGCGGGGTGCAAGAAGGGGCTGTTGGCGCTCGCGCCAGAGTAAGTGTTGTAATAGTGGACCTGGTAGAAATCGAGCGTCCCGTTTGCCTTGCCACCGGCAGTGGTCAACGCCGAGTCCGACCAAAGGTTCTTGCCGTGCGACGGCGACAGCGTCGCGAAATTGTTGGCGCTGCTGGTGACGAGCGCGGCCGGATCTGCGGCGCGAATCGCGCTCGTGAACCAGTTCGTGGTCTTTTGAAGATTCACCGTCAGAGTTCGGCTGGCGGCGGGGGTCGTCCAGCCGCCGTTGTCGCTCGACATGCCTTCTGGCTCGTTGAAAATCTCCCAAGCGTATAGCCCAGGATAGGCTTTGAGCGCGGTGACCATCGGCGTCAGCACGTTGTCGATGTAGGCCTGGCGATTGCTGTCATTTTCCAAGAGCAGCTTGTTGTTGGCGAGCACCGTGGCATCGCTGGTTTGGCCGGAGTCCAACATCCCGAAAGACCAGATGCTGATCACCAGGCCGACCCCTTCCGCTTTTGCGGCATCCAGGATCTTCTTCAAATCAGCGATGTTCTCTGCGGAGATGGGCTTCGCCTTGCCGCTCGCGTCGTAGCCGGGCGTGACCATGCCGTTGGTGTGGAACCACCAGCGAACGGCACTGCCGCCAGCCGCTTTGACGTTCTTGAACAGCGCAGTGAACTTGTCGATCTGCGGGCTCGGGATGTCATTGGCGAACTTGAACCAAGCGACATTCACGCCACTCGCGAATTTGGGACGGCAGACCCCGCCGCTCGATCCGCCCGTGCTCGTGACGCCGCCCGTGCTCGTGACGCCGCCCGTGCTCGTGACGCCGCCCGTGCTCGTGACGCCGCCCGCACCACCCGCGCTCGTCGACCCGCCCGTTGATGCGGCAGCGCCACCGCTGCCAGGCGAACCTGCTGTGAGCCCCGAGCCACCACTGCCAGGGCTTCCTGCGCCGAGTGCACTGCCGCCACTACTGGTGCTTCCGCCCGAAGTGGCAGCGCCACCCTTCGCCGAGCTTCCGCCGTCGGTGCCGAGCTGTCCGTCGTCAGTGCTGCTGCAGGCCGTGAGCGATAGTGCATAGAGAGCAGCGACGAAGGACGAGATCAACGACGGACGGAGGGACGCGACCAAGGGCATGCGACAACCGTACGACAGGCGAAATCGACGCGCTAGGCGGCTCAGCCGAGTTCTTTGGCCGCGACGCCTAGAAGAGCCTCTTACTGTACTTGTCGCGCGGCGCCACAAACGCCGCCTATGGCGTGATCGATGCGCCCTGACAGGCCAGGAACATGAGCGCGCCTTCGGCTGGGATCTTGGCCTCGCCTTGCTCGACGAAGCGCAGCTTTTGCGGCTGATTCGCCGGGCAATCTCGGAGCGCGGAGGATGAACTGTCGCCGATGTAGCAGAACCCTGGCGTAGCGAGCGGTGCGTTTGCCACGCAAGCGCTCAGATCATCGCCCGTCTCTTGATTGATTTGACACACGCAGAAGCTGCTTGCATCGCATTTGCTCTGCCCGGCGCCATCGCCGCAGCTGCCACCGGATTTGAGCTGATTGAACACCGGGGTCAGCAGCGCCGCTGGCGCCGGGCTGCGCCCTGGCTGTGCACAATCGCAATCAGTGCTCTCTTGCACTTCGATCACGTTGCAGCCGATGGCTTGCGCGGGGCCGCCGTTCTTGTCTCGGACGGTCGCGATCGGGCGCGGCAAACATTTCTCGTGCAGCGCCTCTTTGAGGCGAGCGAGGATCGCGCCGATCGCTGGGTTGTAGCCGTAGTTCGGGTCTGAGCTCGGCGAACCCGCGGCGTGGGTGATCTTTGGACAAATCGAGGCCGCAATCGCGTTCTCGCCTAAGTCCTTGAGCACCGTTAACTCACGAGTTCCTGGAAAGGCCTTGGCCAAATACTGGGTCGTGCCGGGCACGCCTCCGCCGGGCGGCTGACAGACTGGACTATTCTCAGCCAGCAGCGCGTCGGTCTTTCCGTCCTTATCAGGCGAGCAATCACACATCATATCACCGGGGGCGCACTGCTTGGGCGTGGTGAGCGCAAACGTGCACGCATGTTGCAGATCGTTGAGACCCGGAACATTGTGCTCGTGGCCGTTGATCACGTTTGCCTGCGGATTGGCAGAGCTCGCAGGCTCAATCTGAATGGGCAGGTTCGGATTCGACCCTGCCCGCGGCTCAATCGACTCGAGCATGAACGGGTCGCTCGGCGGCACGGGCGGGCTCGCCGACGGCTCGCCGATCAGTTGCCGCCAACGACCTTGCGCGGCCAGCTCTTTCGCACTCAGGTACTCGAGGACCGCGGGATCCGTCAGTGACTCGTTCGTCGCGATGTCCTGCCACGGGACGCCCACGATGCCCGCCAAGAAGACCAGCGACGGGTCGCGCACGAGTTTGCCATTTTTGGCCTCAAATATCGGGTTTTTCACGGTCTTGGTTGGATCCGACGGCAGACTCAACGTGGCCTGCGTCAGCCCATCCACGTAGCGCTTCGTCGGGTACAGCAAATCCAAACCAAAGCGCCGCTGCTCCTGGTAGCAACGAAGACCGAGCGGATCGTGGAGCTCGTCCCAGGTGCCAGACGGATTCGCGGCATCACCCTGGCACGCCGGATCAGCGCTCACGGCTTGGCAACCAGTAGGCGGTTTGTTCTCCGAGGGCGAACAGGAGCGGCAGCACGCGTCGTTCGGATTGCTCGAACAGATGCTGGTTGCCTTGGGCAGGCGGGCGGTGGAGCCGATCATCCAGCCGAGCCCGTCGTCGCGAATCGAGCAGTCGTTTTCGTCGGACAGCATGACGATCGCCAGCAGCGAATCAGGCCGGAGAAATGCCGCGCGTTGAGCAAGCAAGTCCATGTCGACCCCCTGGCGCACGCTCACCCCGCCCACTTGGGAAACCCGAGCGGGTGGCTCTGGATCGATCAAGAAGCGATACCAAGCCTCGAGCGTGGCTTCGTACGCGCAACCGCGCTCGCCGGTCGCTTGCACCATAGCCGCGAAGTCCGTGACGAGCTTGGTCGGGTCGCTCTCGCCGGGCGGCGCGTTCCGCATTCCGGTCGGATCCCAGGCCAAGAAACCGCTGTTATTCCAGCTGACCAGGCCCGTGCGCTCGGTGCCGATCAGATGCGCTCGGTCGTCGAGCCGTGCATCTGGGACAACTGCGCTCTCCGGAGAGCAGGTGCTGCCGCCATGGGCGCCCAAGCTCGAGCTGACGATGCCGATGTGAATATCGCCAATCGCAGCAAACTCCGGCGTCGACCCGGCCATGGCACACGTGCCATCGGCCCGCACCTGAGCGCCCGTCGGTTTGCCCGCGCTATTCACGCAGAGGGGTGACAGCAAGCGTCCGAGCAGCACCGGAACCGCTGCTTTCAGGATCTCTTGTTTGTCCGCCATCGACGGCGAGTTGTCGATCATGAACAGGATGTCGACCTTGTCGACTTGCGTGGTCACGATCCGGTCGACGAAGACGTTGTTGGTCGTCGGTTGCGCGACACGGACGCCGCCCGCGCCGAGGCCGTCGGCTCCGCCGCTGCCCGGCGTTCCGCCGCTGCCCGGCGTTCCGCCAGTTTTCGCACTCGAACAGCCCAAACACACTAAGCCCAACCCCAAGAACCCCAGTAACGATCGCATTGTCCCTATTTCCGACTAAGCCCGACCCAACTTGCGCATGGTGTACTTCGCGGCGCGCACCACGACTGCGCGCGGCAGCATCTTCGAGAGCGTGGTTTGCACTGAGTTTACCTTGCCGGGCACGAACACGACGCGGCCCGCGGCGTAAGCCTCGAGCGTGCTCTGCACCACGTCGTTCGGCTCCAACTTGGCGAACTTGAGCACGCTGCCTTCGGGCATGCCAGCGGCGGCTTGGAAGCCGGTGGGCACCGGGCCAGGACAGCAGGCGAGCACGCGAACGTCGGTTTTTTCCAGCTCAGAAGCCAGCGCGGCGGAGAAGCTGACCACGAACGCTTTGCTCGCGCCGTAGGTCGCCATGTACGGCGTCGGCTGATAAGCGGCGGTGGATCCGACGTTGATGATGCCGCCGCGGTTGCGCCGCACCATGCCCGGCAGAAAGTGGCCCGAGAGGCAAACCAGTGATTCGCAGTTCACGCGCACCATCGTGGTTTGGCGATGCGCCTCGGCTTTGCTGAAGTCCCCGGCGGAACCGAAGCCGGCGTTGTTGATCAAATGATCGATGGTCGTGCCGAGGTCGTCGACGATCAACGCGAGCTGTTCGGCGCCGCCCGGTTGAGCGAGATCGGCCGTTACCACGCGCGTCGCGACGCCGTTGATGCGCGACAGATCGGAGGCCAGCGTCTCCAGCTTGTCGCGCGAGCGACCGCTCAATACGAGGTTGCAACCACGGTGCGCGAGCTGGCGCGCGAATTCTTCCCCTAAACCGGAAGAAGCGCCGGTAACCAGCGCAAAAGTGCCCGAAAAAACGTCGCTCTCCATGGCTTCTTTCAGGCGGGGCGTTGGCCACGCAAGCGCAAATAGTGGTCCGCCAAAACGATCGCCATCATGGCTTCACCGATCGGCACGAAGCGCGGCAAGAGGCACGGATCATGGCGACCTTTGGTCACGATCGTGGTCTCTTCACCTGCGTCCGTGACCGTTCGTTGCTCGCGTGACAGGCTGCTCGTCGGCTTGATCGCGGCGCGCACGACGATCGGCATGCCGGACGAAATGCCGCCCAGCATGCCGCCATGCCGGTTGCTGCGCGTGCGAATGTCGCGCACGCCAGTCGGGCTCTCGGCGGCGAAGAACTCGTCGTTGTGCTCGCTGCCGCGTTGCAGCGCGCTGGCAAAACCGCTGCCGTACTCCACGCCCACGACAGCGGGCAGGCTGAACAAGGCCTTGGCCAAGTCCGCCTTGAGCTTGTCGAATACGGGCTCGCCCAGGCCGGCAGGCACGTTGCTCGCGACGATTTCACTGACGCCGCCGATCGAATCCTGATCTTTGCGCACGCGGTCAATCAGCTCGATCATCTCGTGCGCGCGCGGCACGTCCGGGCAGCGCACGATATTGGGCGAGCCGTCTGGGAAGGTCTCCACCTGCGCCAGGGTGACCGCCTCGGGTGCGTCCACCTGCGCCACGATCGCGCCGACTTGCTTGACGTAGCCGACCACGGTGCCGCCAAACGCCTGGGCGATCACTTTCTTGGCCACCACGCCCGCGGCGACCCGCGCCACGGTTTCCCGCGCGCTCGAGCGACCACCACCGCGATAATCACGGAAGCCGTACTTGGCGTCGTACGTGTAGTCCGCGTGGCCCGGGCGATACTTGTCCTTGATCGCGGAGTAGTCGCGGCTGCGCTGATCCTCGTTGCGGACCAAAATCGCCAGGCTCGTGCCGGTGGTGCGGCCTTCGAACACGCCGCTCAAGATTTCAGGCGTGTCCGATTCTTGTCGCTGTGTGACCAGGCGGCTCTGGCCGGGTTTGCGGCGGTCGAGGTCGACCAACAAATCCTCGACCGAAAGCGCGAGCCCCGAGGGGCAACCATCGATGATCACGACGTTGCCAGGCCCGTGGGATTCACCGGCCGTGGTGATCCGGAACGCCTGACCGAAGCTGTTACCTGCCATGCCGGGCGGGAGTGTATCAGTTGCACCGCCGACGGCGACCGGGCATTTTACCGAGTCCATGACGGCACTCACGGATCTGCGGGACGAAGAGCGGCTCTTCTTCGACACGGTCAGCGCGTTCGCGCGGGATCGCATCGCGCCCAAGGTGCGCGAAATGGACGAAACAGGGCATTTCGCTGCCAGCCTTTTGCCGGAGTTGTTCGAGCTCGGCGTGATGGGCGTGGAGATCCCGAGCGAGCAGGGCGGCGCGGGCAGCAGCTTCTTCAACGCCGTGCTTGCGGTTCAGGCCTTGGCGCGCGTCGATCCGAGCGTGGCCGTGTTGGTCGACGTGCAAAATACCCTGGTCGAAAACGCGCTCCTGCGCTGGGGGAGCAGCGCGCAGAAAGCTCGCTATTGTCCCAAGCTCGCCAGTGAGTGGGTCGGCTCCTATGCACTCAGTGAAGCGAGCTCGGGCTCGGATGCCTTCGCGCTCAAGGCGCGGGCCGAGCGCCGTGGAGAGCGCTTCGTGCTCAATGGTCGAAAGCTCTGGATTACCAACGCTGCCGAGAGCTCGCTGTTCATCGTGTTCGCCAACATCGAGCCGGAAAAGGGCTACAAAGGCATCACCGCTTTCTTGGTCGAACGGGGCTTTCCCGGGTTTTCCGTGGGCAAAAAGGAAGACAAACTGGGCATCCGAGCGTCCAGCACGTGCGAGCTCATGCTCGATGATTGCGAAGTGCCCGAGGAGAACGTGCTCGGTGAAGTCGGTAAGGGCTACAAGATCGCGATCGAAGCGCTCAACGAGGGGCGCATCGGCATCGGCGCGCAGATGCTGGGCCTGGCCGAAGGCGCGTTCGCACAGGCCATGACTTACATGAAGGAACGCGTGCAGTTCGGCAAAGCGATCGCCGAGTTCCAAGGTATGCAGTTTCAGTACGCGCGCGTCGCGATGGAGATCGAAGCCGCGCGTTTGCTGGTCTACAACGCCGCGCGCCTCAAGGACGCTGGCCAGCCCTTCGTCAAGGAAGCAGCCATGGCCAAGCTGTTCGCCTCCGAAGTCGCCGAGCGAACGGCGTCATTGTGCGTCGAGTTCTATGGCGGCATCGGCTTCACCCGCGAGTGTCCGGCGGAGAAGTTCTATCGCGACGCCAAGATCGGCAAGATTTACGAGGGCACGAGCAACATGCAGCTGTCGACGATCGCCAAGCTGCTCGGTTGAGCTCAGGGTCAGCTTGCTCGGCGCACGGTCTCTGACGCGACGCGCCGAAGGGCCAAATCGACCGCGGCCAGGATTTCAAATTCGGTGGCCGGCTTTGCAAGAACGACGTGAGCGCGGAAGCGCTGCAGCGTATCGCCGGGCTCCACATGAGACGAGTGCACGACGCGCGCCGTCTCGGGATAACGCGAAACGAGTGCGTCGAGCACTACGCGGCCGCCGCCACCCGGCATGTGCCAGTCGGTCAGCACTAGGTCGTAGCCGAGCTCAGCCAGGGCTTCGAGCGCTTGGACGGCCCCGGAAGCGGTATTTATGTGAAATTCAGGGTGGTGCGCGCGGAGCACGCGCCATAGGCCGCGAATCACCGAGGGGTCGTCGTCCACCAGTAAGATCCTGGGACAGCGCATGCTGACACGAGAGATTGGCGGTTCACTTGGCGACATGATTGAGGTTTTAGCAAGAGCTGGGCCAGCAACTCGCTTCTGGTTTTTGCGTCATTTCTAGAGCGCGATGGTTGGACTCTTGCGCCGGGCACCGCCTTGGGTATGGTCGCGCTGCCATGGTCGAACCCGGAATCGTCACGCTGGCCAAAATCGTTGGAACGCTGCTCTTCTGCATGGGCGTGGTTCCGTTCCTGTTCTTGCTAGCCCCTGGCGATCGCAAAGAGCCGGACGTCAAAGACACGTTCGACGGCGACGTGCAGTAAGCCCGCCGAAACGCGCTCACCCCGGAAACCGTCCGCGGAGTTCCGCGTACTACGCGGGGATCCAAGTCACGTTAATGAGGGAGAGCCGCGGAATGGGTGACGTCAAATATCGGTTTTTGCTGGCTGCAGTGTGCGCCTGCGGCACGCTGAGCGCGTGTAAAGATAAGCCTTCTGCGCAGCTCGCGCCCACCGCGTCCGCGCTACAGGCGGCCCCCGCCGCGGCCAGCGCTACGCAGTTCAGCGTCGATTCGGCCTCGAGCAAGGTCACCTTCTTGATGGACTCGCCGCTCGAGAAGATCGACGGCGACGCCTCGGGCGGCCTCTCGGGCGAGCTGTTCGTCGACCTGGCTGACCTCGGCAAGTCGACGGCTCTGGTCAAAGTGGACCTGAAAAAGTTGGTCCTTTATCAGCAAAAACGCGGGGACGAGAAGGCCGGCTACAGCGAGCGTAAGAAGAGCGATCTGCAGAACGAGCACGCGCGCAACTGGCTCCAAATCGTCCCCCGCGAAGGCGACGTGACGCCCGAACAGGCCGAAGCGAACCGCTGGGTCGAGTTCAAAATCGACAAGCTCGAGGCCGTGAGCCTGCCCAACGTGGCCGCAGCCATGGGCGCCGAACGAAAGCTCACAGCCACCGCCACGGGCGACTTCCGACTTCACGGGCGCAAGCTGACCAAAAGCGCCAAACTTACCATCGTCGTCAGCTATCAGGGTGACAAGCCGCAGTCGCTGCACGTGAAAACGAGCGAGCCGCTCAACATCGGACTCGAAGAGTTCGAAGTGAATCCGCGCGACGACGCTGGCAAATTCGTCAAGTCACTGACCGAGGCGCTGAGCAGTAATTTGAAGGGCAAAGTGGCCCAGCAAGCGCCGCTCGTGCTCGATTTTACGGCCAACGCGAAGTAGCCCGCTCGCGCCTCAGCGCCGAACGGCTTCGCGCAATACGCGTAGGCGCAGCAGCGTCGAAGCGCGCACGAGCTCGAGCACGAGGTCAGTGCCAGGCTGACCGCTCAAACGTGCGCGGGCGTCGGCCATCGAGCTGGGGCGCACGCCGTCCACGGCGCTGATCAGATCGCCGGCTTCGACCCCCGCGCGTTCGGCCTCACTCGACTCGGCCACGCTGACCACGACTACCTCGATGTTCGGCGCGTTGCCGCGCTCGCCCAGCCCGATCGCTATGCTGCCCGCGGCCAGCGAGGCATCCGAGTCGCTGCTCTGCGCCGCGAGTTGAATACGCAGACCGCGCGAGGTGCGACCCGAGCTCACTTCGACCGCCCTCGCGCTGCCCCGGCCGGCCGCGTCCGAAACCGCGGAAATCGTCGCCGCACCCGGATGCACGCCCGGCAGCACGAAATGCCCATCCCGGTCGCTGAGCACCACGCCCCGCGCGCCCTTACCGGCCGGAAAATAGCCCACCCCGTTGCCGACCATGACCCGCGCGCCCGCGACGCGCTCGCCGCGCTGATCAACCACGTCGCCCTCCACCTCTCCAGCTTCGAACAAATCGAGATCGGGCAAGCTGAAGGGTCGATCGGCGCGGCCCGTGGAGTCGACCCGCAGCGTCGCTTCTTCGGCCGCGAAATCCGAGTGCTCGACGCGCACGTGGAGCTCACCGGGTGCGATATCGCGCAGCCGGAACACGCCGTCGGCATCGCTCGTCGCCATTTTGCGCACCCCGTTTTGCGAGACGCTGACCAGCGCGCCCGCGACCACACGGCGTCCGCGCACGGCAGTCACGCGCCCCTCGACGATCACGCCCCGGCGAAGGGTGAGCTTCAGCTCATTGGGCGCGGAGCCGACGCTTTGAGCGAGCCGTGCAAAGCCCGGCGCCTCCGCGACGATGCGCAGATTTTCGCCCAAAGCATCGGGAAAAACCACCGCGCCCTCGGCGTCCGTGAAGCGAGTCAGGCGCATCGGGCGCGTGGGCGACAGCGAAGTGGCGACGATCTCGCACATTTCGATCGCGCGGCCAGCTTCGTCGAGCGCAAGCACGCGCACCGGCTCGCGCAGCGCAGGCAAGGTCAACTCGAGCTTTTCGTGGGCGCCTTCGGCCAAATGTAAGGATTTACGCAGCACCACGCGCGACGGATCTTCCGGGCGGGAGAGCGAGAGCGTGAGGTCCGCGGGCACGGCCGCGAAGGCGAACGTGCCGTCGCTTTCCGTGGTCGCCGTTTCGCTGCGCGTCGCGCGCGCGGAGCTCAGCTCCACCTCGATCCGGCTGAGCGGTTGACCACGGTCATCGAGCACTCGGCCCTCGAGCGACGCGCCGCGCAAGAGCACGATTTTGAGCCGCGTGTCTGCGCCGGGCAGAACCGTGACCAGCTCGCTCGTACCCTCCACGTAGTCCGGGTGGCGAACGATCACCCGCACGCTTCCAGGCGTGACCGGGCGCGCCACGAAGTGGCCGCCGCGATTCGAGATCCAAGGTGCCAGATCGCTGAGCGGAGCCGCGAAATCGGCGACATTCGCGGCCAACGCGCCAGCGGCGCCCGGCTTGGGGATGGGCGGCACCGGACCGGGCATCACGCCCAGTTCCCCGGCCGGGATCAGCGGCAGCGGGCCCGCCAACGACCAAGCGAAATGATTTTGGCGGAAGCCGACCAGCGCGGGCGTCTCCGCGATTGGCAGACCAGCGGCGTCGCTGCCGACCACTTCGATGCTCGCGCCATCGACCGGGAAACCGCGCGCGTCGGCGACTTCACCGACGACGGCTCCGCCGCGAATGAGCGCCACGCGCACCGGACCGGTCAACGGCTCCGGCACCGCAACCAGCGCACTGCCCACGAAGTCCACGGCGCGCGCGCCCACGGTAGCAGGTCCGGACGCGATCGGGCCGAGCGAGACCTTGCCGTCACTGCCCGTGCGACCGCGGATCGGGAACGAACTGAGCCCGGCCTCGGCGAGCACGACGTCCGCATTGGCCACTGCGACCGGATTTGCACCCTCACCGTCGGTCACGACGGCGACCACGGTACGGCCAGCTTCGAGCCGCAAAGTCAGCTGTTCGTTTTGGCCTCGCGCCAGCGGAAAACCGAGCAAAGTCTGGGCAACGTTTGCACCCAAGCTCGCGCGTAAATCGTAGCTGCCGGCGAGCAGGCCGGTGATTTTCGCTCGACCCGCGGCATTGGTCAGCGCGCTGCGCGCGGGCCACAGCGTCGCTCCGGCGATCATGACCGTGGCGCCCGCCGCGGGTTTACCCTCGAGATCGAGGACCGCGACTTCGAGCGAGGCGAGCCGGCGCAGCGTGAGCGTGAGCGGACCGCGGACGCCCGCGCGGGACACGGACTCGTAACCCGGCGCCGAGGCTTTCACTGACCAGGGCGGCCCGGCCAAGCGCGAAAAACGCGCCGCGCCCTGTGCATCAGTGAGCGCGCCGAACGGCAGGGGGTCCGAAGTGTCGACCAGCACGGTCGCGCGCGGGATCGCGGCGGCGTTTTCATCGTTGACCGTCACCGACAGCGTCTGCGCTGAATGCAGATCGATGGACAGCGCGCGTTGCTCGGTGCCCAACACCAGCGTGCTCGACGCGCGCGCAAAGCCAGGCGCTTCGGCGAGCAGCCAGAGTCGCCCGAGGGGCAGGCGCGAAAGGAGTGCGTGTCCGGAACTGTCGGTCGACTCGGCCGCGATCCAGTGAAAGCTGCCAGTGCGTTCCCAGAATACCTGAACGGTTGCGACCGAAAGCGGCGCGCCCGCTTCGTTGTGCACCGTCACGCGCACGGATCCCACGCGCTCCTGCTCCGAAATGCGAATCGGTTCCGAGGCTTTGCGCTCGGGCCCTGGACGCAGGGGCAGGTCCGAGAGGCCGAGCACGAAGCACAGGCAGGCAACCACCGACAGAAACACGGTCAGAGGGCCCGTCGAGCTCGTCGGGTCAGTCGGCTGCCTAGGGCGCGTCACGCGAGCACCATAACGCGGACCCGAGACGCCGGCTTCCACCGCGAATGCTATGGTTTACGGGTAGTGTTCCGTCGAAATTGGGCCGTGCTCGGGATCGCGCTGTGCGCAAGCGCGGGCCTGTCGTGCAGCTCGCGCGAGCACCCGCCTGCATTTCTATCCGCAGGCGGCAGCGGCGGACCCGCGATCGGCGACGCCGGCACGGAGGATGCCAGCTTGGACCTCGGTGACGCCAGCGCGGACGCCGCGCTGTGTGGCAACCTTCGAATTCCGGCCATCAGCGATCCTCCGAGTTTGTACTTCGTCGTCGATCGCTCGGGCAGCATGACCGATCCGCTGCCCGGCAATGGGCGCAGCAAGTACGAAAACGCCCAAATTGCCATCAGCGTCATGCTGCGCGCCGTCGGCCACCGCGTCCGCTACGCCGCCGCGGTCTATCCGGCACTGTCCGCCGACGACAGTTGCGCGCCCAGCACGGACCTGCTCTTTCCACTTAGCGCGGGTGATTCTCCGAAATATGCCGCTCAGGGTAAAAACGGCCCCGTGCTCGAGGGATTGCTGACCAAGCTGGGCATTACTCAACCCAACCGAGGCGGCACGCCCACCGCTGCCTCCCTGCGCGAGCTCGAGCCGAAGATCGTCGGGCTCGGGGACGCGAAAACCTACGTGGTGCTGCTGACCGACGGCGCGCCCAACTGCAATTCTGCGCTCCGCTGCGGTGTGGACAGCTGCATCCCCAATATCGAGCACCAGGCGGCGGACGGCGTGACCTGTAACGACAGTTTCAATTGCTGTACACCACAGATCGGCGGCCAATGCGTCGACGCAGATGCCACCGAAGCGGCGGTCGCCGAGTACGCAAAGGGCGGCGTCGACACTTTCGTGGTTGGCATGCCCGGTAGCGAAGCCTACCGCTCCATGCTCAACCGCTTGGCCATCGCCGGCAACACCGCCAGACCGGGAAATACCGGATATTACGCGGCTTCTGACACGGACGAGCTGAGCGTTGCCCTGCGTGCCATCGGCGCGAAAGTCGCCATCAGTTGCGATCTGCCGCTCAGCGAAACACCCGAGAGCCCCGAGCTGGTCAATGTATATTTCGATGACCAAGTCGTCCCGAAAAGCGACGACAATGGCTGGCGATATGACGGCGAAAACAAAATTCAGTTCGTGGGAGCCACGTGCGACCAACTGAGCGGCGGGGACGTGCTGAACGTCCAAGTGTTGTCGGGCTGCCCGACGGTAGTTCGCTGACGCTGGCTAGTTCGCTGGCGCTGACGGGGACAGCTTCTGATGTTACGGTCCGCGACGTGAAGCCTGCTCCGGAGCTCGAAGCACTACGGCGAAGTATCGACGAACTGGATGGCCGCATCCTGCAGCTGGTCGCCGACCGCGTGAAGGTCGTGCTCGCCGTGGGGCAATTCAAGCGCGACAACAACATCGCCGTGTACGACCCTGATCGCGAGCGAAAGATGCTCGAGCGCCTGTGCAGTCAAGCGCCCGACCCCCTAGACGCCGACACCGTGCGCCGGATCTTCGAGCGCCTGATCGACGAGTCACGACGCATCGAACAGCACAGCATGGGCAAGCACGGCTAATTTTTGGGTTGATGGTCACGGGTCGCGCCCCATCGCGGCCCAGCCTTCGGCGTCGAGTTTCGTGAACAGCGAGTAGCGGGCCACCCAGTGTTCGGCGTGCGAGCGTGGAACCGTGAGACGCGACGGTCGCGCGCAACGGGCCGCTGAAACGCCCGAGCGGACTCGGGGCGACTCCCTGATTTGAACCGCCAAAACGCCAAAACGCCAGAAGAGGAGAAAGAGATGGGGTTTGCGCAGGCCGACCGTGCACGTCGTTGAAAAGACATAGTCCGCAGCAAAGCGCGAGCTGAAAAGTGCCCGCTAGGAAATTCACGCCTGAGTCGATGCACGTGTTGAAATCTCAAGCCGCGACTCGCAGCGCTAACCCCCAAAATCTTCGCGCTCTCCGGTGTGCCGCGTCGAGCCGTTCCGAGCTCTTGGCGATCTTGGCGACCACTCGGAAGCATTCACCACGCGAACGCACGCCCGCGCATTGCGGGCAGGGCGAGTCGATACGCGGCGCAATTGGGACGGAATCGCCGCGCTGAGCGAACCCCAATCCCCTCTCTTCTTCTGGCGTTTTGGCGTTTTGGCGGTTAGTCCCCTCCGGGGGGCGTCCGCGCCGCCGAAGGCTGAGTGCTCTCGGCCGAGCACCGTGACCATCAACCCTGCTCAATGCAACGTGTGCCAAGAGCCGTCGTGTTCGACGACGGGCACTTCCACTTCACTTGCGGACGCGGCGAGTTGCGCCACGGGCAGGCCAGCGCCCTTGGCGAGTACGATGTGCACGCGTGCCGCTTCTGTGCGCAAGGCTAGACGGGCGCGCTGCAGGTCTTCCACCGCTTCGTCGCGGGCCCACTGCTGCAGGGTGAGCTTGTCGCGGCGCTTTCGCCGACGCCACGCCCAGAGCGCGAGCCCGAGCGCGATCACCCAGAAAAACGTGCCGCTCAGCAAGATTGGCAGCAGGGTGTAGCGGCGCGATGCGTCGTCTCGCCACTCCACCTCGAGTGTGGCCAGGTCGACGGCGTAGGCGTCGAGCACCGCTTGCTCGAAAGTTCGACCTTCTCGCAGCTCGCTGATCAGCGCGCGGAAGCGATGGATGTCCTCGCGCCGCACCAGGAAGCGCACGACGTCGACCGCCTCGGCGTAGGCGACCTGCGCCTTGGTCTCGTCGTTCGGGAACGACCGTTCGAGCTCGTGTAGCGGGATCAACGAGCCGCCGACCGTCGACATGGACAAGGTCTTCATGCGCGCGAAGGACGACTCACCGGAGGCGAACACCGCGAAGCCCTCATTGAACCAGCGCGGAACCGCTTGGCCATTGAGCGCATCGTGCAGCGCCACGTGGGCCAGCTCATGCCGGAACACCTCACCCAAGTCCTGCTGCTCTGCGCCGGGGTGGATCGGCGTCAGCGAGAGCAGTACCAAACCCAGCTCGGAGTACGCGACCCCCGCCGCGTACTCCGGGTAGGGTGCGCCGGAAGGCGCGAATGTCGCCATTTCCCCGGGCGTACGCGCAATCTCGACGCGCACTTCGGAGAGCACGGGAAAGCCTAGACGCTCCGTCAAATCATGGCGCACCGCCTCGGCTTGCGCGATCAACGGCTGCACGCGCTCGCGACTCGACGGATGATAAATGAAGCGCACCCAGCCCGCATCGTAGCTATTGAAGCCTGCCGGGATGGGCGGCAGCCGCAACACGCCGCGGCCTACGCGCGGCGCATCCGAAACCGACGACGGCAGCGCATTCACGCTCGGCGCGGCGTCCGTGGAGTCGTCCGGGCTTATCGGGGCGATGCCGCCAGCGCGCGGCGGGGCGAGCACGGTGCTCCCCTCACGGATCTCTGCCGGAGGCGGCGGCGGCGGAACCAGATCAGGCGCCGCCGCAAACGCGGAGCCAGCCACCGACCACAGCAGCAAGCACCAGAGGATCAGCCGAGCGGCGACGCGCCCCATTACAGTCCGAAATATGGCGCGACACGGGTCAGCCGCCAAGCCAGACCAGCGGCCAATGTAAAACAGGGCAACGGGAGGCCAACTCGACCTGCATCGCTGGGGCGCGACCGAGACACACTCCGACCGTAACCACCGCTACCCATGCCGCAAGGCCAAGACCGCGTGCCCGTCGCAAGAGTGTCTCCGGAAGCCGGACACGCGCGGCGAGTGTCGCCAATCCGAGTACCCGCAGCCCGTCATAAAAGCCGGTCTGGTACGCACTGCCGCCCTTCAACCCTTGCACCAGGCCGAGCAGTAGCGCCGCTGTTCCCAAGGCCGCAAGGGCCCACAGCAGCCCGCGAGCAACGCGCGCACGCCCGTCAGGCTGCACACCCGACCAGGTAACGATGCGCGCGCAAACCAGCGACGATGCAACGATCACCAGCCCGGCAATCACCGCCAAAGTGACTCCGCCGAGAGGCCGATGATGCGTGGTCGTCTTGAGCAGCGTCGCGAACGGCAAGAGCGGCAGCGCGGCCAGCAAGCCCCCCACGGTGAGCGCCGCTCTGAATTTGCTCGGGCTTGCACTCGCGAGCGCCGCCGAGAGCGGCGCCATCACCAGCGCGCACCCCGCCATACATACGGCGAACGCTTGCCAAGCCAAGCCTGGCTCGAAACGCAAGGCCGCCGGGAAAGCGGCCAGCGCGGCTGCGATCAGCCCGCACAGGAAGCCAGCTCGGTGAGTCACACCGGGCGCAGCTCCAGACGCACGCGCGAGGCCGCCTTCTGCGGCACGTAACCGTTGGCCAGGAACCAGCGCACCGAGCGCGAAAGCGCTTCACGCGCCGGGCGGTGGCGATAGCCGAGCGCAGTCTCCGCCTTCTTGCTGCTGATGAACGAGAAGGAGTCGGCGTAGTCGTTCGCCATGCGCGAGGTGATGCGCGGGGCGCCGCCGCGCAGACGCGCCTTCAGCTCGAACAGCGTACCCGCGAACTTCATCAGCCCTTTGCTCTTGGGCGTGCTCGGCTCGGCCAGCCCAGTCAGGTCGCACAGCGTCTCGAACAATTGACTGAAGGTGAGGTTGTCGCCGCCCAAAAGGTAGCGTTCACCCACCTCACCGCGATCCATTGCTAGCGCGTGGCCAGCGGCCACGTCCTCCACGTCGACCACGTTGATGCCGCCCGCGCTGACCGGGAAATGGCTGGTCGACGGCGTTTTCAGGTACTCCAAGAGCAGCTGACCATTGGGCGTCGGCTTCCAATCACCCGGGCCAGCGATCGTCGCTGGCAGCGCCATGACGATCGGCAAACCCTGAGCGATGAACTCGGCCGCGACCTGATCGGCCGCGACCTTGGCCGCAAAATAGGCTTCCGGATTGGCAAGATTGAACTGGTGCGTTTCGTCCATCAGCTCTTCGCTCAGCGTGGTGCCGAGCACGCCGGCACTGCTGGTGACCACGATCTTCTCGAGCTTACGCGCGCGTGCCGCACGCAGCGTCGCACGCATGCCTTCGACCGCCGGCAAAATGATGCGCGACGGCTCGGGGTCCCACATCTTGAAGTTGGCTGCGACGTGATACATGCGCGTGCAGTTCGCCAGCGCCGCAAACACGCTCTGCTCGATGCGAATGTCGCCCACCGCGATCTTGAAGCGATCCCGCGGGTAGCCGTGGAGCGCCCCCAAATTCGACCCGGGCCGAACGAACGCCTTCACGGACTCACCGCGTTCGATCAAAGTGCGGACCAGCTGCGACCCAAGAAAGCCAGTCGCGCCGGTCACCAACGTAAAAGCCATGCGCCCTCGTATCACGTCATTGCCGCACGTTGAACGACTGCGAGAAGCTCGCCGAGATCGCCAAGACCAAGATCGCCGCCGAATCCCGATCTGCGACGGCAGGCTAAGACTTTGTTGGCGGCTTGGGCGTCGAGGGGGCGCCGCAGCTGGTGGTGCGGCGTTGCATCACCGCGTCGGCGGCTTGGTGGGCTTGAGGGGGCGCTCCCTTGGCTTGCAGCGGCTCGAGGCGCTTCGCTAGATCTGCGGGGTGCATGTCACCCAGTGCCAAGAGCGCGGCCGAGCCGACGATATGGTCCTGGTCGTTCGCCATGGGATCGACGAGCTTGCGAGCGTAGCCCGTGAGCGCGTCGAGCGAGCTCGTGTCGCACAGCGCGGCCAGCGCTTGTGCGGCCGCCGCGCGGACCATCGGGTATTCCTCTTCGTCCAGCAAACGCGCCCTGATTTTGCCGAGCTCGGCGCTCGCGTGGTGCTCGCCGAGGGCGACGATCACGTGCGCCCGCACGTGCGGCGACTGATCATCGATCGCGCTGGACAATGCCGCAGCCGCCACGGGCGAGCCTTTGGCCTCGGAAAGCGCGTCGGCGGCAGCCATGCGCACGAGCGGCCAGGGGTCCTTCGCTAGGCGCTCGCTCAGCTTGGGCAGCGCGCTCGGCAGACCAGCGCTGGCCTGGATTGCGGCTTTTCGCACGCGCACGTCGGGGTCGTTCAGCGCGCTTTCGATCTGAGTCGAATAGGGCGCCGGATCTTTGAGCACGGAGAGCGCTTGCGCGCGGTAGTGCGGATCGGGATCCGAGGCCAAGGCCTGGGCAAAAGCCGCGCGCAGCGCCGGATCTCGAGCCGCCAATTCGGCGCTCGGTGAAAGCAGCAAGAAGCGCGTGCGAAAGCTGGCATTGGCACGCGAAAGGCTGGCGATCGCCGCGCCGGCGGCGGGCTGAAACTCCAGAATGCGTGGGCCCAGCGCACGCAAAACCTCGACCTTGACTCGCTCGCTGCGCGCCGGATCTTCGAGCGCCGCGAGCACGCGCGGCTTGGCTTCAGCGACCGTACTGGCGCGCGCGAGCGCGATCCGCAAGTTGGTTCGTCGCGTGCGCGAATCGACGTCGAGCAAGCCGACGATCACGTCCACGCATTGCGCGGCGTCGGCCAGCAGCAACTCAGCGAGCAGGCTGATCTGCAGCGCCCCCTGTGCCTTCTTGGCTGCGGCCGCCAAGAACGGCGCAGCGGCTTTGCCACAGCGGCGGATGTGATCCCGACCGTGAATGGCGTGGCCTTGAGAAAGCCCGGAAAATGCCTTCAAAAACACCGGCAAGCTGGTCTCACAGGGCGCCTGATCGAGCAGGTCGAGCGAAAGCCTTTTACCGCCCTCGTCCAAACCATCGAAGGCCTGCGCGACCGCTTCATAAGCGGGTTGTCCGAGCGTGCGCAGCACCGCCGCGGCCGCCTGAGCGCGCTCTCCGCCACCCGCGAGCGCCGCGACCAAAGCCGACACGGATGCCGCATCGAACTCCGTCCGCGCGCTGAGCTCGGCGAACGTCACGCGCGCTTTCGGATTTTCGTCGAAGGCGCTCTCGGTCACGAGCGCTAGGCAATCACCTTGCAGCGGCGGCTCGAGCTTCACGCTGTAGTGCGCTCCGGGGAACTTCCAGGCGTCCTCCGGCATCGTCACCTCGACCAAGCCACGATTGGAGGCGAGCCAAAAGACGCGCGGGGCAACAGCGCCCTCGAGCTTGGCGTTTGCCGGTCGAATTTGCAAATCTAGCCCAGATATGGGCAATTCCGGGGGCGCGTTCAGGAGCACGAACTCACCGCGGCCGGCGCCGCCGCGATTCTCCGCCCAGGTGGACTCGGGATTGCCGTCGGTCAACGCCCCTGGGCTGCCCACGGCGCTCGTGGCTGCCAGCGCGCGCAAGACGCCAAAGCCCTGGACCGCTGTGTCAGCGGGCGCGACGCGCACCGCGGTCACTCGGCGCGCGCTCTCTCGCTCCTCGATGCTCAAGCGCTGCACCTTGGCCGGGTGCAATTTCAAATCACTGCTGAGTAGGAGCTGCGGGGCGAGCAAGGCGGGGCGCCCGCACAAGGACAAGTCCTCCTGTACATCGCCAATCACGATCCGCCGTGCGCCAGCTTCGTCGGGCGGCGAGATCTCGACGCGTTGACCGCGCCGCGTGCCGTCTTCACCCGCAGTAAACCCGGTAAATCCGGCAAAAATG
>Ga0247783_1000095_pt1 | contig 26820 bp, 21 predicted proteins | sample UWRJL064202C5_FD_179911 | JGI IMG/M metagenome (GOLD analysis project Ga0247783, IMG submission 179911) | Plant litter microbial communities from Arlington Agricultural Research Station in Wisconsin, United States - UWRJ-L064-202C-5 | ecosystem: Environmental > Terrestrial > Plant litter >...
CGACGCGATGATGAAAAGCGTGGTCGCCGCTTTCAGCGGGCCGAGCGTATCGACGAGCGCGTGCGCGTCGACGTTCGCGACGAAGTGGACTTTGACGCGCTCGTGGTGGTACGCGGCGAGCGCGCCGCAGACGAAGCGGGGCCCGAGATCCGATCCACCGATGCCGATATGGACCACGTCCGTGATCGCCCGTCCGTCGTGCCCGGTCCACGCGCCCGAACGCACGTCGTCGCTGAAGCGCTCCATGTGATCGAGCACGGCGTGGACATCGGGGACGACGTCATGGCCGTCGACCGCGATCGTCGCGGAGCGCGGCGCACGCAACGCGATGTGGAGGACCGCGCGCCCTTCCGTCACGTTGATGCGCTCGCCCGCGAACATCGCGGCCCGTTTCGCCTCGACGTTCGCTGCGCGGGCGAGGGCCGTCAGCGACGCGAGGGTCGCGTCGTCGACGCGATTCTTCGAAGCATCGAGCACGAGACCTGCGGCCTCGACGACGTGCTTCGACAGTCGATTTTCATCATCGAAGAGCGTGCGCATCGGAGGAACCCGCGTCGCGCGGGCGGACAATTCGGACCAGCAGTCTTGGATGGAGGACATGGGGATGAGAGGAAGGAGAGACGTGTGCGAACGAACCAACGCCGGTCGAGGCGGTCTCCAGCGTCAGGAGCGATGAGCGAAGGATAACGATGAAACTCGAAGGTTCGTGTCACTGCGGGGCGATCAAGTTCAGTCTGGAGTCGCACAGTTATGTTCCGTTCATGCATTGCCACTGTTCGATCTGTCGCAAGACCGCGGGCAGCGGCGGCTACGGGATCAATCTCGGCGGCGACGCGGCTTCGCTGAAGGTGCGGGGCGAACGGCATCTCGGCCGCTACCACGCGGTGATGCGCGAGCCCGGCAAGCGAGCGACGCGCTCGAAGGCGGAACGCCGCTTCTGCCTCAAGTGCGGAAGCGCGTTGTGGCTGTGGGATCCGCGCTGGCCGGAACTGATCCATCCGCATGCGTCCGCCATCGACACGCCGCTGCCGAAGCCGCCGGAGGTCGTCGAGGCGGCGCTCGCGTATTGCCCGGACTGGGTCGACGTGCCGACGGGCAAGGGACATCGGCATTCGCGCGAATGGCCGTCGGAGTCGCTCGCCGCGTGGCACGAGCGCCACGGCCTCGGCCGCGACTAGCGCGCGATCCGGTTCAGGACGCTGCGGATCGCAGGCGACAGCTCCGACGCGCTCAAGCCGATCGGTCCGGACCCCGACGCGACGAGGTCGTCGGCGGCGCAGCCATGGACCCACACGCCTGCGCGCGCCGCCGCGAGCGGTGCCGCCCCTTGCGCGAGCAACGCGCCGACGAGCCCGCACAACACGTCGCCCGTGCCGCCGGTCGCGAGTCCGGGATTGCCCGTCGTGTTGATCACCCAGGAGCCGTCGGACGACGCGATCACGGTGCCCGCGCCCTTGAGCACGACGACGCTGTCCGTCTTGCGCGCGAGCTCGATCGCTGCGCCGATGCGATCGTGTCCCACCGCGGTCGCGTCGACCGCGAGCAGGCGCGCGGCCTCCAGCGGATGCGGCGTCAGGACCGCGCGCAGACGGCCGCTCGTGTCGCGCGACTTCAGTCGCTTCAGAAGAGCGCCGTCGCGCGAGATCGCGTTGAGCGCGTCGGCGTCGATGACGATCGGACAGGCCGCATCGATCCAGGTCCCGAGCAACGCCAGCGCGCGAGGATCGTGTCCCAGGCCCGGACCGATGGCGACCGCGCTCGGCTCGAGCTCGTCGAGTTCGGCGCGGATCATCAGCTCGGGGTGGACGACGTCGACGCGCGGCGCGTCGTCGCCGACGAGCCGGACGTAGACGCGACCCGCGCCGCCGTACAAGCCCATGCGCGCGGCCAGCAGGCCGGCGCCGACCATCGCGGTGTTGCCTCCGATCACGAGGAGGCTGCCGAAGCTGCCCTTGTGGCTGTTGCGGCGACGCGCGCGGACGGCGTCGGCGAACAGCGACGGGTGGTTGATCGACCCTGTGGCCAGGCCGTCGAAGTCGCCCGCCTCGAGCCCGAGCGCATCGACCACGACGTCGCCCGCGTGGTCCGGCCCGTCCCCCGTGTGCAGTCCCGGCTTGTCGGCGATGAAGGTGATCGTGCGATCGGCCACGATGGCCACCTCGAGCACGCGACCCGTGTCGGCATCGAGGCCGCTCGGTACGTCGATCGCCAGGACCGGGACGGCGCCCGCGTTGATCGCTTCGATCCACGCACGCGCGCGTGCCACGGGAGCTCGCTTGAGTCCGATCCCGAACAGGCCGTCGATGACGAGCGTGGCCCGCGCGACCGCCTCGTCCGGCGCGACGTCGTCGTCGAGGCCGACGACCTGCACGTCGACGCCACGGCGTTCGAGTTCGGCCGCGGCGATGCGCGCGTCGCCGCCGTTGTTGCCGGGGCCGGCGAGGACCAGGACCGGCCCGGGCCGCTCGAGCGTCATCGTCACGGCGGCCCGCGCGACGGCGCTTCCCGCACGCCGCATCAGCGCGTCCTCGCCGAGGCGAGCCGCCGCGCGTGCCTCGACCGTGCGCAGCGCGTCGCCGCGCAGCAGGCGTCGTGCGGCGTCAGCCATAGCGGGCGAGCGTCAAGCCGTCGAGGTCGATCTCGGGCGGCCGCCCCATGATCACGTCGGCGACGACTCGTCCCGACCCGGCCGCCATCGTCCAGCCGGTCGAGCCGTGTCCGAGATTGACGAAGACGCCGCGATGCGCGGTGGTGCCGAGGACCGGCGGGCCGTCCGGCAGCATCGGCCGCGCACCGACCCACCACGTCGCCGCGTGATAGTTCGCGGCACCGGGGAACCAGTCGCGAGCGACCTTGATCAGCGTCGCGAGCGCGCTCTCGGCGCGACGCGTCTCGAGCGACAGCGACCGGTCGCCGAGTTCGGCCGTTCCCGCGATGCGGATGCGATTACCCATCCGCACGATCGCGACCTTGTAGGCCTCGTCCATCAGCGCCGCGTTCGGCGCGTAGGTCGGTTCGCGGATCGCGACGGTGGCCGAATAACCCTTGACCGGGTAGAGCGGCACGCGAATGCCGAGGCGGGGCAGGAGCGCTGCACTCGCGATGCCGGCGGCCAGCACCACGGCCTCGACGTTGCGCTCGGTCTCGCCGTTCGCGGTCCGCACGCGCAGCGTGGTCGCGCCGCCCCGCGCGGTGATGCGGGTCACCTCCGTCCCGAACTCGAAGCGCACGCCGTGTTCCTCGCAGAGTGTCCGGATGTGTCGCGCGAAGAGCGGACAGTTGCCGGTCTCGGCGTCGGTCAGGTGCAGGCCACCGGCGAACGCGATTTCGGACAGTCCCGGCTCGATCGACCGACAATCCGCGTCGTCGAGCAGTCGATGCGCGATGCCGGCTTCCTTGAGGAAGGCCATCGTCGTCTCGGCCATGCGCACGTCGCGGGCGGAGCGCAGCAGCTGAAGGACGCCTTCGGTCCGCTCGTAGCTCAGGTGATGCCGTGTGCGCCATTCGGCGAGCACGTCCCGGCTGTAGAACGCGAGCCGCTGCATGCGCGCCTTGTTGCGCTTGTAGCGACTCGCACGACACTCGCCGAGCCAGCGGACGACGAAGCGCCACAACGCGGGGTCCATCGTCGCCTGGAAGCGTACCGGCGAGTCCTGCGCGAACAGCATCGACAGGATCTTGCCGGGCATGCCGGGCGCGGCCCACGGCGTCACGTAGGCCGGCGCGACCATGCCGGCATTGCCGTAGCTCGTCTCCTGTGCGACGCCGCTGTTGCGTTCGATGACGGTGACCTCGCAGCCCGCCTCCGCGAGCGACCACGCGGTGCAGACGCCGACGATTCCCGCGCCGACGACGGTCACCCGCCGGGCGGTCAAGGAGACTCCGCGTGCGACCGGGTCGCGTCGCTCCTCAAGCCGCGAGTGCCGCGTGCGGTCGCATCTTCTGCGAGACGACGACGACGGCCATCAGGGCGAGGCCGATCCAGTCCGTCACTGCGGCCGGATACACGAGCAGCAGGCCCGCCGCGATCATCAAGACGCGCTCGTAGAGGACGCAGCGACGGAACAGCCAGTCCTGCACGCCCCCGGCCAGCGCGGCGATCCCGATGAACGCGGTGAACGTGATCCACACCACGTCGAGGATCGAACCGTCCTTCGGCATCTTCAGCAGCAGGCCGACGCCCGACGGCTCGAGCACGAACACGAAGGGCACGAGGAACGCGGGGAGGGTGTACTTCCACGATTGGAGGGTGGTCTTGTAGGGGTCGCCGCCGGTGATCGCGGCCGCCGCGAATGGTGACAGCGCGGTGGGCGGCGAGACCTCGGACAGCACCGCATAGTAGAAGATGAACATGTGGGCCGCGAAGTCGGGGACGCCGAGTTTCATCAGCGCGGGCGCCGCGATGACCGCGCAGATGATGTAGCTCGCGGTGACCGGTACGGCGAGGCCGATGATCCAGACGATCAGCGACGTGTAGATCGCGGTGAGGAGGAGGCTCCCGCCCGCGTAGTCGACGACGATCGCGCTGAACTTGAGGCCGAGGCCCGTCTTCGCGACGACGCCGACGATCAGGCCCGCCGCCGCGCAGGTCGCGGCCACGTTCAGCATCTGGCGCGAACCGTCCGACAAGGCGGCGATGAGCTTGCGCGGTCCGATCGCCGTCTCGCGTCGGAAGAAACTGACGACGAACGTGACGACCGTGGCCCAGAACACGGCGAGGATCGACGAGAAGCCGAGCAGCATGAAGGCGACGATCGAGATCAGCGAGAGGAAGTGGTACCAGTACTTCTTCGTCAGCACCCACAAGGTCTCGGCGCCCTCGACGAGGACGTTCGGCATGCCGAACTTGCGCGCGTCGATCTCGACCATCAGGAACAGCGACAGGTAGTAGAGGCAGGTCGGGATCGCCGCCATCAACATGACGTCGAAGTAGCTGATCTTCAGGAACTCGGCGATCAGGAAGGCGGCGGCGCCCAGAACCGGCGGCGAGATGATCGCGCCGAGCCCGCCGGCGGCGAGCAGGCCGCCCGCGGCGTCCTTGCCGTAGCCCGCGCGCACCAGCATCGGATACGCGACGGTCCCGATCGTGACCGTCGTCGCGACGCCCGAGCCGGACGGGCCGCCGAGCAGGAAGGACGCGAGCACGACCGTGCGTCCCGCGCCCGCGGGCTTGCCGCCCATCGCCGCGAACGAGAAGTCGAGGTAGAACTTGCCCGCGCCCGAGTGCTGCAGGAAGGCGCCGTAGATCGTGAACAGGATGATCAGCGTCGACGACACGTCGATCGCGGTGCCGAAGATCCCCTCGAGCGTCTGGTACATGAAGCCCGACAGGCTGCCGATGTCGTAGCCGCGATGCGCCCACTGGCCGGGCAGCCACGGACCGAGGAAGGCGTACGCGATGAACATGCACACGACCGCCGGCATGATCCAGCCCGACGTGCGCCGCGCCGCCTCGAGTACGAGCACGATCAACGCGACGCCGAAGAACAGGTCCCACGTCGACGGGTCGATGTTCCGATCCCAGAAGTCGTCGCCGCTCGCGAGCAGGTAGACGATCGTCGCGACGCCGAGCGCCGCAAGGATCACGTCCCAGATCATCAGCCGATTGCGGAAACGCGGCGTGACCGGGAACAGGAGGAAGACGAGCAGCAGCATGAAGCCCACGTGCACCGGACGCAGGACCTGCGTCGTCACGATGTCGACGGCTGCATACAGGTGGAACACCGACATCGTGACGAGCAGCACGGTCGCCAGTCGCGCGAGCCAGCCGCGATAACGACTGACCGCGCCCTCGTCCTCCTCGATGTAGGCCTCGGCCTTCTTCAACGCCTCTTCGGAGATCTCCGCGGTCGCGGCGGGCACCACGACCGGCGGCGGCGCGACCGGGGCTTCGTCGTCGGACGGTTCGAGTGGCTTCATCGTGCGGATCGGGTCAGAAGGGCGACGAACAAAGGCCGTCGACACACGACGGCCTTCGGAATCAACGCCGGGGGCTCAGTGCAGTTTGATGCCGTGTTCCTCGAAGTACTTGCGCGCTCCCGGGTGGAAGGGGACGGGTGTCGCGATCGCCTGGTTCTCGAGCGTCATCGACTCCGCGTCGCGGTGGACGGCGACGAGTTCCGGCTTCTTCTCGAACAGCGTCTTGACGATCTTGTAGGCCATGTCGTCGCTCATCTTGTCGTTGGTGACGAGCAGATTCCACACGTCGACGTTGCTGGTGGGCGCGTCCTGGCCCGAGTAGGCCTTGCCTGCGATCGTGCCCTTGATGTATAGCGGGCCGTACTTCTTGTTCATCGCCTCCGCCGCGTCGCCGTGATCGATCAGCCTGATCTTCACGCCGGGCGTGGCTGCGAGGTCGGTCAACGCGGCCGTGGGCACGCCGCCCGACCAGATCAGCGCGTCGATCTTGCGGTCCTTGAGCGCGTTCACGGACTCCGCGACCGACAGGCGTTCCTTCTTGATGTCCTTGTCCTTGTCGATGCCGACCGCCTCGAGCATGCGGAATGCCATGATCTCGGTGCCGCTGCCCGGCGACCCCGTCGAGACACGCTTGCCCCTGAGGTCCGCGAGCTTCGTGATGCCGGTGCCCTCGATGGTGACGACGTGGAGGCGGTTCGGGTAGAGGATCGCGAGCGTCCGCGCGTTGACCTTCGCGTCCTTGAACTTGTCGTTCCCCTGCAGCGCGTCGTAGCCGCTGTCGGCCATCGTGAAGCCGACCTCGGACTTGCCCGCGCCGATCAGCTTGAGGTTGTCGATCGAGCCGCCGGTGACTTCGGCCGTCGCGGACAGACCGGGCAGGTATTTCGACAGGATGTTCGCCATGCCGCCGCCGAGCGGGTAGTACACGCCACCGGTGCCGCCGGTCGAGATCGAGATGCGCGTGGTCTGCGCGAGCGCGACGTCCACCATCGTCGGCGCGACGATGCAAGCGCACGCGGCCAGTGCGGCCAGGGCCAGCTTCTTCATAGGTCTCCTCGGTCGCCGGGAAATCCGGCTTTTGGTCCGCGCGAGTCTAGTGAGCGGGGCGCGCCCGCTCAATCGGTAGAAACGCAGAGGCTCAGTCGCAATCGGCGGGTTGCGCGTCCGCGACGATCGTCTGCTCGGCCGGTCCCTTGCACACCGACATGCGGAAGTTGCGGATGACGATCTGCGGGTTCGGGCCGTCGCGATAGACGCACATCCAGCCGCCGGCGCCGGCGCCGTGGAAGCGGCGAAAGACGTCGGCACGGCGCTTCTCTTCCGCGCTGCCCTCGGCGACGCAGTCGTTCGTGAAGGCCTTGTCTCCCTTCGTCCCGATGGGCGGAATATTGCAGCCCTTCGCGAAATAGTGCGGCGTGATGGTCCATGGGCTGCTCGTCGGATCGCCGCAGACGCGGCCGGCGATGACCTGGCCGGTCGTCACCGTGCACTTCGGCGTCGGGATCGTGCAGTCGATCGTCACGTCCTTGAACTCGAGTCCGCCTTCGCAGAGCTTGCAGTTCATCGTCGCGGTCTCGACGTCGAGCGCCTTCGCCTTCGCTTCGGCCTTCGCCCGGATCGATGCCGCCTCCGCACGGAGCATCGCGACGATCCTGCGGGCGACCTGCTGGCGCGCCGCCGCCTCGGAAGCCGCGCAGGCGCCGATCGGCGCATGAGCGGCGACGCGTGCGTTTGCGTCGGCCACGATGTCCTCGACGTCCTTCACGTGATGCGGTTCGTGCGTGCGGATGATGTTGCGCACACGGTCCCATTCCTTCGCGCAACGCGAGTCCTCCTTGCGACCGTGCTCCCACTCGATCACGCCGACGCGGGACTCCGCGCGAAAAGCCGCCCGGATCTCGCTCGTCTCGACGCAGACCGACGACGCGCGCCGCGTCGGCGGCGAGAACGTCGCGCCGATCTCGTCGAGGACGTCGGGATCGTCGACCGCCTTGTCGCCGATGAAGAGCTTCGGCACCGTGATGCCCCACTTGCCCGGGTAGTGCTTGCCGTCGAGCGCGACGCCCGAGCCCGACTGGTAGGCGATCATCTTGCGACAGGACCCGCCGACCTCGTCCTCGACCAGCGTGAACGCCGCGCCATCGACCGCGGGCAGGGTGAACGCGAGGAAGCCGAGCGCGATGCGGCGACGATCCATACGGGCTCCGAAGGGCCAGCGGCGTCGCCAGTCGTCGCCGCGAGTCCGCATCATCGCGCAGGTCGGCGTTCCCGGTGCCGGTCAGACGACGCGATCCGCCGGCGCATGCGTCGACGTGTCCGCGACGAACATCTTGCCCGGCGCATGCGTGATGCAGAACGGCAGTCGCGCGGCCTGCGCGACCGCCTGGGGCGTCACGCCGCACGCCCAGAAGACGGGGAGTTCGCCCGCCTCGATCGCGACAGGGTCGCCGTAGTCGGGTCGCGAGAGGTCGGCGATGCCGAGTGCCGACGGGTCGCCGACATGGATCGGCGAGCCGTGGACATGTGGAAACCGCGCACTCGTCTCCACCGCGAGCGGTACGTCGGCGGCCCGGATCGGCCGCATGCTGACGACCATCGGACCGTGGAAGCGACCGGCGGGCCGGCACGCGATGGCGCTCCGATACATCGCGACGTTGATGCCCTGTTCGACGTGACGCAAGGGGATGCCGGCCTCGATGAGTGCCGCCTCGAACGAGAAGCTGCAGCCGATGAAGAAGCTGACGAGGTCGTCGCGCCACCAGGCACGGACGTCGTCGACCTCGGCCGTGAGCGCGCCGTCGGTCCAGACGCGATAGCCGGGGACGTCGGTGCGCACGTCCGCGCCGGGCGCGATCGACGGCTCCGTCCGCCCGGGCTCGAGGACTTCGACGAGCGGGCAGGGCTTCGGATTGCGCTGGCAGAACAGGAGGAAGTCGAACGCGACGTCGCGCGGGACGATCATGAGATTCGCCTGCACGCGACCCGGGGCCACGCCGGCCGTCGGTCCGGTGTAGCGGCCGTCCCGACACAGCGAACGAAACGCGGACGGCGACAGCGAGGCGAGCGGTGCGAGGTCGTTCATGGCTAGAGCCCGAGATAGGCCTTCTTGACCTGCTCGTCGCCGAGCAGCGCCTGGGCCTCGCCTTCGAGGACGATGCGTCCCGTCTGGATCACGTACGCGCGCTGCGCGATCGACAACGCCTTGTTGACGTTCTGTTCGACGAGCAGGATCGACACGCCGGTCGCGTTGACGGCCTGGATCGCCTCCAGGATGCGCGCCACGAACTTCGGCGCGACGCCCCACGAGGGCTCGTCGAGCATCAGGAAGCGCGGCTTCGCCATCAGGCCGCGCGCGATCGCGAGCATCTGCTGCTCGCCGCCGCTCATCGTCCCCGCGAGTTGCGCGCGTCGATCGCGCAGCACCGGGAAGAGCGCGAGCGAGCGTTCCAAGGACTCGGCGACCTCGGTCGCATCGTCGCGCGTGTACGCGCCGAGCTCGAGGTTGCGTTGCACGGTCAGCTTCGGAAACAGGCGTCGACCTTCCGGGACGAGCGAGAGCCCGAGCTTGACCCGCCGATGCGCCGGCACGTCCTCGATCGCCGCGCCGTCGAAGCGGATCGAACCCCGGTCGCAGGCATTGAGTCCGGCGATCGCGCGCAGCGTCGTCGACTTGCCCATCCCGTTCCCGCCGAGCAACGCCACGATCTCGCCCGGGCCGACGGTCAGGTCCACCTTCGACAGCGCGAGCACGCCGCCGTAGCTGACCTGGATGCCGTCGACCGCGAGCATGGGCGTCGCCATCGCTCAGTCGCCCAGGTAGGCGGCGATCACCGCGGGGTCGTTCGAGACCTCCGCCGGCGTGCCGTCGGCGATCTTGCGACCATCGTCGAGCACGACGATGCGATCGGCGATCGGCATGATGCCTTCGAGCACGTGCTCGACGATCAGGCAGGCGATGCCGCGCTCGCGGATGCGCAGCACGACATCGACGGCCTCGCGGACCTCCGACGGATTCAGGCCGGCCATCACCTCGTCCATCAGCAGGATGCGCGGCTTCGTCGCGAGCGCGCGCGCGAGCGCGAGGCGCCGTTGTTCGCTGATCGTCAGGCTGCCGGCGGCGCGATCCGCGCTCTTCGACAGGCCGACGAAGTCGAGCAGCGCGTCGGCGTCGCGCCGAGCGTGACGGACGCGGCGATCGCGCAGCAACGCGCCGACCATCACGTTCTGGCGTGTCGTCATGCTCGTGAACGTCCGCGCGATCTGGAACGTCCGGCCGACGCCCGCCTTCGCGCATTGCTCGGGGCGCAGGCCCGCGATGCGGACGCCGTCGAGCCGGATGTCGCCCGACGACGGCGGGAAGAAGCCGGCGATGCAGTTGAACAAGGTCGTCTTGCCCGCGCCGTTCGGCCCGATCAGACCGACGATCTGTCCGGCGCCGACGTCGAAGGACACGTCCTCGTTCGCGACGAGTCCGCTGAAGCGCTTCGTGACGGCCTCAACCCGCAACATCGACGACCTCGGAGCGAAGCGACTTCGCCTGGCGCCGCGCACGACGCTCGACGAACCAGCCGACGATGCCGCGCGGGTAGTAGATCGCGACGCCGATGATGATCAGCGCATACAGGATGAGGTCCGTGCCGCGGCCCGAACCGCCGAAGAACGAGCGGCTGCCTTCCTCGATCGCCGTGAGCACGACGCCGCCGACGAGCGGACCGAACAGCGTGCCGACGCCGCCGAGGATCGCGGCGAGCGCCATCTTGATCGACAGTCCGGTCGACAGCACCGACGGCGGGTCGATGTAGAGCTCCTTGAACGCGTACAGCCCGCCGCCGAGCGCCGTGAGGAAGCTCGAGGCGAACAACGCGATCTGCTTGAACACGAGCAGGCCGACGCCGAGGCTGCGCGCCGCGTCGGGCTCGTCCTTGATCGCCCGGAAGTAGTAGCCGAGGAAGCTCTTCTCGATGACGAAGTTCACCGCGAGCGAGAACACGAGCAGGCCGAGCGCGAGCCAGTAGTACGAGGCCTTGTCGTTGAAGATCATCACGGACCACCCGCGTTGCGTCATCGGCAGCGACAGCCCGACCGCCGCGCCCGCGTATTCCCAGTTCGTGAAGAAGATCTGCACGATCTCGGCGATCGCGATCGTGGCCATCGCGAAGTAATGGCCCTTGAGACGGAAGCACGGCCACCCGACGATGACGCCGATCGACGCGGCGACGAGCCCTCCCAGGGGAATGCCGAGCCACGGCGAGACGCCGTGGTTCATGAACAGGATCGTCGCGGTATAGGCGCCGACGCCGAAGAACGCGGCGTGACCGAGCGAGATCTGCCCCGCGTAGCCGCCGACGATGTTCCAGGCGACGCCGAGCTGCGCGGCCATCAGCACGAGGATCGCGAGATTCAGGCGCGACGGCGACGTCACGACAAGCGGCAGCAGCGCGGCGGCGACGAGGGCGGTCGCGATCATCGCGACCTGCGTCGCCGATGCGCGGCGACCGAGCGGCGGGTCGACGATCGTCGCGGTCGGGGCGGTTGCGTTCATGCCTTGCCGAGCAAGCCCTGCGGGCGCCACATCAGCATGGCGAGGAAGAGGGCGAGCACGATCGCCAGCTTGTATTGCGGCCCGATCAGCAGACCGCCGAAGACCTCGACGAGGCCGACGATGATGCCCGCCCAGAACGCGCCGGCGATGCTGCCGAAGCCCCCCAGGTTCACGACGACGAACGCGATCAGGATGAAGTTCGCGCCGACCTCCGGGAAGATCGGGAAGAACGTCGACAACAGGCCGCCCGCGACACCCGCGCAGGCGGCCCCGAGACCCCAGGCGAGCGCGAACATCTTCTGCGAGTCGATTCCCATCAGGCGCGCGGCGTCGCGATCCGAGGCCGTCGCTTCGAGCGCGGCGCCGGTCTTCGTGCGCGTGATGAACTGATGCACGGCGACCGTGACGACGATCGCGCCGATGCCGGCGACGAACTGCGGCATCCCGATCTGGATGCCGCCGATCGACAGCGTGCCCTCGACCGACGAATGCGTGATGCTGCGGAAGTCGGGCTTCCAGAAGAATTGGGCGAGTCCGCGCAACAGGATCATCAGTCCGAAGGTCGTGAAGATCTGCGAGAGCATCGGCGCGTCGGTGATGCGGCGAATGACCAGGCGGTACAACGCATAGCCGAACGCGAACAGGATCATCGTCGTCAGCGGCAGCGTCAGGATCGGGTCGAGCGCGAAGAGTGCGAACAACCAGAAGCTCGAGTACATGCCGAGCATCAGGAACTCGCCGTGCGAGAAGTTCACGACGTCCATCACGCCGAAGATGATCGTGAGCCCGATCGCGACGAGGGCGTAGATCAGGCCGATGAGGATGCCCGACAGCAGCGTCTGCAGGAGGATGTCGGTGGTAGGCATCTCGGGTCGATGAAAAAACGCGTTACTGTCACCCCGGCGAAGGCCGGGGCCCAATTTCTTTCCGTTGACGACACTGGATCCCCGCCTTCGCGGGGACGACGAGAAGCGGGCTTCGCGTCGATCAGGTCCCGGCCTTCGCCGGGACGACAGCCGCTCCGATCACTTTCGATCACCCCACTTCGGCATCGGCCACACGATCTCCTGCGCCGCGAGCTCGAACGGCCATACCGTCTTGTACTGGCCGCCGATGATCTGCACGATGATTCCCTGGCCGAGCGTGTTCTGGCCGGTCTCGTCGAATTTCACGCCCTTCCACGGCATGATCAGCTTGTTCGCCGGGACGTTGGTCGCGATCAAGGCCTTCTGGATGGCTTCGGGCGTCGTCGCACCGGCGCGATTGATCGCATCGGCCAGCACCATCAAGCCCGTGAACGTGCGCGCGGAATTGCCCGTGAAGTTGATCTTGTAGCGCTTGTTGAACGCGTCGTTCGCTTCCTTGATCAGCGGGTTGCGGCTGGCCAGGTCGAGGGACCAGACCTCGCGCGAGATGATGTAGTCGGCGTCTTTGCCGAGCGTCTTGACGAACTCCGTGTCCGCGAAGCCGGCGTCGTTCGCGAGGATCATGTCGGGGTTGAAGCCAAGCTCCTTGTACGTCTTCATCGACAGGATCGCGTCGCCGAGATAGGACGACTGCAGGACGACCTGCGGCGAGCCGCCCTTCAACGTCTGGACCTCGGACGTCAGCTGCGTGCTCTTCGCGGGATAGGCCACGTTCGACGTGATCGTGAATCCACGCTCGGCCGCGAGCTTGACCTCGATCTTGGTCGTCTCGTTACCGAAGAGCGTGTTCTCGTTCATGATCGCGAGCTTCCGCGGCGCGATCTTCTTCTTCGCCTCGAGGTCGGCGAAGAACTCGAAGAAGTTGCGCACGAAGAGGTCGTCGTGCGGCGTCGTGCGGAAGAACCACTTGAAGCCGCGCGCGGTGAGCGTCGCCGACGACGACTCCGCGTTCAGGAAGGGGATGCCGCTTCGCTCCGCCACCTGGCTCGCGGTCGCGGTCACGTTGCTGTTGTAGGCGCCCATCAGCGCGACGACCTTCTCTTCGTTGATCAGTCGCTCGGCCTCGGTCGCGCCGGTCTGGGGATTGCCCTGGTGATCCGCGAAGACCAGCTTGATCTTGGCACCCTTCAGGCCCGGCAGGCCGCCGCCGGCGGCGAAGGGCAGATTCGGCGTGTCCTTCGACCCGTTGTTGATGATGTCGGCGGCGAACTCGAGCGCGCTCTTCATCTCCGCGCCGGTGGACGCGGCGGCTCCGGTCAGCGGATAGATGACGCCGATCTTGACTTCCTGTGCCTTCAGCGGAGCGAACGCCAGCGCGAGGACGGAGAGCGCGGACGCTGCGAGACATCGAAGGACCTTCATGGACAACCTCCCGGGGATGTGACACGAACTGGACGGACGCGGCGCACTGCGGCTGACCGGGCGCCGGCGATCCCGAATCCTCCGGTCCCCCTCGGCACCTGTCCAGCGAAATTAGTTTCCCTGTGGTGTTCAATCCCTTTGAACAGCCGGCGCACGCCTGCTCGTGCGAAGCTTCGATCCTCGTTCCGAGGTGCATCCATGAACACGCGTTTCATCGAGACCTTCGTCCTGCTCGCACGAATCGGGAGCGTTCGACGCGTCGCGCAGCACCAGCATGCGACGCCGGGCGCCATCTCGATGCGCATGCGTGCGCTCGAGGAGGAACTGGGCGTGCCCTTGTTCACGTGGGACCGCAAGACGCTGCAGTTGACGGCGGACGGCTCGCGGATCCTGCGACACGCCGAACACCTGATGGAGTCCACGAAGGCGTTGCGTGCCGCGGCGAAGGCCGGCGACCAGAGCGGCGGCCGCATCCGCGTCGGGGTGATCGAGAGCGTCGTGCACGCCTTCCTGCCGCAGTTCATGAAGACGATGGCGTCCTCCCTGCCCAACGTCGAGGTCGACCTGACCGTCGACCTCACCGTCAATCTCGCAGACCACTTCCTGCGCGGCGACCTCGATCTCGTCCTGCGTGTCGGCACCGACGAGAGCTCGCCGTTCGTCGTCACGGAGGACGTGCTCGAACTGCCCATCCACTGGGTCGCGAAGCGGGGCACGATGCCGGTCCGCGGCGCGCTGCCCGCCGTGTTGCACGGGCAGTTGCTCACGTTCATGCGCGGTTCGATGCCGAACGCGGCCGCGGTCAACCTCGTGCGCCAGCTCGCGAACCAGCACGGCATTCCCGCGAGCGCGCTCCGCATCTCCGGTTCGCCGTCGCTCGCGGCGCTGGTGTCCCTGGTCCGCGAGGGCGTGGGGACCGCGATCATGCCCGGCCTCTTCGTCAAGGAGCAGATCGAGCAGCGCACCCTCGTCGAGCTCGCATTGCCGTCGCCGCCCCCGTACCGCATCTCGACGTGGTACCAGAAGGATGCGGCGACGGTCGTCAAGGAGACGGCCGAGATCGTCCGCAACGTGGCGCGAGCCTACTGCCGACGCACCGGCGACCACTGGGTCCACTTCGCCGCCTGATGCGACGGGACCTGTTCAGTTTTCCTTCGCTTCGTGGAGAGAAGTTCTCGCTTGGGCGGTCCGACGAAGGTCTTTAGACTCGCGCTCCTCCATCGCATGAACAGCAGCTCATGACCTCGACCGTCCCCTCCGCCGCCGGCGACACCTGGCAGTTCTGGATCGATCGCGGCGGCACCTTCACCGACGTCGTCGGCCGCCGCCCGGACGGTTCGCTCGTCACGCACAAGCTGTTGTCCGAGAACCCCGAGCAATACACCGACGCGGCGGTCGCCGGCATCCGGCATCTTCTGGGCGTGGGCCGCGACGGGGTCCTGCCGACGGACCGGATCGACGCCGTGAAGATGGGCACGACCGTCGCGACGAACGCGTTGCTCGAGCGCAAGGGCGAGCGCACCGTGCTGTTCACGACGCGCGGGTTTCGCGACGCGCTGCGCATCGCGTACCAGAATCGGCCCCGGCTGTTCGACCGCCGCATCGTGCTCCCGGAGCTGTTGTACGCGCAGGTCGTCGAGGTCGACGAACGGGTCGGCGCGAACGGCGACGTCGTCGTCGCGCTCGACGAGGCGGCGGCGCGCGCGCAGTTGCGGGCCGCATTCGACGACGGCTTCCGCTCGATCGCGATCGTCTTCATGCACGCTTATCGCTTCCACGCGCACGAGGAACGGGTCGGCGCGCTCGCACGCGAGATCGGGTTCACGCAGGTCTCGGTCTCGCATCGCGTCAGCCCGATGATGAAGTTCGTCCCGCGCGGAGACACGACCGTCGTCGATGCCTATCTCTCGCCGATCCTCGCGCGGTACGTCGATCGCGTGGCCGCCGACCTGCCCGACGTCTCGCTGCAGTTCATGCAGTCGAGCGGCGGTCTCACCGATGCACGGCGCTTCCACGGCAAGGACTCGATCCTGTCGGGGCCGGCCGGCGGCATCGTCGGGATGGCACGCACGAGCGCGCTCGCCGGCTTCGACCGCGTGATCGGCTTCGACATGGGCGGCACGTCGACCGACGTGTCGCACTACGCGGGCGAATTCGAACGCGAGTTCGAGACGCAGGTCGCGGGCGTGCGGATGCGCGCGCCGATGATGAGCATTCACACGGTGGCCGCCGGCGGCGGATCGATCCTGCACTTCGACGGCGCCCGGCTGCGCGTCGGGCCGGACTCAGCCGGCGCGAACCCCGGCCCCGCGAGCTATCGCCGCGGCGGTCCGCTCGCGATCACCGACTGCAACGTCATGACCGGCAAGCTGCAGCCGGAGCACTTTCCGTCGGTCTTCGGCCCGAACGCGAACGAGCCGCTCGATGCCGACGTCGTGCGCGAACGCTTCGTCGCGATGGCCGCCGAGATCGCGCGGCAAGGGGGACCGGCGATGACGCCCGAGGCGCTCGCCGAAGGCTTCATCGCGATCGCCGTCGGCAACATGGCGAACGCGATCAAGAAGATCAGCGTCCAGCGCGGACACGATGTCACCGAATACGTCCTCTGCACCTTCGGCGGCGCCGGCGGCCAGCACGCGTGCCTCGTCGCCGATGCACTCGGCATGTCGAAGGTCTTCGCGCATCCGCTCGCGGGCGTCCTGTCCGCCTACGGCATGGGCCTGGCCGACCAGACCGTGTCGCGCGAACGGGCGGTCGAGGCGACGTTGTCGGACGCGGCGCTGCCCGCGCTCGATCGCGAAGCGGCGGCGCTCGAACGCGAGGCCGTGGACGAACTCGTCGGTCAAGGCGTCGAACCGGCCGCGGTCCGGACCGTGCGACGCGCGCACCTGCGCTACGTCGGCACCGATTCCGCGCTGATCGTCGGCTACGGCGACGTCGCGACGATGCGCGCGGGCTTCGAGGCGATGTACCGCAAGCGCTATTCGTTCCTGATGCCGGGGCGCGACCTGATCGTCGAGGCGTTGTCGGTCGAGGCGATCGGTGCGGCCGACGCGCCGGACGAACACGCGCTCGAGGCGGCGCTGCGCACGGGCGGACTCGTGCCCGCGAGGCACGTCCGCATGTTCACCGCCGGTTCCTGGCACGACGCCGCGCTGTACACGCGCGACACGCTGCGTCCGGGCGACCGCATCGACGGACCCGCGATCATCGCGGAGGCGAACGCGACGACGGTCGTCGAACCCGGATGGCGGGCCGAACTCACGCCGCTCGACCACATCGTGATGACGCGCGTGGCGCCGCGCGCCGGACTGCGCGCTGGATCGACCACCGCGAGGGCCGAGGCCGATCCCGTGATGCTCGAGGTCTTCAACAACCTGTTCATGGCGATCGCCGAGCAGATGGGCGTCGCGCTGCAGAACACGGCCTACTCGGTGAACATCAAGGAGCGCCTCGACTTCTCGTGCGCGCTCTTCGACGCCGACGGCAACCTAATCGCGAACGCGCCGCACATGCCGGTGCACCTGGGCTCGATGGGCGAGAGCATCAAGACCGTGATTCGCGAGAACGCGGCGACGATGAAGCCCGGCGACGTCTTCACGCTCAACGATCCGTACCACGGTGGGACCCACCTGCCCGACATCACGGTGATCACGCCGGTCTACGTCGGTAACGCGCATCGCGACGGCGGCGGCAGGCCGCTCTTCTACGTCGGTTCGCGCGGCCATCACGCGGACGTCGGCGGCATCACGCCGGGTTCGATGCCGCCGGGTTCGACGCACATCGACGAGGAAGGCGTCCTGCTCGACAACGTCAAGCTCGTCGACGGCGACGGCAGCATGGGGAACGGGCGCTTCCTCGAAACGGAGATCCGCGCGTTGCTGGGCGGGGCGCGCTATCCCGCGCGCAACCCGGACCAGAACGTCGCCGACCTGCGCGCGCAGATCGCGGCGAACCAGAAGGGCGTCGAAGAGCTCGGCCACATGGTCGACCACTTCGGGATCGACGTCGTGGTCGCCTACATGAAGCACGTGCAGGACAACGCGGAAGAGTCCGTACGCCGCGTCGTGACCGCGCTCAAGGACGGTTCGTTCGAGCTGCCGCTCGACAACGGCGCCGTCATCAAGGTCGCGATCAGCGTCGACCGCGACAAGCGCGAGGCGACGATCGACTTCACCGGCACGTCGCCTCAGCAGGTCAACAATTTCAACGCACCGTCGGCGGTCTGCATGGCAGCCGTCCTCTACGTCTTCCGCACGCTGGTCGACGACGACATCCCGCTCAACGCGGGCTGCCTGAAGCCCCTGCATGTCGTGATCCCGGAGGGGTCGATGCTGAACCCGGCATACCCGGCGTCGGTCGTGTCGGGCAATGTCGAGACGTCGAGCTGCATCACGAACGCGTTGTACGGCGCGCTCGGCGTGATGGCGTCGGCGCAGGGGACGATGAACAACTTCACGTTCGGCAACGCGCGCTACCAGTACTACGAGACGATCTCCGGCGGCTCGGGCGCCGGAATGAACAACGACGGCAGCGGCTTCGACGGGACCGACGTCGTGCAGACGAACATGACGAACTCGCGGCTCACCGACCCGGAGATCTTCGAGTTCCGCTTCCCGGTCCGCCTCGAGAGTTACGAGATCCGGAGGGGCTCGGGCGGCGCGGGCCGGTGGCACGGTGGGGACGGCGGCGTCCGGCGCGTGCGCTTCCTGGAGGCGATGACGGCCTCGATGCTGTCGAACAACCGCATCGTGCCGCCGTTCGGCATGGCCGGCGGTGCACCGGGCGCGCTCGGTCGCAACCGCGTCCTGCGCGTCGACGGGAGCGAGGAAGTCGTGCCGCACGTCGGCAGCGCCGAGATGCAGCCCGGCGACGTGTTCGTGATCGAGACGCCGGGCGGGGGAGGCTACGGGCCGACCCCCTGAGCCGTGTTTCATTCCCGCGTCGTCGCGTTTCGTCGCTTCGCGCACGGGGCACGGGACGGTCTCGCCTACCATCGCAGCGTCCCATCAGTCCGAGGAGTGTTTCGTTGCGAGTCCATCTGTTCATGGCGACCCTGATCGCCGCCACCGTCGCGTGCGCGGCGCATGCCGAAGCCGTCGCCGATCGCTGGAATCTCGAAGACCTGTATCCGACGCGCGCGGCCTGGGATGCCGATGCGTCGCGCCTCCAACAACAGATGACCGACCTGCAGTCGTGCAAGGGCCAGCTCGGCCGATCGGCCGCGCGCTTCAAATCGTGCTTCGCATTGCGCGAGGACGCGCGCAAGCGCTACTACCGCCTCGCGGTCTACGCGAGCGAGTCGTACAACCAGGACACGAGCGTCGACGCGGGTCTGGAACTGAACCAGCGCGCCGACGTCCTCGGGGCGAAGTTCGGCGAAGCGACGTCCTTCTTTCGCCCCGAGCTGATCGCGCTCGGCAAGAAACGCGTCGACGCGCTGCTCGCGCAGGACAAGTCGCTCGCGATCTATCGCCACGAACTCGACGACACGCTGCGCGTCGCGCCGCACACGCTCGACGCCGCTGGCGAAGCGATCGTCGCGCAATTCGGCTCGACCGCCGATACGCCGCAGTCGACCTACACGCTGCTGTCGACGGCCGACATGCCCTGGCCCGAGGTGAAACTGTCCGACGGAAGCACGTTGAGGCTCGACCAGCAGGGCTACGAGAAGGGTCGCACGTCGCAGAACCGCGCGGACCGCAAGCTCGTGATGGATGCGTTCTTCGGACAATTCCAGAAGTTCGAGCACTCGTTCGGCGCCACGCTGTACGGACAACTCAAATACGACGCCGTCGGCGCGAAGGTGCGCCGCTACCCGGACACGATCTCGCGCGCGCTCGATGACAGCGCGATTCCGGTCGCGGTCTACGACACACTGATTCGCGAGGCGAACGCGCATCTGCCGACGCTGCATCGCTACTTTCGCCTGCGCGCGAAGCTCCTCGGCGTGACCGACCTGCATTACTACGACGTGTATGCGCCGGTCGTGAAGGACGACCGACGCTTCCCGCTCGACGAGGCGAAGCGCCTGACACTCGAAGCGGTCGCGCCGCTCGGACCCGACTACGTGGCCGCGATGAAGAAGGGCTTCGACAATCGCTGGATGGACGCTTATCCGCGACCGCACAAGCTGTCCGGCGCGCACCAGGCGGGCGTCGCCTACGACGTGCACCCCTACGTCCTGCTCAACTACAACGACGACTACGAGAGCGTGACGACGATTGCGCACGAGTGGGGTCATGCGCTGCATACGGTCGAGGCGAACGGCTCGCAACCGTTCACGACGGCGGACTATCCGATCTTCGTCGCGGAGATCGCGTCGACGTTCAACGAGGCGTTGTTGCTCAAGCACGTCCTCGAGATCGCGAAGGACGACGACGAGCGGCTGTTCTTCCTCGACTCGGCGCTCGAGCAGCTGCGCGGCACGTTCTTCCGTCAGGCGATGTTCGCCGAGTTCGAGCGCACGGTCCACGCCAAGGTCGACCAGGGCGAGACCCTCAGTGGCGCCGCGCTGACGAAGATCTACGGCGAGATCCTGCGGCGCTACCACGGCGAAGCGCAAGGCGTGATCAAGATCGACGATGTGGACACCGTCGAATGGGCTTACATCCCGCACTTCTACACGTCGTTCTACGTGTACCAGTACGCGACCTCGATCGCCGCGAGTTCGCTCTTCGCGGACGGCGTCCTCGCCGGCGAACCGGGCGCGCGCGAGCGTTACCTCGGGATGTTGCGCGCGGGCGGCTCGGACTATCCGTACGAGCTCGTGAAGAAGGCCGGCGTCGACCTCGCGACCGCCGCGCCCTACAACTCGATCGCGGCGCGCATGGATCGCATCATGGACGCCATCGAAGCGATCCTGGCGAAGCGCGCGGCGAAGTCCTGACGAAGGCTTCGCGCGACGACGTCGCGGGTCACGGCGTGGCTGCGGTGGCCGACCCGCTCGGGTCGCCGGGCACACGCACGACGATCGGGGGACGTTCGCGCGGGTCGGAACGCGCGCCTCCCGAAGGCTCTTGCGCGGCGTGCCTGGAGCAGGTTGCTGGTCGCCCGATCGACGGGTTCGGGGTTCGCATCCTCCGCGACGGCGCCTCGACCGGAGCGACGCGTCGACGCGCTGTGTAAGCGAGAGCCGCCTCGCGCGACTGAGCACGATGGGGTCGAAGCGGAGGTGCAGTGAACGACGGTGAGGTCCGGCGAACCGCGTTCGTGATGGCGGGCGGCGGAAGCCTCGGCGCCGTCGAGGTGGGCATGTTGCGCGCACTGCTCGAGCACGGCGAGGCGCCGGCCTTCATCGTGGGCGCGTCGGCGGGCGCGATCAACGGCGCCTTCTTCGCATCCGATCCGACGCCCGCCGGCGTCGAGCGCCTGGCCGCGATCTGGCGCGCGCTGCGGCGCGAGGATCTCTTTCCGTTCAGCTTCGCGAACATCCTCGGCGTGCTGACGGGGCGAGGCCACGCATGCGACCACAGCGGACTGCGAGCCCTGCTCGAGAGATATCTCTCCTACGACCTGCTCGAGCGCGCCGCGTTACCGATCCACGTCGTCGCGTCGGATCTCGTGACCGGCGACGAGGTGCTGTTGTCAGCAGGACCCGCGATCGATGCGGTCCTCGCGAGCGCGGCGATCCCCGGCGTCTTCCCGCCGGTTGCGATCGGCGGCCGTCAGCTCGTCGACGGCGGCGTCGCGAACAACACGCCGATCTCCTCGGCTGTGCAACTCGGCGCGAGGCGGATCATCGTGTTGCCGACCGGCTTCGCTTGCGCCTTGCGCCAGGTGCCGTCGAACGCGATCGCGCGCGCGATGCACGCGCTGAGCCTGCTCGGCGTGCGTCAGCTGCTCAAGGACATCGAGCACTATCGCCACGTCGTCGAGTTGCGCGTCGTGCCGAGCCTGTGCCCGCTCGACGTCTCGCCCTACGACTATTCGGCGTCGAGCGCGCTGATCGATCGCGCCACCGGGACGACGCGTGCGTGGCTCGCCGCCGGGGGTCTGACGCGTGACGAGGTCCCCATGCAGGCCCACGTGCACACGCATTAGGGGTCGCTCGACGACGCGAGGGCGCGCCTGAGCGTCTGCGCGATTTCGCGCAGCTCGTCGGGATCGGCGAGCGGCATCGCACGGATCGTCACCTGTTCCTCGACGATCGCCTGCCGCGACGTGATGTCGCTCGTCTCGTGCATCGGGAACACGTGCGCGTGGGCATGCGGCAGATCGATGCCGCTGAACATGCACGCGACCCGTTCGACGCCGGCATGCGCGCGCAGGATCGGCGCGAGACGCTGGGCGAGCGCCATGATCTCGGTCATCACCGGCGGGGGGACCGCATCGAAGTAGGCGTGATGGTCGCGCGGAATGATCAACACGTGCGCCGGGCGGATCGGACGGATGTCGAGGAAGGCCAGCACGTGTTCGGATCGATGCACGACGTGAGCCGGCAGGTCGCCGGCCGCGATGCGGCAGAGCGGGCAGTCGGTCGTGCCCATGCGCCTAGTCGTCGCCCCAGACTTCGCGTGCGGTCTCGATGACGAGCCGGAGCTTCGCGCGTTGCGCCTCCACCGCGATGTTGTTGCCGTGGACCGTGCTCGAGAAACCGCACTGGGGCGACAACGCGAGCTGGTCGAGCGATACGTATTTCGCCGCTTCGTCGATGCGGCGCTTCAGCGTGTCCTTGTCCTCGAGCGTGCCGAACTTCGTCGTGACGAGTCCCAGCACGACGGTCTTGTCCTTCGGCACGAAGCGCAGCGGGCGAAAGTCGCCCGAGCGGTCGTCGTCGTACTCGAGGAAATAGGCGTCCAGATCCATCTCGGACAGCAGCGCCTCGGCGACCGGCTCGTAGTTGCCCGCCGCGGCGTGCGTGCTCTTGAAGTTGCCGCGACACAGATGCATCGCGAGCAGCATGCCGGGAGGCTTCCTCGCGACGACCTTGTTGATGAAGGTCGCGTAGCGATGCGGCAGCTCGTTCGGATCGTCGCCGCGTTGACGCGCCGCGTCGCGCATCCGCTCGTCGCACAGGTAGGCGAGGTTCGTGTCGTCCATCTGCACGTAGGTGCAGCCCGCGGCAGCGAGCGAGTGCAGTTCCTCGCCGTAGGCGGTCGCGACGTCGTCGTAGAACGCCGGGTCCAGTTCGGGATAGGCCTCCTTGCTGATCCCGGCTCGACCGCCGCGAAAGTGGAGCATCGTCGGCGACGGGATCGAGACCTTCGGCGTACGTCCGGCGCCGACCTGGCTCTTCAGATATTCGAAGTCGGCGCGCTGGATGTCCGTCGTGTGTCGCACGCGGTCGATGACGCGCATCACCGGCGGCGCCAGTTCCTCGGTGCCGTCGGGCTTCTTCACCGTCACGGGAATGTCGGTCTTCACGCCGCCGAGTCGTTCGAGGAAGTCGATGTGGAAATACGTCCGACGAAATTCGCCGTCGGTGATGCTCTTGAGACCGACATCTTCCTGGAACTTGACGATTTCGGTGATCGCGTCGTCCTCGACGCGCCGCAGTTCGTCGTCGCCGATCTCGCCGCGCGCACGGCGCTCCCGCGCGTCGAGCAGGCGTTGGGGGCGCAGGAAACTGCCGACATGGTCGTAGCGTGCGGGCAGTCGAGCGTGAGACATGGGTTGCTCCTGGTGTTGGGGATGCCGATGCTATCCGAAAGAATCAGGCGCGATCCCGCGCGTCGCCGCCGCGCCGCGTGTACATTCGCGCCTCATCGCGACTGCCGGGATCCGCATCCTCCACGACCCGAAGCGCGCCTCGGACTGCCGACCACCGCCCCTGACGATGAGCGACAACCGCCCGCCCGGGCCGCCCCCGCCCGACAGCATCCAGAAGGGCCTCCTGCAACTCTTGTGGACCACGCGGCCGTGGATCCGCAACACGGTCCTCGTCGTCGTCGGCCTGATCGCATTCGTCGTCGCCGTCGTGCCGCAGGGCGTCCGCGAGGATCTGTTGCGCAAGGCCTTCCACATCGGTGCGCCGGACAAGGAGGACCCGGCGAACCCGGACCTCAGCGAGCAGAACTCGCATACCTATCGCCTCAAGAACGGCCACGTGGTCCGGCTCGTCGCCCGCATCGTGGCGAACGGGAGCAACGTGGCCGACGCACTCCTCGTCAACGCGATCGAGGCGGATGCGTGGAAGTACAACTTCTACTGCTACGACGCGCACTACGGTTCGCTCAATACATCGATGCCGACCGGCACGGTGACCGTCGAGTTCGACGTGCTCGACCAGTTGCCGCAACACGCGAAGGTCGGCGGCAACGACTTCGATTCGCCGACGATGGGCGATTGCGTCGTCGGCGTGGTGGCCGGCCAGACCGTCAACGAGGCGGGGCCGAACGGGAGCGGCCACGTCGCCTACGCGTTCAGGTTCGTCCCGACCTGACGATGATCGCGTTACGAGACGCCACCGAGGCCGACTTCGACGCGATGTGCGCGATGTACCGCGCGGTCTGCGCGGCCGGCGACACGCTCGTCTCGAGCGGCGACGAGACGGACGAGACCCTTCACGCGGAATGGCTCGAAGGGGAATGCAGGAGCGTCGTCGCGGTCGACCGCGACGTGGTTTGCGGCATGTACAAGTGGGGCGCGAATCGGCCGCAGCGTGGCGCTCATGTCGGCACGGCAACCTTCGTCGTGGACCCGGCACACCAGGGCCTCGGCATCGGCACGCGGCTGGTCGCGCACTGCCTCGCCGCGACGGAAGCCGCCGGCTTCCGGGCGATTCAATTCAACTTCGTCGTCGCCACGAACACCCGGGCGATCGCGCTCTACGAGCGGCACGGGATGGCCATCGTCGGCACCTTGCCCGCGGCCTTCCGACACGCGTCGCTCGGACTCGTCGACGCCCACGTGATGTTCAAGACCTTCGAACGCAGCTTTTCAGGAGCCACCGCATGAATTGGAGTCGTCGCATCGTCGCAGCGCTCGTCCTCTTGCCGTCGCTGACCGCGGCTGCCGAGGCGACCGATCCGGCAGCGCTGCTGGACCAGCAACGGGCCGCGATGAAGCCCTTCGCGCGCTTCGACGGCGTGTGGCGCGGGCAGGCAATGATCGTCCAGGCCGACGGCCAGACGAGACAGCACGTCCACACCGAACGCGTCGGGGGCATGCTCGGCGATACGCTCAAGGTCATCGAGGGCCGCAGCTACAACGACGACGGCTCGGCCGGTTTCAATGCCTTCGCCGTGATCTCGTTCGATCCGCAGGCGAACGGCTATCGCTTCCACTCGTACGCGCAGGGCCGCTCCGGCGACTTCGAGATGGTGGCCACCGCGGACGGCTACGTCTGGAGTTTCCAGGCCGGCCCGGCGAAGTTCCGCTACACCGCCCACGTGAAGGACGGCGAGTGGAACGAGATCGGCGAGCGTCTCGTCGAGGGACAGCCCGCGACGCGCATCTTCGAAATGCGGCTGAAACGGGTCGGGGACACCGACTGGCCCGGCGCCGGCCCGGTACCGATGCGCTGAGCGGCCCGGTCCGCTTCTCTATAATCGCGGGCTTCTTCCCGGTCGCCCCCTCCCGGCGGGCCCGCCCTCATGAGTCCGCCGCACCCGCAGAGCCTCCACGTCCTTCGACTCGATGGAGGGCGCGCGCTCTCCGAGTTTCGCCTCGAGCGACTCGTCGGCGTCCTGCGTGAGCAGGGCATCGCCATCCGCGCGATGACGGCGCGCTTCGTCCACCTGGTGGCGGCCTCGCGCGAACTCGGCGGGCCGGAGCGCGCGAAGCTCGACGCATTGCTCGACTACGGTGACGCTGCCGAGGCGTCCCGGGCCACCCGCGAATTCTTCCTGGTCCTGCCCCGGCTCGGGACCTTGTCGCCCTGGGCCAGCAAGGCGACCGACATCGCGCATCGCTGCGGCCTCGACGCGATCGTCCGCATCGAGCGCGGCATCGCCTACGAGATCGACGTGAAGAGCGGCTTGCTCGGCCTCGGCACGCTGTCGGCCGACGACCGCGCGCACATCGCCGCGACGCTGCACGACCGCATGACCGAGATGGTCGTCGGCGCGGACTTCGACGACGCCCGCATGTTCGAACGCGTCGCGGCGGCGCCGATCGAGACGGTCGCGGTCCTCGAGCGAGGCCGCCCGGCGCTCGTCGAGGCGAATGCGAACTGGGGCCTCGCGCTGTCCGACGACGAGATCGACTACCTGTTCGATGCCTTCACGAAGGTCGGCCGCGACCCGACGGACGTCGAGCTGATGATGTTCGCGCAGGCGAACAGCGAACACTGCCGGCACAAGATCTTCAACGCGTCGTGGACGATCGACGGCGAGCCGCAGCCGCATTCCTTGTTCGCGATGATCCGCAACACGGAGGCGGTGTCGTCGACGGGGACCATCGTCGCCTACGCCGACAACGCGGCGATCATGGAAGGCGCGTTCGCGGAGCGGTGGTTCCCTCATCACGACCCTGGCCCCGAACCCGCCGGGTCGGGTTTGCTCGAGAACAGGCGCGGCGTCTATCGCGCGGTGGTCGAGCCCGTGCACGTCGTCATGAAGGTCGAGACGCACAACCATCCGACCGCGATCGCGCCGTTCCCCGGCGCGTCGACCGGCGCGGGCGGCGAGATCCGCGACGAAGGCGCGACGGGTCGAGGCGCGAAGCCGAAGGCAGGCCTCACCGGCTTCTCCGTCTCGAACCTCTGCCTGCCCGCCGCGACGCGCGCATGGGAGGCGTCGAGCGGCCGACCCGCACGCATCGCGTCGCCGCTCGCGATCATGATCGAGGGTCCGCTCGGCGGCGCCGCGTTCAACAACGAATTCGGACGGCCCAATCTCGGCGGCTACTTCCGCAGTTACGAACAGCGCGTCGGCGACACCGTGTTCGGTTATCACAAGCCGATCATGATCGCGGGCGGCATCGGCAACATCCGCGCGTTGCACACCGACAAGCACGGGCTGCCCGCCGGCAGCCTGCTCGTGCAGATCGGCGGGCCGGGACTGCGGATCGGCATCGGCGGCGGCGCCGCGAGTTCGATGGCGACCGGCGCGAACACCGCCGAACTCGACTTCGACTCGGTCCAGCGCGGCAACCCGGAAATGCAGCGTCGCGCGCAGGAGGTGATCG
>Ga0247783_1000096_pt1 | contig 26795 bp, 26 predicted proteins | sample UWRJL064202C5_FD_179911 | JGI IMG/M metagenome (GOLD analysis project Ga0247783, IMG submission 179911) | Plant litter microbial communities from Arlington Agricultural Research Station in Wisconsin, United States - UWRJ-L064-202C-5 | ecosystem: Environmental > Terrestrial > Plant litter >...
CCGCCACGCGCGCGGCATGCGCGTGCCCGCGCATGCCGTGTTTCCGAGGACCGACTCGGGACGCGAGCTTGCAGGTCTGCACATGAACGAAGAGATTCTGATCAATGTGACACCGCAGGAAACCCGCGTCGCCGTCGTGGTTCAAGGCGTCACGCAGGAGTTCCATGTCGAGCGCGCGGCGCTGCGCGGCGTCGTCGGCAACATCTATCTGGGCCGCGTTGCACGTGTCCTGCCGGGCATGCAGTCGGCCTTCATCGACGCGGGCCTCGAACGCGCGGCGTTCCTGCACGTCGCCGACATCTGGCGGCACGATCCACGACGCGAGACCGCGCAGCGGCCACGGCACGTCCCGGACGAACGTCAACCGACGGTGACGGTCGAGCCGGCCGTCGGCGCCCACCACGAGCCCATCGAGAAGCTCTTGCACGAGGGTCAGTCGCTGCTCGTGCAGATCGTCAAGGAGCCGCTCGGGACGAAGGGCGCACGCCTGTCGACCCAGATGTCCATCGCGGGTCGCCTGCTCGTCTATCTTCCGCAGGACGTGACGAAGCATATCGGCGTCTCCCAGCGCATCGGCGACGATCAGGAACGCGAGAAGCTCAGGAGTCGCGTGCAGAACCTGCTCGGTCCCGACGACAGCGGCGGCTACATCGTGCGCACGATGGCCGAGGACGCCACCGACGCGGAACTCGCCGCCGACATCGCCTACCTGCGCAAGCTGTGGGACAACCTGCTGCGGGCGAGCCGCGTCGCCGCGGCCCCGACGCTCCTCCACCAGGACCTCGGCCTCGCCGAGCGCATGATCCGCGACGCCGCGAGCGACGGGACGAGTTCGATCCAGATCGACTCGGCCGACAGTTATGGTCGCCTGATCGAGTTCGCGACGACTTATGCGCCGCAGGTCGCGCCGCGCGTCACCCACTATCGCGGCGAGCGGCCGCTGTTCGAGCGCTACAACATCGAGGCCGAGATCGAGCGCGCGCTCGCGCGGCGCGTGGACCTCAAGTCGGGCGGCTACCTGATCATCGATCAGACCGAGGCGATGACGACCATCGACGTCAACACCGGCGGCTTCGTCGGCGGCCGATCCTTCGACGACACGATCTTCAAGACGAATCTCGAGGCGGCCCAGGCGATCGCTCGGCAGCTACGGCTGCGCAACCTCGGCGGGATCATCGTGCTCGACTTCATCGACATGGAGAACCTCGAGCATCGCGACGCCGTGCTCGCGGAGTTGCGTCGCGCACTGGTCGCCGACCGCATGAAGATCACGATCAACGGCTTCACGCAGCTCGGACTCGTCGAGATGACGCGCAAGCGCACGCGCGAGTCGCTCGCGCACGTCCTGTGCGAGCCTTGCGCCGTATGCGGAGGCAAGGGCCAACTGAAGACCGCGCGCACGATCTGCTACGAGATCCTTCGCGAGGTGCTGCGCGAGTCGCGACAATTCAATCCGCGCGAGTTCCGCGTCCTCGCATCGCAGTCGGTGATCGACCTGTTCCTGGAGGAGGAATCGCAGGGCCTCGCGATGCTCGGCGACTTCATCGGCAAGCCGATCTCGCTACAGGTCGAGGCCATGTATCACCAGGAGCAATACGACGTCATCCTGATGTGACGCGGCGCGGCAGCCGTCAGCGCAGGTTCGTCGAGCTGCGGCTCGCGCTTTCGAAGAAGCCGCCGAAGATCGACGAACCGACCTGCGCGCCGAGGCGTTTCGCAAAACGTTCGCCGATGCTCTGCTTCTCGGTGTAGTCGACGACGTCTTCCGCCTTGACGACGTCGCGCGCGACGCTGTCCACCGAGCCGTAACCGTCGGCGAGTCCGAGCGCGATGCTCTGCTCGCCGGTCCAGAAGAGTCCGGTGAAGAGGTCCGGCGTCTCGTGCAGGCGCTTGCCGCGACCGTCGCGCACGACCTTGATGAACTGCGCATGGATCTGGTCGAGCATCTCCTGCAGGTGCGCCTTCTGCTCGTCGTTCTCGGGCGAGAACGGATCGCCGATGCCCTTGTTCTTGCCGGCGGTGTGCAGGCGGCGCTCGACGCCCAGTTTCTCCATCGCGCCGGTGAAGCCGAAGCCGTCGGACAACACGCCGATCGATCCGACGATGCTCGCCTTGTCGACGAAGATCTGGTCGGCGGCGGCCGCGGCGTAGTAACCGCCGGACGCGCACACCTCGTCGACGACGACGTACAGCGGCTTGTCCGGATACGCGCCCCGCAGCCGCTTGATCTCGTCGTTGATCATGCCCGCCTGGACGGGGCTGCCGCCGGGGCTGTTGATGCGCAGGATGACGGCGGCAGAGGCCGCGTCCTTGAATGCCGCATTCAACGAATCGTTGATCTTCTCGGCGGATGCGTCGCCGTCGGAATTGATCACGCCGCGCAGCGAGACGAGCGCGGTGTGCTTCGACGAGATGGCCTTGTCCGCGGCCTTCATCGAGCCCCCCGACCAGATCGACGCGATGACGAGCAGCAGGAACAAGAGGAACACGAGCCTGAAGAAGATGCGCCAGCGACGCGCGTCGCGTTGTTCGCGCAGCGTCGCGAACATCAGGCGCTCGAGGACGTCGCGCTCCCAGCCTTCCGGCGCGATGCGCGCCTGCGCCATCGGTCGCGGCGGCGGGGGCGGGGTTCCTTGATACGCGGAAGTGTCTTGATCGTCGGACATGCGAAGCCTTCGGCAATACGGGAAAAGGGGGCGATCGAGTATAGAGCTTGGCGCGTGCGTTCAGGCGTTCGCGGCCAGCCACGCGCCGAGCTGCGCGGGCGAAGCGACGACCGCCAGAGCGCCCTGCCCCTCGAGGTCGCGCGCCGCGTGCGCCCCGTAGCTGACCGCGAGCGAATGGGCGCCCGCGTTCGCCGCCATCAGCAGGTCGTGGGTGGTGTCGCCGATCATCAACATGCGCTTCGAGCGCACGCCGAGCTCGTCGCCGAGCTCGTAGAGCATCTCGGGGTCCGGCTTCGGTCGGGACTCGTCGGCACACCGGGTCGCATCGAAGAGCGGACGCAGGCCCGACACGTCGAGGGCGCGGTCGAGGCCGACGCGACTCTTGCCAGTGGCGACGGCGACGTAATAGCCGGACTCCTTGAGCGCCACGACGATCTCGCGCACGCCGGGAAACAGGTCGAGGTCGTGGTCGCGGGACAGGTAGTGATGCCGGTAGCGCTCGACCATCGCCGGGACCTGGCTCTTCGCCATCGCCGGCACCGCGTACGCGAGCGCGTCGGACAGGCCGAGGCCGATCACGTGACTCGCGCGCTCGTCCGAGGGGATCGGCAGGCCGAGATCGGCACAGGCCTTCTGGATGCTCGACGCGATCATCGCGGTGGAGTCCATCAACGTGCCGTCCCAGTCGAAGACGATGAGGTCGAAGCGATGGTCGCGCCGTTGCTGCACGCGCGGCGACGTGCTCACGCCCCACCCCGCAGGCGCTGCAGGAAGCGCTCGCAGGCGTCCGGCAACGGCGATTCGAAGCGCATCGCCTCCTGCGTGCGCGGGTGCACGATCGCGAGCTGCGCCGCGTGCAGGAACATGCGACGAAAGGCCGGACCGCCGGCCGAGCTGCGCGCGAGTCGCTTGTTCAGCGCGAAATCTCCGTACTTGTCGTCGCCGACGATCGGACGACCCAGGTGTGCGAGGTGGACGCGGATCTGATGCGTGCGCCCGGTCCGCAGGTCGACGTCGAGCAATGCGAATGCACCGTCCGCCGACTCGAAGGTCTCGACGCGATGAAAGATCGTCAATGCCTCGAGTGCGCTGCGATCGGCCTCGGTCGCGACGCGCACCCGCCGCTCGCCGTCGGGCAGGAGGAATTTCACGAGCGGTGCCGAGACGCGTCGCTGCTGTTCCCGCCACGGACCGGCGACGCAGGCGCGGTAGCGCTTGCGGACGCGGCCCTCGCGCAGGTCGTCGTGCAGACGGGTCAGCGCACTCCGTTTCTTCGCGACCATCAGCAGGCCGGAGGTTTCCCGGTCGAGGCGGTGCGCGAGTTCGAGGAAGCGCGCATTCGGCCGCGCCTGGCGCAGTTGTTCGATCACGCCGAAGGCGATCCCGCTGCCGCCGTGCACCGCCACGCCCGCGGGCTTGTCGATGATGAGAAGGTCCTCGTCCTCGTGGACGATCGGGAGCGCGACCGCGCGTTCGTTGCGGACGGTGGGGTCGATCGGGGCTCGCTGGGCGACCCGCAGCGGCGGCATGCGCAGCAGGTCGCCCGCCTGAAGCCGATAGTCCGCGTCGACCCGTCGCCGATTGATGCGGACCTCACCGCCGCGGATGATCCGATAGACGTGGCTCTTCGGAACACCTTTCGCCTGTCGAAACAGATAGTTGTCCAGGCGCTGGCCCGCGTCCTCGGCATCGATCAGGCTTTGCACGACCCGATCGGTCGCGACGATTTCACCGTCCCGGTCAGGCGCGCGGTCAGCCATTTTCGCGACTTGTTCGCCTAACTCGTTCATCGTGCAATATAATTTGCGCCGTCGACGCCCTGGCCTACGTGTCATCTGACGCGCGACGATCGGGATCACTGAAGAACAAACACCGATCGTGACCGGCGCCCGACATCGAATTGCATGGTGATCTTCGCGATGCGCGCATCTCGCTTCAGCGCGCTCGAAGGAGTTTACATGCCGGTCGTGCTGCCCACCGTGACGGGCACACGCGCGAACGTCGCGCGAGTCGACGGAACGACGCCTTGCGTCGCCCGACGGAAACGCGACGGACGCGAATGATCTCGAGAATCCGCGGGATGCCACGCGATGGCGTCCCGGCTCGCAAGCCGCATCGTTCGTCGAACCTGCCCATGAAGCACATCACCGCATCGCCCCCCGACCTCGGCCAGCGCTTCGTGCGCCGCTGCGAGTCCGTCGGTCGTGTCGTGACGACGAACGCCCGCGTGTCGATGCGGGGCTCGTAATGAACGAGCCGTTCCAGCTCTCGATCATTCCTCGCGCTTGATGCAGTAATCGCACGCGACTCGGGTCCGCCCGTTTCGCGAGGAGTGAACATGAAACGCATGTTGTTCAATGCGACGCACGCAGAGGAACTGCGCGTCGCCATCGTCGAAGGTCAGAAGCTCATCGACCTCGACATCGAATCGGCCGGCCGCGAACAGCGCAAGTCGAACATCTACAAGGGCGTCATCACCCGCGTCGAACCGAGTCTCGAAGCCTGCTTCGTCTCGTACGGCGAAGAACGCCACGGCTTCCTGCCGTTCAAGGAGATCTCGAAACAATACTTCCGCGAAGGCGTCGATGCGCGCACCGCGCGCGTCCAGGACGCGGTCAAGGAAGGCATGGAGTTGTTCGTCCAGGTCGAGAAGGAAGAGCGCGGCAACAAGGGCGCGGCCCTCACGACCTTCATCTCGCTGGCGGGACGCTATCTCGTCCTGATGCCCAACAACCCGCGCGGTGGCGGCGTCTCGCGCCGCGTCGAAGGCGAGGACCGTCAGGAACTGCGGGACACGATGGACCAGCTCGAGCTGCCGCCGGGCATGAGCATCATCGCGCGCACGGCAGGAATCGGACGCAGCGCGCCCGAACTGCAGTGGGACCTCAACTACCTGATGCAGTTGTGGACCGCGATCGAGAGCGCCGGCAACTCGCAGAACGGGGCCTTCCTGATCTACCAGGAGTCGAGCCTCGTCATTCGCGCGATCCGCGACTACTTCCAGCCCGACATCGGCGAGTTGTTGATCGACACCGACGACATCTACGACCAGGCGCATCAATTCATGTCGCACGTGATGCCCGACATGGTCAATCGCGTGAAGCGCTATCGCGACGACGTGCCGCTCTACTCGCGTTTCCAGATCGAGCACCAGATCGAGACCGCACACTCGCGCACGGTTCCGCTGCCGTCCGGCGGCGCGATCGTGATCGATCACACGGAAGCCCTCGTGTCGATCGACGTGAACTCTGCGCGCGCGACGCGCGGCGGCGACATCGAGGAGACGGCGACGCGCACGAACCTCGAGGCCGCGGACGAAGCCGCGCGTCAGATGCGGCTGCGCGATCTCGGCGGGCTGATCGTGATCGACTTCATCGACATGGAAGCGGCCCGCAACCAGAAGGACGTCGAGCAGCGCCTGAAGGACGCGTTGCGCCACGACCGCGCGCGCGTGCAGACCGGCAAGATCAGCCGCTTCGGCCTGATGGAGTTGTCGCGTCAACGCCTGCGCCCGAGCCTGTCGGAAGGCAGTCACGTGGTCTGCCCGCGCTGCAACGGCACCGGCCACATCCGCGACACCGAATCGTCGGCCCTCCACGTGCTGCGGATCATCCAGGAAGAGGCCATGAAGGAGAACACGGCCGCCGTCCATGCGCACGTGCCGGTCGAGGTCGCGACCTTCCTGCTCAACGAGAAGCGCAGCGACATCGCGAACGTCGAGATGCGCCTGAAGGTCAACGTCGTCCTGATCCCGAACAAGAATCTCGAGACGCCCGCCTACACGCTCGATCGTCTGAAGCACGACGACCCGCGCCTCGAATCGACGAAGGCCAGCTACGACCTCGCCGAGGCACCGAAGGAGCCCGACAGCTACGTGCGCAAGCGCGAAGAGAGCAACGTGCGTCCGCGCCAGGAGGCGGTCGTTCGCGGCATCACGCCCGAGCAGCCCGCGCCGATCGTCGAGCGTCCCGCGCCCGCGCCGATCGTCGTTCCTGCGCCGGCTCCGGTGCTCGCGCCCGCGCCGACGCCGCCGCAAGGTTTCTTCGAACGCTTCCTCGGCTTCTTCAAGGCACCGGAAGCGCCGGCGCCCGTCGCAGCGGCGCCGATCGTGGTCCCCGAGACCACGCCGACGCCCGCCCGCGCGCCGCGTCCTGACGGCCGCCGCAGCGAAGGCGCCGGTCGGGGCAATCGCGGCGCCAACGGGCGCAGCGGAGGTCGTTCACGAACCGAGCGAGGCGAAGGCCGCGCCGACGGCGAGCGCAAGGCAGCGGCCGACGGCGGCCAGCCGCGTCCGCCGCGTGCGCCACGCGAACCGCGCGAGGCTCGCGAGCCTCGCGCCGGCGAGGTCCGCGGCGAAGGTCGCAAGCCGCGCGCCCCGAGGCCCGTCGAGGACCTCGAGACGAGGACGCCGGACGAAGGCGTCCGGGAGCCGCGTCGCAAGCCCCGCAATGACCAGGTCGTTGTCGCGTCCGAGGACGATCTCGCACGCAAGGTCGACGAGTCGCTGATGGCCGCGGCTCCGGTCGCGACCGACCTATTCGCCGACGACGCCGCGAATGCGGGCGACGAGGGCAGCAGCGCCGCGGTCGGCGAGGCCGAAGGGACTCCTGCCGGCGCCGGCCGTCGCCGTCGTCGCGGGGGTCGAGGCCGCAGTCGTCGCGATCGCGAAGGAAACGTCGAAGGCGCGCCGGGCGACGAGCGCGCGGAGAGCTTGAGCGCCGAAGAAGCACCGGTCGTCACCGAAGGAACGACGGAAGCTCCCACGAGCTCGCGTCCCTGGTACGAGCCGGCGATCGAAGCGACGCCGGCGACCGAAGCGGAGACGCACGTCGCCGCGTCGGCATTCGACGCGGCACCGGTCGAGCCGCCGGTCGAGGAGAGACCGTCGCCGTCGCTGGAAGCGGCCTCCGAGCCGGTCGTCGTGACGTCCGCGCGGCCAGAAGAAGAGATCCCGCAGGTGGGATCCCCCGCCGATTCGCCGCTCGCGCAGACCGCGATCGACGAAGTGGCCGACGTGCCCGCAGTGGAACCGGTTCGCGAGCCGTTGATCGTCCGTTCGATGGAGCCACCGGCGGAACAAGCCGCCGCGCAACCGACCGAGACGCCGGTCGCCCGTCCGGCGCAGGCGGTCCTGGACCTCGATCAGGTCTTGTCGCGCGCCGGCCTTCAACTGGTCAACACCGACACGAGCAAACTCGCGAGCGCGAGCGCGCAGTCGCAACCGGTCGCCGGAGTCCGTGTGGGACGCGATCGGAAGCGCGTGCCGCCGCCCGCGCCCGAACCGCTCGCCCAGGTCGAGACGCGCAAGCACTGAGCGACGCCGATGCCGCAACAGGCCAACCCTGCGCTGCTGAGGTGGGTCGATGAGCAGCTCGCGCGGGGTTGCGACCCGCGCGAGATGATCGACGCGATGGTGACGGTCGGCCATGCCCGACCGTTCGCCGAAACGCTCATCGCACGCGCGTCGGGTCAGGCCGGCATCGCGAAGGAAGCGCTGCCGGTCGAGGCGCTCGCGGACGAGGAGCCGAACGAGGTTCCCGAACCGTTGACCGCCTCGCTGTCGTCGGGCGCAAATGCGCTCGACCTCGGCGACCATCACGTCGACGTGCTGATCAACTTCGCGTACCCGCGGATCATCGTCTTCGGCGGGCTTCTCAAGGACGACGAATGCGACGCGCTGGTCGATGCCTCGCGCGACAAGCTCGAGCGCTCGGAGACGGTCGATCGCGCGAGCGGCGGCACGCAGCTCAACGCGGCGCGCACGAGCGAGGGCACTTATTTCTTTCACGACGCATCGCCTCTCGTCGAGACGATCAATCGGCGGATCGCCCGCGCGACGCGCTGGCCGCTGGCCAACGGCGAGCCCTTGCAGATCCTCCACTACGGCGTCGGCGCGCAATACGAACCGCACTACGACTACTTCTCGCCGGAAGACGCCGGGACCCCGAAGCTGCTGGAGCACGGAGGCCAGCGCGTCGCGACCCTGATCTGCTACCTCAACACGCCGGCCGCAGGCGGCGCGACGGTCTTTCCCGACATCGGACTCGAAGTCGCCGCCCGCAAAGGCAACGCGGTCTTTTTCTCCTATGATCGCCCCACGCCCGCGAGCCGGACGTTGCACGGTGGAACCCCGGTCGCCGCCGGAGAAAAATGGATCGCGACGCGCTGGATGCGCGAGCGCACATACCAATAGTGGAGATGCCGAAGGTCGTCCCGATCGTCGATCATCGAACCGTCAGGCCCGACCGGTCTGCGCGGCCGATCGACTTGCCGACCACGGCGACGCCCGTCGCCGGTCGCCTCGACACGCTCGGACGCGGGCTGCACGACCTGCGCATCTCGGTCACCGATCGCTGCAACTTCCGGTGCACCTACTGCATGCCGAAGGAAGTCTTCGATCGCAACCACAGCTTTCTCCCGCATCGGGATCTCCTGACGTTCGAGGAGATCGAGCGGGTGGCGCGGACGTTCGTCTCGCTGGGCGTCGAGAAGATTCGCCTGACCGGGGGCGAGCCGCTGCTGCGCAAGGACCTCGAAGTCCTGGTCGAAAAGCTCGCAGCCATCGAGCGGCCGGGCGACGCGCACGAGCGGATCGATCTCACCTTGACGACGAACGGCTCACTCCTTCGGAAGAAGGCGGCGGCGCTCAAGCGCGCGGGTCTGCGACGCGTGACCGTCAGCCTGGATGCGTTGGACGATGCCGCCTTTCGCGCGATGAACGACGTCGACTTTCCGGTCGCCGCCGTTCTCGACGGCATCGACGCCGCGGCCGAAGCGGGTCTCGGGCCCGTCAAGGTGAACATGGTGGTCAAGCGCGGCACGAACGACGATCAGATCCTTCCGATGGTCGAACGCTTTCGCCACACCGGTCACATCCTGAGACTGATCGAGTTCATGGACGTCGGGACGACCAACGGCTGGCGCCTCGACGACGTCGTCGCCAGCGGCGAGGTCATCCGGCGCATCCACGCGCGCTACCCGCTGGACCCGCTCGATGCGAACTACCCGGGCGAAGTCGCCGAGCGCTGGCGATTCCGCGACGGTGGCGGCGAGATCGGCGTGATCTCGAGCGTGACGCACGCGTTCTGCGGGAGCTGCACCCGGGCCCGGCTGTCGCCGGAAGGCAGCCTCTACACCTGTCTGTTCGCGGGTCGGGGACACGACCTGAGAGCGCTGCTGCGTTCAGCCGCGACGGACGCGGATGTCGAGCTGGCCGTCTCGACCATCTGGGGCCGCCGCGCCGACCGTTATTCGGAGTTGCGCAGCGCGCCGCACGCCACGGCGACACCCCGGGTCGAAATGTCCTACATCGGCGGCTAGCGGTCGCATCCGCGCCACAGTGCTGCAACGCAGCTACAACACTTTTCGTCCTCACCGACCTCAGAATTTCATCGAGATATCGCGCCTAAGCGGTTGTTTGGTAGTCACTTCGCTTCGATGAATTCCGGCCTTTCCTGAGGTCGCGTCATTTTTCCACGCCCCGTCCCAGACCGCCGTCTGTAAGATTGCGTCACGACACTTCGCGTGTCTTTTCGCAGATGGAACCGGGCTCATGAGGCATTGGCAAGCGCCGAAAAAACCGAAGGCGCGCATCGAGATCATTCCGATGATCGACGTGATGATGTTCCTGCTGGTGTTCTTCGTGCTCATCAGCATCAACGTCATCCCGGCGCTCGGCGTCAAGACCGTCCTCCCCACGTCCGAGCAGGCCCAGGACATCAAGTCCGTCGTCAACGCGCTGGTGACGCTCGGAAAGAACGACGAACTGCAGTTGAACGGCAAGCCGGTCGCGCTCGATCAATTGGCTCCTTCGATCCACGCGCTGGAGCGGCCCGACAACAAGGTCGCCGTCATCGTCAACAGCGACAAAGGGGTCGAAGTCCAGCGCCTGATCGACGTGATGGATGCGTTGAAAGGCAGCGGCTTCGCGTCGTTTTCGATCGCTTCGAAGAAAAAGTCCTGAGCCGCATCGACGATGGCTTTTTTCTACAGGCACCGCAACGTGCCCGCCGGTGCCGCTGCATGCGCGATCGTGGCGCTCTCGATCTATTCGCAGACCCATCGCTTCATGCCGCCGAAGCGACAGAACCAGGAAGAGCCGATCCAGGTCGCGTTGACGGAGTTGCCGCCGCCGCCGCCCGCGCCGGTCCCGCCACCCCCGCCGATCCAGCCGCCGCGGCCGACCCCCACGCCGACGCCGGCTCCGACGCCCCCGCAGGTCAAGCAGACGCCGGCGCCGGCCCCCGACCCGAATCCGATTCCGGTTGCCCGGCCCCCGGAGCCGCCACCGGCACCGGTGGCAGCGACGCCGCCCGCCCCACCACCTCCGCCGCCCGCGCCACCGCCCGCGCCGCCGGCCCCGCCGTCGGTCGACCTGAGCGGCGCCTATACCGGCAAGGTCCGTGCTTACCTGAACAGCATCAAACGCTATCCGACCGGTCGCGAGGCGAGCATCCAGCGTCCCGATGGCAAGGTCCGCGTCTGGTTCGTCCTCCGGCGCGACGGCTCGCTCGTCGACGCGGGCATCGAGGATTCGTCGAACTCGATCCTGCTCGACAACGCGGGACTCTCGACGGTCCGCCGCGGCTCGATGCCGGCGTTCGAAGGGGCCTTCGGTGGTGAGGAGACCCACCGCTTCACCGTCGATCTCGATTTCAAGCCCACCTGATTCTCGCAACGCTTCCTCCATCCAATCGCTACGGAGTTCATTCCATGAAGTTTCAACCGACCCGAATCTCGCTGCTCGTGTCCGGCCTGTTCCTGGCTGGCGGCGCATTCGCGCAATCGACCACCGACGTGGGCACGATCAATGTCCAGGGGGCGCCGGGCGGCACCGATTCCGGACTGATCCAGCCCGAAGAGACCCCGAAGGCACGGAGCTCGGTCAATCGCGACTACATCGACAAGCAAGGGGCGACGGCGAACCCGTTCCAACTGCTGAATCAGTTGCCCGGCGTGAACGCGTACGGCAACGACGCGACCGGCCTGTTCGGCGGCAACATCCGCGTGCGCGGTTTCAACAGCGACCAGATCGGCCTGACGATCAACGGCGCGCCGGTCAATGACTCCGGCAACTTCGCGGTCTTCCCGCAGGAATACACGGACCAGGAGAACCTCTGCTCGATCTTCGTCACGCAGGGTTCGACCGACACCGATGCGCCGCACGTCGGCGCCAGCGGCGGCAACATCGGCATCGTCAGCTGCCAGCCGAAGGACACCCTCGGCGGCCTCGTGACGCAGACCTTCGGCTCCGATCAGCTGCGTCGCACCTTCGTCCGCGTCGACTCCGGCAAGCTGTTCGACGGCCTGGTGAAGTTCTACGTCTCGCAGTCGCACGCGGAAGCCGACAAGTTCCGTGGCGCCGGCGGCGCGAATCGCGACCACACGGACTTCGGTGCGCGTCTCGATCTCGGAAAGGGCAGCTACGTCGATGCGAGCTTCCTTTACAACCGCGCGATCAACAACAACTACCGTGCGCTGACGAAGCAGGACATCGCGACCCAGGGCTACTACGCGGACTTCGGGACGATCGGTCCGGTGCATCAGCCGCCCGTCGCGGGCGTCGCGCAGAACGACACGACGTTCGCGCCGAACACAGCCAACGCGCTCAGCACCAACGCGCCGGGGACGAATTCCGCGAACGGCTACTACGGCTTCCAGCTCAACCCGTTCAAGAACTACATCGGCACGCTCAACGGCCACTGGCAGATCGCGCCGACGATGAGCCTCGATGTGAACCCGTACATCTGGTACGGCTACGGCACGGGCGGTAACGAATTGCAGAACACCCGTGAAGGCGTCGGGGGCAACCAGCTCCATGGCGGCGTCCGCGACGCGAACGGCGACGGCGACCAGCTCGACACGCTGTACTTCTACAACGGCAACGTCACGAAGACCTACCGTCCCGGCGTCACGACGAAGTTCAACATCGACCTCCCGTACAACCACATCACGGTCGGCTACTGGTACGAGAAGACGCGCCACCAGCAGACGTCGCCCTACATCTCGATCGACAGCTTCGGCAACGTCCCCGACCTCTGGGAAGCCGATCCGAAGTACTGGCTCAAGCACCAGGATGGCCAGCCGGTGAACTTCCGCGATTGGTACACCCGCAACACGGTGAAGACGCCGTTCGTCACCGACAGCATCTCGTTGTTCGACGATAAGCTCGTGATCGCACTCGGCCTCAAGCACGCCAGCTACGAGCGCGAATTCACGAACTCGGCGAACCAGGGCAGCGGTGCGGGCGCGGACTACCGGGTCACGCGCAACTACGCGAAGACCTTGCCGAGCGTCGGCTTCACGTTCCACCTGACGCCCGAGCAGTCGGTGTTCGCGAACGCCGCGAAGAACTATCGCGCGCCGAACAACACCGCGCTGTCAGGCCTCGTGACGGGCGGCACGTTCGTCAACGGCGTCCTGCAGGGCTTCACCTTGCGTGATCCGGGCGTGACGGCCGAGTACTCGTACAACTACGACGTCGGCTACCGCTACGCCGGAGATCGCCTGACGCTGTCGGGCTCGGTCTACTACGTGAACTACAACAACCGGATCGCGACGGCGTTCGACCCGGATCGCGCCGTCAGCACCGACTACAACGTCGGGCACTCGACGTCGAAGGGTGTGGACCTCGAGGCGGGCTTCAAGGTCACGAAGGAGATCAGCCTGTACGGATCGGCGTCCTACATCCGCAGCAAGCTCGACCAGGACTTCCGTTTCAGCCAGGCGATCTTCCTGCCGACGACCGGCAAGACCTTCCCGGGCACGCCGAAGTGGCTGGGCGCGCTGAACCTTCAATACGCGACGGGCCCCTTCTATGCATTCGCGCAGGCGAAGTACACGGGCAAGGTCCAGACCACGCTCGTGAACGACGACGACGTCAGCGGCTACACGCTCGTCAATCTCGGCACCGGCTACACGTTCCCGTCGATGTCCTTCTTCAAGGACCCGACGATCCGCGCGAACATCTTCAACCTGTTCAACCAGAGGTATCTCAGCCTCAACTCGGGCAGCGGCAACTCGTTCAAGCTGAATGCCCTGCCGGTCGTGACTGCGGCTGGTACCAAGGCTCCTGATTCGCCCGTGAATTTCTACGTGGGCTCGCCGATCACGTTCAGCGTCTCGCTCGGCACGTCGTTCTAAGACCATGAACCTCAACCTCCTGCACGACATCACCTTCTACGCGCTGTATGCGCTGCTCGCGCTCGCCGTGTTCGTCGCGGTCGAACGCGCGATCTTCTTCTCCGTGACGTCGAAGCGCACCCGCGTGCTCGAGGACGCGGTGGAGCACGGGCAGGCGCCGGCAGCGGCACTGGTCAATGCGGAGAACGTACCGGCGCGCGCGTCGAGGCACATGCTCGAGCGCTTGCCGACCGTGAAGTCGCGCCACGATCTCGAAGACCTGTCGGAAGAAGTGTTCATCGACTCGCAGACGCAACTGAAGAAGCATCTGTGGATCCTCGACACCGTGGTGACGGCATCGCCGCTGCTCGGCCTGCTCGGCACGATCCTCGGGATCATCGACACGTTCACCGCGCTCGCGCGATCCGGCATCTCCGATCCGTCGGGCGTGTCGGCCGGGATCGGGACCGCGTTGTTCGCGACGGCGCTCGGGATCTCGGTCGCGCTGTTCGGCCTGCTCTTCTTCAACCTGTTCCAGGAACGGATCGAGCGGCTGTCGGACCAGATGAAGGTCTTGATCCTGCGTCTGTCGGCGCTCAAGCCGCTGGGCTGACGCTCGCAGGCCAATCAGGGAGTTCGAGCCGCGCGCTGCGCGGCTTTTTTTTGTTCGCCTACGGACGCGGACGGGCAGTGACGACGTCTCGTCGTTAACCGTAGTCCCGACCCGCGGCGAAGTTCTCGAACTTCGTGAACTCGCCGATGAAGGTCAGTCGGACACTGCCGATCGGGCCGTTACGCTGCTTGCCGATGATGATCTCGGCCGTCCCCTTGTCCGCCGTGTCGGGGTTGTAGACCTCGTCGCGATAGATGAACAGGATCACGTCGGCGTCCTGTTCGATCGCGCCGGACTCGCGCAGATCGCTCATCACGGGCCGCTTGTTCGGACGCTGTTCGAGGCTGCGGTTGAGCTGAGACAGCGCGATCACCGGGCACTGCAATTCCTTCGCCAGCGACTTCAGCGAACGAGAGATCTCCGAGATCTCGGTCGCCCGGTTCTCGCCGTTCGATCGCACCGACATCAGCTGCAGATAGTCGACGATGATCAGTCCGAGCTTGCCGCACTGCCGAGCGAGTCGTCGCGCGCGGCCGCGCAATTCCATCGGCTCGAGCGCGGGCGTCTCGTCGATGTAGAGCTGCGCGTCCTGCATCTTCTGGATCGCGTACGTGAGCCGCGGCCAGTCCTCGTCGGTCAGCTTGCCGGTTCGCACGCTGTGCTGATTGAGGCGGCCCACCGATCCCAGCATCCGCATCGCGAGTTGCGAGCCGCCCATCTCCATCGAGAACACGGCCACCGGCAGGCCTTGATCGATGGCCACGTGCTCGCCGATGTTGAGCGAGAACGCGGTCTTGCCCATCGACGGTCGGCCCGCGACGATCACGAGGTCGCCGGGCTGAAGACCCGACGTCATGCGGTCGAGATCGGCGAAGCCGGTCGGCACGCCGGTGATATCGCTCGGGTTGTCGCGGTGGTAGAGCTCGTCGATGCGTTCGACGACCTGCGTGAGAAGCCCCTGGATGTTGACGAAGCCCTGCTGTCCTCGCGACCCCTCCTCCGCGATCGCGAAGACTTTCGCCTCGGCGTCGTCGAGCAGTTCGCTGACTTCGCGGCCGTTCGGATTGAAGGCCGACTCGCTGATCTCGTCGCTGACCGAGATGAGGTTGCGCATCACGGCGCGGCCTCGGACGATGTCGGCGTAGCGACGGATGTTCGCCGCCGACGGCGTGTTCTGCGCGAGCGCGTTCAGATAGACGAGCCCGCCCACCTCGTCGGCCTTGCCGAGCGACTTCAACGCGTCGTTGACGGTGATGACGTCGGCCGGCTTCGCCTGGTCGATCAGGCGCTGGATGCGCTGGAAGATGAGGCGGTGGTCGTAGCGATAGAAGTCCTCTTCGCGGAGGACCCCGGCGATCTTGTCCCACGCCGTGTTGTCGAGCAGGAGGCCGCCGAGCACCGACTGCTCGGCCTCGACCGAGTGTGGCGGGATGCGGAGTTGTTCGACCGAGCGGTCCGCAGCGTCGCCACCGCGTTCGTTCGTGCGGTCGGGTCGAAGCGGGATCGGCGTGTTCATCGATGCGGGCGGATCAGAAAGAGGCTTGCGAAACCGGCGCAGCACGCGCTCGGGCCCGTCTCCAGGGCCGCGTCACTATAGTTCAGCTGGACGCCCCGGGCTGTGCAGAAGCCTGTGGAGAAACCTGTGTGATGCGGTGGATTTCCGGTGCACCGATCGGGGCGAAAAAAAGGCCGGGCAAAGCCCGGCCTCTCTCGACCGCCGACGACGCTCAGGCGTGTTCGCCGAGAACCGACACGGTGATGTCGACGACGACGTCGGTGTGCAGTGCGACCGTGACGGCATGGTCGCCGACGATCTTCAACGGACCCTGCGGCAGCCGGACTTGCGCCTTCTCGACCTTGAAGCCTTGCTTGCCCAGGGCCTCCGCGATGTCGAAGTTGGTGACCGAACCGAACAGGCGTCCGTCCACACCCGACTTCGCGGTGATCTGCAGCGTGAGGCCCGCGAGCTTCTCGCCGACGCCCTGCGCGGCGGCCAACTTCTCGGCCGCGGCCTTCTCGAGGTCGGCGCGCTTGGCGGCGAACTCGGCGATGTTGCTCTCGGTCGCGCGACGCGCCATCCGTTGCGGGATGAGGAAGTTGCGGGCGAAGCCGTCCTTGACGCGCACGACGTCGCCGAGGTTGCCGAGGTTGTTGACCTTCTCGAGCAGAATGATTTGCATGGTCATGTCCTCCGGGTCACTTGTGGAGGTCGGTGTACGGCAGCAGCGCGAGGAAACGCGCACGCATGATCGCGCTGCTCAGCTGACGCTGGTAATGCGCCTTGGTCCCCGTCAGGCGCGCCGGCATGATCTTGCCGTTCTCCTGGATGAAGTCCTTGAGCAGTTCGACGTCCTTGTAGTCGATCTGGTCGACCTTCGCGGCGGTGAAGCGGCAGAACCTCTTGCGCTTGAACAGCGGGTTCTGCTGTTGGCGCTTCTTGAGATCCTTGCCCTTCCCTTTTCCCTTGCCGAAGCGGCGTGGTGATGGCATGTCATTGTCCTTTCGATGTCTTGATTCAGGTGTTCACGAATTCGGTGATGTGGAAGACGGCGCGCTTGCTCTTCTTGCTGCGATTCGCGAGGAAGCCCGTGAAGCGGTACGTCGTGTCGAGCGGACTCGCCGCCAACCGATGGACCAGGCTTTCGAATGCGATCGCGGGCAACTCGAGCTCGACCTGACGAACATGCCCCGCTTCCCTGACCTCTGACCGATGCAGCAACAGGCAGTCGATCGACGCGATGCCCGAAGGCGTGTAGCGAACGACGTCTCGTTGCACGAGCGTCGCGGTCAGCTCAAAGCGATTGATGGCGATCCGTCACCAGGCCGATCGGCTCAGGCTTCCGTCGTCTCAGCAGCAACGGGCGCCGGGGTCGCAGCGGTCGCCGCGGGCTTGCGATCGTCGCGCGAACGGTCGTCGCGTGAGCCTTCCTTCGCTTCCTTGCCGCCGTCCTTCATCATCGGCGACGGTGCGGTCTCGGCCTTCTTCGTCGTCACGATGAGGTGACGGATCACGGCGTCGTTGAACTTGAAGCCGTGCTCGAGTTCTTCGAGCGTGGCCTGGTCCGCTTCGATGTTCATGCAGACGTAGTGGGCCTTGGCGATCTTGTCGATCGGATAGGCCAACTGACGACGGCCCCAGTCCTCGACGCGATGCACGACGCCGGACTTGCCGGCCACCAGACCCTTGTAGCGCTGGATCATCGCGGGCACCTGCTCGCTCTGGTCCGGATGAATGATCAAGACGATCTCGTAATGACGCATGAATACTCCTTGTGGGCGTTGCCCCGGAGGGCGTTGAGGCCACCCGCGATGCGCGCGCGGTGTGGCAAGGAAGAAAAGCCCGCGACTCTAGCCGGAAGAGCCCGGGCCTGTCAAGCCGAGGGCGCGACGAAACATCGTTCGATCAACGACTTGTCGGTCACGCGGCGAGGCGATCCGCATCGCTGCTGCCGGCGGCCCGTCGCGCGCGCAGCACCGCCGACAGGACCGCGTTGATCGAGGCGTGCACGATGTTCGCGTCGATCCCCACGCCGAACATCGCCTGGCCGCCATCCACCCGAACTTCGAGATAGGCCGCGGCCCGGGCCTGCGCACCACCGCCGACCGCATGCTCGTGATAGTCCAGCACCTCGACGTCACGGCCCGTCGCCGCGCGCAACGCGGCGACGAACGCGTCGAGCGGACCGTTGCCCTCGCCCGCGACCGCGACGCGACGTGCGCCGTCGACGATTTCGGCGCGGATCGCCACCTGCCCGTCGGCCGTGTCCTGGATCTGGACGCGCTCGACCTGTGTCGAGCCGACGCCCAGTCCGTATTCACGCTCGAAGATCTCCCACAGCTGCGCCGCCGACAACTCCTTGCCGTCTTCGTCCATCACGCTCTGGACCACCCGGCTGAATTCGATCTGCAACCGGCGCGGCAGCTCGAGGTGGTAGGCCGACTCGAGCAGGTACGAAATCCCGCCCTTGCCAGACTGGCTGTTGACGCGGATCACGGCCTCGTAGCTGCGACCGAGGTCCTTGGGATCGATCGGCAAATACGGCATGTCCCACACGTCGCCTTCCTTGCGCGCCGCGAACGCCTTCTTGATCGCGTCCTGGTGCGAACCCGAGAACGATGTGTAGACGAGGTCGCCGACATACGGATGCCGTGGGTGCACCGGCAGCTGATTGCAATGCTCGACGACGCGCCGGATCTCGTCGATCTGCGACAGATCGAGATTCGGATGGACCCCCTGCGTGTAGAGGTTGAGCGCGAGGTTCACGACGTCGACGTTGCCCGTGCGCTCGCCGTTGCCGAACAGGCAGCCTTCCATCCGATCGGCGCCCGCCATCAACGCGAACTCGGCTGCCGCGGTGCCGGTCCCGCGATCGTTGTGCGGATGGATCGACAACACGATCGAATCGCGGCGCTCGAGGTGGCGATGCATCCACTCGATCATGTCCGCGAAGATGTTCGGCGTGCTGTGCTCGACGGTCGACGGCAGGTTGACGATGACCTTGCGTTCGGGCGTCGCGCCCCAGGCCTCGGTCACCGCATCGACGACCTGCTTGCTGAACGCGAGCTCGGTGCCGGAGAACATCTCGGGCGAATACTCGAGCGACCACGCCGTCTGCGGTCGCGCGTCGGCCATCTCGCGGATCATCCGCGTATGCGTGACCGCGAGATCGACGACGCCGTCCTCGTCGAGGCCGAGCACTACGCGGCGCATGACGGGCGCCGTCGAGTTGTACAGATGCACGATCGCGCGCGGCACGCCTTCGAGCGCTTCGAAGGTGCGCTCGATCAACGGCTGGCGGGCCTGCGTCAACGCCTGGATCGTCACGTCCGCCGGGATGCGCTTCTCCTCGATCAGCAGACGCACGAAGTCGAAGTCCGCCTGCGATGCGGACGGAAAGCCGACCTCGATCTCCTTGAAACCGATCGCGACCAGCGTCTCGAACATCCGCAGCTTGCGTGCGGGATCCATCGGCTCGATCAGCGCCTGGTTGCCGTCCCGCAGGTCGGTGGACAGCCAGATCGGCGCGCGCGTGAGGACCACGTCGGGCCAGGTCCGGTCGGTGAGCCGGATCGGCGGGAAGGAGCGGTACTTCGTGGCTGGGTTCTTCAACATGCTTCGTCCCCTCTCGAAGGGTGCGTACAAAACAAAAACGGCCCGATGCGGATGCAAGCGGGCCGTGATGGATGCGAACAGACGTCAGCGCTCAGCGGGCCCGGGAGTCCTCGAGTAGCAGTAGTCGTGCAATGGCGTGGCGCGAAGTCATGCGGCGCAATGTAGCACCGCTTCGCGGCGCTGTCGCGCGATCGGCGCGCTCCGTTGCTTCGACGTCATAGCGCGGCCTCACGACGAGCCCCCCGCCGTGGTCGCGCGGCGGCTGCGCGCCCTGCGCCAGACCCACAGCAAGTGGCCCGACAGGCCATAGGCCACGAACATCGCGAAGAGCCACTTCGGCGGATCGCTCGAGATCGCGACGAAGCCCAGCATGATCAGCACGACGACGATGAACGGGACGCTCTTGCGGATGTTGAGGCTCTTGAGGCTGTAGAACGGCGAATTGCTGACCATCGACAGGCCGGCGTACACCGTGATGATCCAGCCCGGCCACGCGAGATCGCTGCCCATGTAGCGGAGGTCGTCGAAGACCCACACGAAACCCGCGACGAGCGCGGCCGAGGCCGGGCTCGGCAAACCCTGGAAGACCTTCTTGTCGACGACGTCGATGTTCGTGTTGAAGCGCGCGAGGCGCAGCGCCGCGCCCGCGACGTAGACGAAGGCCGCGACCCAACCCCAGCGCCCGAGGCCGCGCAACGCCCATTCGTACATCACGAGTGCCGGCGCCGCGCCGAACGAGACCATGTCGGCGAGGCTGTCGTATTCCGCGCCGAACTCGGACTGCGTGTTCGTCATCCGCGCGACGAGCCCGTCGAGGCTGTCGAGCACCATCGAGGTGAAGATCGCGATCGCCGCGATGTCGAAGCGCAGGTTCATCGCCTGCACGATCGCGAAGAAGCCCGAGAACAGCGCCGCGGTCGTGAACGCGTTCGGCAACAGGTAGATCCCGCGATGCGGCTTCGGCCGAGGCCCGTGATCGATGTTGCGACGGAAGGGGCGCGCGAGCGGACGCGTGACCGTCATGCGCCCGTCCTTCGCCCGGCGTCGAACGAAGCGGGCCACCTACTTGCCTTCCTCGTCGGCCTTCTTGCCCTCGGCGTCGACGCCCTTCTGCATGACCTTGCCCGCGTCCTTCGCCTTTTGCATCGCGTCGCGTTGCGTCTTGAGCAGGTCGGGCGGCGGCTCCTCGCTGCGCTTGCAGGCGACGAGTGCACACACCGTCGCCACGAGGACGACGGCGACAAGCGAAGGTGGGTAGGAACGACGCATCGCCGCGGAATCTAACTCAGTTCCGCGACTGGTCCACGAGCTTGTTCTTGCGGATCCAGGGCATCATCTCGCGCAGCTTCGCTCCCACGACCTCGATGTCGTGTTCGGCCATCAACCGACGACGCGACCGCAGTGTCGGCGCACCCGCGCGGTTCTCCAGCAGGAAGCTCTTCGCGTAGTCGCCCGTCTGGATGTCCTTGAGGCATTGGCGCATCGCCTCCTTCGTCGCCGCGGTCACGACCTTCGGTCCCGTCACGTACTCGCCGTACTCCGCGTTGTTCGAGATGCTGTAGTTCATGTTCGCGATGCCGCCCTCATAGATGAGGTCGACGATCAGCTTGAGCTCGTGCAGGCACTCGAAGTACGCCATCTCGGGTGCATAGCCGGCCTCGACGAGGACCTCGAAGCCGGTCTTGATGAGTTCGACTGCGCCGCCGCAAAGCACGGTCTGCTCGCCGAACAGGTCCGTCTCCGTTTCCTCGCGGAAGTTCGTCTCGATGACGCCGGCCCGGCCGCCGCCGATCGCGGCCGCGTACGACAGCGCGGTGTCGCGCGCGTGGCCCGACACGTCCTGGTGAACGGCGATCAACATCGGCACGCCGCCGCCCTGTGTGTACGTCGAGCGCACCGTGTGACCCGGCGCCTTCGGCGCGACCATCACGACGTCGAGATCGGCGCGCGGCACGACCTGGCCGTAGTGGATGTTGAAGCCGTGCGCGAACGCGAGCGTCGCGCCCTTCTTGATGTTCGGCTCGATGTCCTCGCTGTACACCTTCGCGATGTTCTCGTCGGGCAGCAGCATCATCACGAAGTCGGCACCCTCGACGGCCTTCGCGACGTCCTGCACCTTGAGCCCGGCCTTCTTCACCTTGTCCCAGCTCGCGCCGCCCTTGCGCAGACCGACGACGACCTTGCCCCCGGAGTCGTTCAGGTTCTGCGCGTGGGCGTGACCCTGGGAGCCGTAGCCGATGATGGCGACCTTGCGTCCCTTGATGAGCGAGAGATCGGCGTCCTTGTCGTAGTAAACGTTCATTGCTTCCCCTTTTCGAATTCTTCGGATGTTCAGAGACGCAGCACGCGCTCGCCGCGGCCGATGCCGGACGAGCCCGTGCGGACGGTCTCGAGGATGGCCGCGCGATCGATCGCCTGGATGAAGGCCTCGAGCTTCCCGGCGGCACCGGTCAGTTCGATCGTGTAGCTCTTCTCGGTCACGTCGATGATGCGGCCGCGGAAGATGTCCGCGGTGCGTTTCAACTCCTCGCGTTCCTTGCCGACGGCTCGGACCTTGATCAGCATCAGCTCGCGCTCGATGTGCTGGCCCTCGGTGAGGTCGACGACCTTGACGACCTCGATCAGGCGGTTCAGATGCTTCGTGATCTGCTCGATGATCTCGTCGGAGCCCGCCGTGACGATCGTCATCCGCGACAGCGTCTCGTCTTCCGTCGGCGCGACGGTCAGGGTCTCGATGTTGTAGCCGCGCGCGGAGAACAGACCGACGACGCGCGACAGCGCGCCGGCTTCGTTTTCGATCAGCACGGAGATGATGTGTCTCATCGATGGTCTCCCTTCGCCGAAGCGCGCGCCAGGATGGCGTCGCGGAAAGGTTCGAGCGCAAGGCGCGCCGACGCAGCCATGCGGGGCGGCACGGCGAGGAGGTGCAACGTGGCGATCGGAGCTTTCCGCAGCCAGACGCGCGTGATTCGGCGAAGGGAGGCCATCAAAGATCCTCCGAGCCGAGCAGCATTTCGGTGAGGCCGCGGCCGGTCTTCACCATCGGCCAGACGTTCTCGGACTGATCGGTGATGATGTCGAGGAAGACCAGCCTGTCCTTCTTCGCGAAGGCCTCCTTCAACGCCGGCTCGACGTCGCCCGGCTTGTCGATGCGCAGGCCGATGTGACCGTAGGCCTCGGCGAGCGCGACGAAGTCCGGCAGCGCGTCCATGTAGCTCTCGCTGTAGCGGCTCGCATAGTCGATCTGCTGCCACTGCCTCACCATCCCGAGATAGCGGTTGTTGAGGCTGACGATCTTCACCGGCAGGTGGTATTGCTTGCAGGTCGACAACTCCTGGATGCACATCTGGATGCTGCCCTCGCCCGTCACGCACGCGACGTCGGCACCGGGATTCGCCTTCAGCACGCCCATCGCCGCGGGCAGGCCGAAGCCCATCGTGCCGAGGCCGCCCGAGTTGATCCAGCGCCGCGGCTTGTCGAAGCGGTAGTACTGCGCGGCCCACATCTGGTGCTGGCCGACGTCGGACGTCACGAACGCGTTGCCGGCCGTCACCTCCCACAGCTTCTCGATGACGAACTGCGGCTTGATCTTCGCGTCGGACTTCCCATACGCGAGGCAGTCCTTGCGACGCCACTCGTTGACCTGGGACCACCACGCGGACAGGCGCTTCGCATCCGCTTTCACGTCGCGTGGGCTCTTGCCCTGCGCCGCGTCGATCTGCGCGAGCAGTTCGAGCAGCACCTCGCGCACGTCGCCGACGATCGGGACATCGACCTTGACGCGCTTGCTGATCGACGACGGGTCGATGTCGATGTGGATGATCTTGCGCGGGTTCTGCGCGAAGTGTTCCGGGTTGCCGATGACCCGGTCGTCGAAGCGCGCGCCGATCGCGATCAGCACGTCGCAGTGCTGCATGGCCATGTTCGCTTCGTAGGTCCCGTGCATGCCGGGCATGCCGACGAACTTCGGGTCGCTCGCCCGAAAGCCGCCGAGGCCCATCAGCGTCGTCGTGCACGGGGCGCCGAGGCGCTCGACGAACTGGTTGAGCTCGCTCGACGCATTCGCCAGGATGACCCCGCCGCCCGCGTAGATCATCGGGCGCTCCGCGGTCTGCAGCAGCTGGACCGCCTTCTTGATCTGCCCGAGGTGGCCGCGGACCGCGGGCCTGTAGGAACGCATCTCCACCGACAGCGACGCGTAGGTCGACTGCGTGAACGCGGTCCTGTGCATCGTGATGTCCTTCGGGATGTCGACGAGCACCGGTCCCGGCCGGCCGCTGTTGGCCAGGTAGAACGCCTTCTTGACCGTGAGCGCGAGGTCGGCGACGTTCTTGACGAGGAAGTTGTGCTTTACGCAGGGCCGCGTGATGCCGACGGTGTCGCACTCCTGGAAGGCGTCCTGCCCGATCGCGTGACTCGGCACCTGGCCCGAGATCACCACCATCGGGATCGAATCCATGTAGGCGGTCGCGAGGCCCGTGACCGCGTTCGTCACGCCGGGTCCGCTCGTCACGAGCGCGACGCCGACCTTGCGGCTCGAACGCGAGTAGGCATCGGCCGCATGGAGCGCCGCCTGCTCGTGTCGCACGAGGATGTGCTGGAAGCGGTCCTGCTTGAAGATCTCGTCGTAGATGTAGAGAACCGCCCCGCCCGGGTAGCCGAACACGTGTTCGACGCCTTCTTCTGCGAGACAGCGGACGAGGATTTCGGCACCGGTGATGTCCGTGCCAAGGCTCACGCCACTCGAGCCCTCGTTCATGCGTGCGCCATCGTTCATGCGCGACTTCCTTTCAAGGTCCACTGGAGATTGATCGGACGTTCTCCCCGCACGCTCGTGGCGTGGGCTCGAACTAGACCTGTCGCATTCCGACGTGGGTACGAACAGGCCTTCATTCGCCGGACTTCCCGGTTCGGCGAGCCGCGGACGATAGCCCGATGGCGAGCACAGGGTCAAGCGATCGCGCATGCGATTCGCGGGCCGGGAGCCGAGTGTCGCGCATTTGTTACGATGCCGCCCTTCGCGAACCGCCCGAGCGCGCCGACGTCGCTCCTCGAGAAGCGCTTCCTTCCGTGAGACACCGCAACCGACTGGATGGCCAGTTCCGCTGAACTCTCAGCCTTCCTCGAGTCCGTCGAGCGGCGCGCCTTCAAGCAAGCGGTCTACGCGGTGCGGGACGACGCATCGGCGCTCGACATCGTCCAGGACGCGATGATCCGGCTGGCCGAGCGTTACGGCGACAAGCCGGCCGCCGAATGGCCGATGCTGTTCCAGCGGATCCTGCAGAACGTGATCCACGACTGGTTCCGGCGCCAGAAGGTCCGGACGACCTGGACGACGCTGTTCTCGGACCTGTCGACCGGCCGGGACGACGAGGAGTTCGACTTTCTCGAGAGCCTCGAGGCCAAGGACGGCGAGCGCAGCGGCGAGAGCGCGCTCGACACGGTCGAGCGTCAACGCGTCCTCGAGGCGATCGACCACGAGATCCAGCGCCTGCCGGCGCGTCAACGCGAGGCTTTCGTGCTGCGTTACTGGGAGGAACTCGACGTTGCCGAGACGGCCGCGGCCATGGGCTGCTCCGAAGGTAGCGTCAAGACCCACTGTTCGCGCGCCACCCACGCACTTGCCCAAGCCCTGAAAGCCAAGGGGATCACGCTATGAACTCCCGAGCGACGACCACTTCGGTGACAACTTCCGCGTCCGATCGCGAGCGACGCTTCGCGTCGCGCGTCGTCGCCGTCCTCGACCAGTCCCTCAAGACCATGCCGGCCTCGACGGTCGATCGACTCGTCCAGGCACGCAAGGCGGCGCTGCGCGCGCACAAGCCCGAAGCGCGCGGCGTACCGGTCTGGAACACGGCCCTGGCCGGCGCCCGCGGCGGGGCGTCGGGCTGGTTCTCCCAGGGCTGGGGCCGCGCGGGCTTCATCGCGTCGACGCTGGTCGTCGTGTGCGCCTGCCTGGCCGGGCTGTACCAGATCGAGCAACAGAAGCGCATCGAGGAACTCGCCGACGTCGACATGGCCGTCCTCGGCGACGACGTCCCGATCAGCGACTACGCGGACCACGGCTTCAACGCCTTCCTCAAGCAGACCCCATGACCGACTCGCGCAAGCGCCGCTTGCGCTTCCTGCGCAGCGTCTTCGTCGTCGCGATCGCCGCCGTCGCCGTGCCGGTCGGCGTCGGCGCGGCCGAACCGACGAAGCCGCCGATCTCGAGCGCGCCCGCGCTCAAGCCCGAGCGTCCGTACTGGATCGAGCTCGAGCCGGCGCAACGCGCGGTGCTCGAGCCGCTCGCGGACGATTGGGAGCGACTCGACAGTCAGACCAAGAAGAAGTGGGTCGAGATCGCCAGGCGCTATCCGCGCATGAACACCGAGGAGCAGCAGCGCTCCCAGCAACGCATGCGGGAGTGGGCGATGCTCACGCCCGAGCAGCGTCGCGTCGCGCGCGACAGCTTCGCCCGGGTGCGAGCGATGTCGCCCGAGCAACGCGCCGAACTCGTGCAACGCTATCGCGAGTTGCCGGACGACAAGAAGACCGAGCTCGCGAAGCAAGGCAGCGCGAACAAGTCGCTGATCCTGCCGAAGGCCGAACTCACGCCGAGCCAGCGGCGTTCGGAGATCCGCGAGGGCGCGAAGGCGACGACGAATCCGGCGGTCGTGCGCAAGTCCGTCGAGGCCAAGGCGAGCGCCGCGGCGCCGAAGCCCGCGCCGGCACCATCCCCGGCCCCTCCCGCCGCGACGCCCGAGGCCGCACCCGCCGCCAAGTCGCCCTGAGATCGAACGCGGCGGACGATCGCCGTTTCGGCTAGCGTTCGGTCCGATGCAAGTTCCGACCCTCAAGCGACGCCTGCTGTCGATGACCTACGAGGCGATGCTGCTCTTCGCCGTGGTCTTCATCGCCGGCTACCTGTTCGATACCCTCACGCAGAGCCGACACGCGCTGCTGTTGCGTCACGCGCGCCAGTCCTGGTTGTTCGTGGTCCTCGGCTTCTATTTCGTGTGGTTCTGGACGCACGGGGGCCAGACGCTCGCGATGAAGACGTGGCGCATCCGCGTCGTCGGACCCGACGGTGGTCCGCTGCACGTCGGACGCGCCGTCGCGCGCTACGTGCTCCTGTGGATCGTCGTGCTCCCGGTGCTCGCGATCGTGTGGGCCGCCGGCCTCGGCAACTGGGCCGCCGTCGTCGCGCTCGCGGCCGCGCTGGTCGTGCCGCCGTTCTACGCGCGTGTCGATCGCGACGGGCAGTTCATTCACGACCGCTTGCTCGGCACCCGGCTCGTCA
>Ga0247783_1000097_pt1 | contig 26466 bp, 26 predicted proteins | sample UWRJL064202C5_FD_179911 | JGI IMG/M metagenome (GOLD analysis project Ga0247783, IMG submission 179911) | Plant litter microbial communities from Arlington Agricultural Research Station in Wisconsin, United States - UWRJ-L064-202C-5 | ecosystem: Environmental > Terrestrial > Plant litter >...
TCGTGCTTTCGCGAACTTGCCGTGCTGCTTTCCTCGAGCGGCTTCGAGCCCAGAGATTCGTCAGTGGGCCAGATTGATTCATGCGGAGGCCTGCACGCCACCCTGTTCGTAGCTGACCCGGACGTCGGACACGAGGGGCACGTACGTGTAGTCTTGACGACTTCCATGGCTGGTCGTCACGGCCGCTTCCTCGATCGCCCTGCCTTCGATCTCCAGCCCGAAGTGGCTGTAACCGCGGACCTGTTAGCGCTTGCGCTCGAGGACCGGGCCATATGGGTCGTTGGAAACCGCATTTCACGAGGGACGCGTGGACACGACAACTCACCCAGCGGTTCCGGAAGATCGCACGGCCTACGAGAGCGCGTTGAGCTGCCGGAGGCTTGAAGCCGTCGTTGGGCGGCGTGTTTTCTTTCGGAGCGAGAACGCCGGCTTGCGCGAAGATTCTGCACCCGTCACCATCGTGTGTGTGGGAGCCGAGATCTGGATCTACTCTCTGATTTATTTCGCGAACGCCGAGCGGATGTGCGAGCACCATCTGCTGTTGAAAGCGACACGCCCTTCATTTTCGAACGCGAACCAGCGCGACGAGGATCGCGCTTCAGACTTGGCGGACACGGAACGCGAGCGATTGACCGAAAGGTATAGGGTTGGGGTTCTGGCCGAGCGTTGCGGTGCGCTTCATGAGCACCGACTCGTTGGAGAGCTGCAGCTAAGCCCCATCGGGGAGGAACTTTACGCCGACGAGCCCGTGCTGGATTTGGCGATCTGGGTGGCTGACACGAAGTTCGGCCCCCCGTGGGTGATCCTTGGCACAGCCGCGTCAGAGGCAGCTTTTTGGCGCGAAGTTGAGGAGGACGATGACGTCCTCGCCTTGATCACACTTGGCCCGAAGAAGTCGGCGCGCCAGATCATCGTGGACTTCATTCCCGAATTCGCTCGAGGGGACTGACGCCTCAATTCACAGTCGCCATCCGCCCAACGTAGCAGTGTCAACCTGCGAAAGCCCTTGCAAAGCGAGGGGTTTCGTCAGCCTCGACACGGAGTTGGGCGGCGGGCGCTCGCGCACCTGCAGTCAGGGAGGCGGCGAGTCATCCGACGGCGAGGCTGCCACGTGACCGCCCGCCACGCGCCAGGCGCCCTGCTCGCGCGCCCACACTCTCGTATAGCGGAAGGTGCCGTGGATGGTTGCACCGTTGACCTCAACAACGAGGCGCGTCCGAAGTGCGACGATTGCCACATCGGTACCGACGCGGCGAACGCGCAACTCAGTTGGCTCGTGATCACGAATTCGCACAACGCCGGATTGGTGGGCCGCAAGATCCTGTGCCTTGGTACCCAGTTGCCCATCTGGGCCCGTGAAGAGAAGGTCCTCGGCAATGAGCCGGTCAAGCGCGTCGACATCAGCCGTGAGCTGTGCCCTTCGCAGTTCGGCTTCGAGAGCTACGATTTCTGGATCGTCGAGCCCAACTAGGACTCTCTCGAGAACGGTTGCGTCTATGCGCGGCATATCCGAGTCAAACTTTCCAGTTCGGGCCGACAAACCGCGAAGTCGGCGCGGGGCTTCTTCCCGTCCGCCCAACGTATCAACGTTAAGCTGCGAAAGTCGAGCGCAGCGAGATTTTCGTCAGCTCCAGCGTTTTTGTTGGGCGGCGCGCACCATTGTAACGTCAAGGCTGCTGGGAGCCCGCGTCGAGGAGCGCAATGAGTTGTCGCCTCGTGTCATCGTCGAAGTCGAATCGCGCGGCGCCTTCCTCAAGGCAAGCGAGCGCGCCGGGCAGTCCTAGGCGTTGGCGCACGAACGCCTCACCGAGGGTCGCCTGGTGATAGTTTTGCATCTTGAAACGAACCGCCGGTCGCGCCGCCCACTCCTGATAGAGCGACGGAAGGTCCGAGACTTGACGGGCTTTGGCAAGGTCGATGAGCGCCGTGCGGCAAACCTTGGTCGCGAACAGTTGCGTGAGCCGAGGGAACTCGTCAGGCACAACGAAACGAGATTGTGTCCAGCCTTCGAGACCTACAAAGTCGAGTGGATCCCAAACGAAATCGAGCATCGAGGACTTGACTGTGCGATGCCAGCGAACGCGGCCAGCCGCGACGTGCGGGACGAAGTCGAGCGAGAATCCCCAACGCGGCGCGACCGAGGCGCTCTTGAGAGAATACAGTTCGACGACGTCGCGGATGGCTGGCTTGGTGCTTCGGACCCACTTGAGAGGTTTGACGTGCTCGAACCCCAGAGGCAGCAGCTCGTGGGCGAAGGCTGATCGAAGCGCTTCATTGAACACCGTCGCCGGAAGGAGGCCCATCGGTTCTGAATTGCGCCAACCGAGGGCTTGTTTGATGCGATCAAACATGACGATTGTCGTCCGCCCAACGTAGCAGTGTTAAGCTGCGCGGGTCGAGCGCAGCGAGATCCGCGTCAGCTTCAAGCCGTTGTTGGGCAGCCAGCTATCGAATTGCCCAATACTTCGGCCTGCGACGCCGGTGGGCAACCGCAAATCTCGATCTCATCGGCGGAAACCTCGCGGTAGACGACAGCATATGGGAGCCTTCGAGGAGGGCGCGCCTCGTGCCATTGACCATCTGCCAGCGGCTTGGCGCGTCCATCAATGCGAACACCTTCTCGCGAACGACGGTCAGAAATTCCAGGCCAAGTCCCTCGGGCGAGCCCTGCGCGAAGGACCGGCGGGTGGACATAAAGCTCGACGAGGTCGTGGACGAATCGATTCAAACAACATCCGCACGCAGGACACTCCAGGCGACCCTGCTCCTCCCTCAAGGAAGCCGCGCAGGCCGGGCAATACCACCTGCCACCCACCACAAAGCTCAGTCGCGAGTCCTCCGCGTCCGAAGTTCGTGCAACACACCGCTGAAGGAGGTCCGCGTAAAGGGAGGGCTGATAGTCGCGCGCGCGTTGCTTCGCAGTAGGCGCTCTGCGAGTCACGACGAATCCGAGAAGTGTCGGTTGCGGCCGCCAGATGCACATACGTCCCCTCGAGACACGGGCTCCAATGGCTCCACACCGAATATCCAGCGCGCTGCAGTACATCGGCAGCAAGCTGAGCGAGGCAGATGTCTCCACCGCTCCCGTCGACAATGATCATGATGGAAGCCTCCTGCGGTGGAGGCTCGCGGAACCGACCCCTGAGGCTTTCCCTCCGGGACCTTGTTGGGCAGCCCTCTCTGCACCCAAACCGTGCTGTCATCACAGGCGTTCTCGGACATCCATCAGGGCAAACCCCAGCAGGTTCAGCCCGCGCCACTCAAGCGGATTCTCGACATGCGGGTCGTCGACCGCGAGACCGATGCCCCAAATGCGATCCACAGGGCTCGCCTCGACTAGGACGCGTTCTTTCGTATTCAGGAGGAACTGGCGCAGCGGAGCCGACTGAGAGAACTTCGCGTAGTTACCGTCGACAGCGATCGAAAGACGATTCTCTTGCCACGTTGCCTCCTGAAATCCGCGAACTGACCTGCCCAGGGCTTTCGCGGCACCGGGATTGGGCGCTCGAAGAATGTCGCGAGCGGCCGCGTCGTCGCAGAACAACGTGGCCTTCCGGAACATCATGTAGTGCTCAGCGGTGGGAAACTGGAGCCCATCAACCACAAACTTAGCGGAGTACCACTGGCTCAGGCATTCCTTCCCCACGTCGGTCGGGTGCGGAGTGGTGTGCCCCCAAAAGAACAAGTACTTGAGTCGCGCACCGGTGCGAGCGGCGGCACGGAGCGAGTCCAAGTCATGATGATATGGCACGAGCGGGTTCCCGGGTCTGCCCAACGTACCGGCGTTCAGCTGCGGGCGCCAGAGGGCGCGAAGCGACCGACAAGCCCGCCTGCGGCAACGCCTTGTTAGCCTGGCTATTCATCGTCGTGCAGTAGATGCTTCCAATAACGCTGCGGAGAATCCAGGATCCCCTTCGTGATCTGAAAGTGCGCCGTATCCTCGAGTCGAGTGGACTCGACTCGCTCGCCGTCGAATGAAAGGATCGAGGCGCCTGGAAAAGTCAGGATTATCGGCGAATGGGTAGCAACGATCATCTGAACGCCGCCGGTTTTCGCAAGCTTGGCCATCTGACTCAGCAGCGCCAGCTGGCGCTGGGGAGAGAGGGCCGCCTCGGGCTCGTCCATGAGAATCATGCCGGGGCTGAGCCACGCGGAGAAGACTGCAAGGAACGCTTCTCCGTGCGATCGCGTGTGCAAGGACCTCCCTCCGTAACGAGCATACGGATCGCCCCAGAAGTCCGGGTCTGCGCGACGCGTCTCTAGGACACTCGCGAAATGCGCCTGAAATTCCGCGCGAAAGAAGTAGCCGTCGCGAGGTCGTTGCCGGAACGCCCCCCGAACGAACGGTGCCAAATCACTTTGATTCTGAGGTGCACTCAGATCGGCCAGCTCGTTTCGCCCGCCGCCAGCTGGCGGCAAACCGCAAAGCGCGGCGATGGCCTCCATCACGGTCGACTTGCCCGATCCGTTCTCGCCAACGAAGAACGTAACGGGATGCGTGAAACGTAGGTCTAGGTTTCGCACGAACGGAAGCGTGCCCGGAAACGAATCCAGCGGCAGTGCGACGTCAGACTTCAGAAATATCCGCTCCAAAAACGGCGTCGCTATACGCGTGCCCAGCATGCTCAGGCTAACGTAGCAGTGTTAAGCTGCGAAGCCCGAGCGAAGCGAGAGTTTCGGCAGCTTCATCGTCGAGCGCTCCGCAGCCAAACACGCTCTGCGCCTCGCAGTGATTTTGCGGAAAGGCAGCAAAAGGGCTGCGAAGGCGACAGAAACGGCGTTGTGGCGAGCGCCAGGTGTTGGCCAGGCGTTCGCTACCTTTGCGCGCCCCGAGATCGCTGCCTGAGCATTGGCAAGCCGCGTGCTGCGGGTTCGTCGCCGTGTTGCCGCCTAGCCGCTTTTCTCCGCCCCCAGCTGCGGGACCGCGACGGCTATTGGATCGCGTGCGCGATCGGTTTCCTTTGCTCTGCGCTGCAAGTATCCGAACGCTCCGCGTGAATGGGCCTGGCAGTGGGTGTTCCCAGCAACGCGCTCGTACACGCACCCCGCGACGAAGGAACGGTGCCGGCATCATCTGCACGAGACGGTAGCTCGTGATGAGGAAGTGAAGTGCTAGGACGGCGTAGCTTACGGTTTCCCTCGCCCAGTCGCCAAGTGACACGAGGCACACGTGCCGAGAAGTCCGGCGTACAGCGCCGCGCGCTCCTTCGGGGCCTCTTTCGCGGTGGCTTGACCGGCAAGTGACTTGAAATCTTTGGCTGCAGTGCGGCCATACACGCCGCCTCGTTCCAGCACCTCGGCGGGGAATGGATCCTCTTGCAGTACCCTGGCGCCCGCCTTCCAAGCTGCATTGGAAGGGCCGTACAGCCCTTCCCAAAGTCGCTCCATGGCCCAAGAGTGGCGGGCCATCCGGCTCACCACGGTGGACCCAACGTCGGGCGCGTCCCCCACAGTGATCTTCGGTCCTCCCTGGCTTTGGTGACAGCTGCCGCAAGCAAGACCGATGTCTGCCGTGCCCGCGGCGGTCTCGGCTAGATCTGAGCTGTTCTGGACACGGTTCGAAGCGGTGCGCATGCGCTCCATCGTCGGCAACCAGGCTTTGGGCAGATTGGGGATATCGACGGTGCTGCCGAGTGCCAGCGCAGGCTGAACCGCGTCGTTGGGCTTACCGAAGATGACTGCGTGTCGGATCTCTTCCCCTTGCTTGAAGTGTTCGCGCATCAGCTGGTCGAGCGGTGTTCCCGGCCCTGACGGCTTCGGCTTGGCGGCGGCGGATTCGGGCGCCACGGGCTGCGGCGCGCTGGCGGGCTCGGGCTGGTTCGTTGCAGGACGGGGCTCGGCTTTCGCCACAGCCGTGGCCTGCGGGCTGGAAGGCGGAGACGTCGTGCCCCCGCAGGCTCCGAGACCAATCGCAAGCGCCAGCGTGCCCACCGTTCGAGTCATCTTCTTCACTTGCCAGCTCCTTGTCCGCAACCGCGCATCACTGATCGGGGTTACAGCAAGGGTCGTGCCGTCGAGATATGCGCCGATTAGGCGCACTTCGGCGCATATTTAGCGACTCCGGGCACGGCACGGCGCAATGCTTGCGCAGGGTTCCGTGTCGTCGCGAGCAATGAGCAGTGCGAGCCTCCTAAGGACACGCGGCGAGCCGCGTGTGCGGCCGACGAAGTCGTGAGGCCGCTGCGCGCGTGCGAGACGTCGAGCTATTTGCAGAATGCAACCGAGAGGTTCACTGGTACGCCCTCGGCGTCGAAGCGTTCCGCGTCCACTCCTCCTTGCTCGTTGACGAAAAAAGCGCTCAGGTGCGCGTCGACTACACAAGCGTCACCGCTCACACGGAGGCTGAACTTGCCCATTGCGCCGATCGCCCGGGGCCCGCTGGCGCTCGAGATACACGGCAAGCGAGTGATCTGGTCGATCGCCCAATTGGTTGGCAGCTCTACAGGAAGCTCTTCGCCTCCGAGCTTCGGGCTAACCATCGCGACGGTGCTGCAATTGACCGCGCCCCTCTTGTATAGACGCAGGCGGTCGTAGTCACCGATGTACACGCTCGCTTCGTAGCTGGCCACCTCGGGCTGGGCTGGGGGCCGCTCGCAACAAGCAAAATAGTCGATGCCGAGGCTGCAGCCGGCAGCTGCGCAAGCGGCCGTATCGTTGCGCAGCGCGTTGTCGTCGCCCACGAGCTCGTCGATGGACTTCGGACCCACTTCTTCGTAAACGCAGCGTTGAAGAGGCGTCGGACCCGTGCAGCAACCGCAGCCGCACGATAGATAGTGGCTGTTGCAGCGCGAAGGATACCCCGCACCGCCCGCAGTCGACGCCCCCGCGTCGGCGGTGCTGGGCGCTCCGCCGCGCGTGTCTTCGGTTCCGCCGAACGGCGCGCCTCCGCCACTCCCTGAAGCTCCCCCGCTCGCGCCCTGTTTGCCCGCGGTACTTGCGGCAGCGCCTGCGGTTCCGCTGCCTCCGTCGCTTCTGCTTCCGCTGCTAGCTCCGCTTCCGCTGCCAGCTCCGCTTCCGCTGCCAGCTCCGCTTCCGCCCTGCGCCAAGCCGGCGGTAGGCGCGCTGGCTCCGCCGCTTTCGTCGACCGGGGCCCCCGCGGTCTTGCCGCAGGCCGCCAAAGCGAGCCATGCAAGCGTCGTACATCCAGCTAGGTCCCAAGCCCTACGCGACATCGACGATAGCTTAGCTGATTCATGGCCATCGCGCTCGCAGGGCGACATCAATCAGGGCGTGAGGGCGGCAGGAGCCGGGCCTATCTGGCCGAGCTCCGCTGCCCGCGCGACTGCGTTGCACCGAAAATCGAGTTTGAATTCGAACTCGACTTCTTCCCTGTCGGAGCGGCCCGGAGAATCGGACCAGAGCACGGAATCTTCGAAATCCTTAGATGAGCGGCATTGGCTCCAGTACGAACTCGCGGATCAGGTCAGCCCTGGGGCGGCTGCAATGGAGGACATGCCGGTGCTCTTGGCGTGCCCAAGGGCGCCTTCGACAACCACTGCGGCCGCCCCAACACCGCGATCAGCGCGAGAGACAGAAGCGCTGTTGCTGGTTGCGCTGAGCGCTCCGTCGAATCGGGACCACACAGCACGTTGACGAACGAGAGCCTTGGCCCAATCAAACGCTCGAAGCGCTACTTAGCCCGGTAAGGCACATGCCCGCCGCTCGCGGCGATCTGAACGCCGCCCGCGCTCGCCGCCCTTCTCCGCCCTTAGGCTGGCTTTCGCACGTCCCGAGTAATCCAAGCCTCGCAGAAGGTGTCCCATGAACAATTCGAAGATCCGCGTCACTAGTGTACTCGTCGCCCTCTTTGCTCTGAGCTTGCTCGTTCAAGCCTGCGGCGCCGCCGGCGCCAACCAGCAAAAAGCCGCGAGTAGCCCCGTCGTCTCGAACTCGCCCCCGCAACGTTGAACCCCGACGCTGCGCGGTCGACAGTGGCGGCGATCAATCGCCGCCCTCTGCGCCGCGTGCGGGCCGACGCGTGACGAGCGCCGCACTCGCGGTGCCATAGATCCCAGCGCGAGCCTACCCGCGACTCGAACACGATCCGGCGCAGGACTGGCTCCGGCACGTGATCACGGAGCTCAGCACTCAGCTCTGCGTGTCGCCCGGGCGCGTGCCCGTGCGCGTTGAACCGGCCACGAAGCGCGTCAGGGTGCGCTGTGCGCGCTGACCGCTTCGAGGTAACGGACGATCGCTTCGCTGGCCGTCTCGTCGAGAACCACGCGGCGCTTTTCGCGCATCTGCCGGACCTCTCCGCGCCACTTTTCCGGCGCCAGGCTGCTTGGGCTCTGGAGCGCGTGGCAGCCGGCGCAGCGCGCGACGTATAGAGCGCGGCCTTGGCGGAGCCCCGCGAGCGAGGCATCGGCATACCTGGCTCGAAGGAAGTCCGCGTCGGCAGCCGTCGGCTCGCGCAGACCGGAAGCGCACGCGACCAGCAGCGCCGCCAAGGCCAGGGCCGTGTGCGCCTGGCCCGTGCGCTTCCGGGCCCAGCTCATAACGGCATACCGATCAGCAGCCGGGTCTGTACGCGCTCGTTGTGCTCGAGATCGAACGTTTTGCCGTCTTCGTTTTTGGGCGAATACAGCTGCGGCAGGACGGAGAGCGCGGCCCACCACCCCACATGAGCGGTGCTCAGCGTGGGACCGCCGTAGATCGCGACGGTCTCCAATTCACCGCCTTCGATGACCGCAGTCGGGCGCATCTCCAGGCCGAGCGTGATGGATTTCGTGATGAAGTAGGCAGCCCCGAGGTCGGCCTCGAGCTTGATCTCCTTGTGGGTCTCAGCAGGCTCGGCGAATTCCCATTCCAGCTCGCCCACCAGGTTGCCCGCGAACACGAAATTTTTGGTGTGTTTGTCGAAGATGAGCTTACCCTCGAGCTCGGCCTCGCTGTTTCCGTAGCTACCTTCGAGGTAGAGCGCCGAGCCGAACGCATCGGCCACGGGATCGGTGAGCTTGAACTTCCACTCGGAGGAGATACCGCTGAGCTCGAACGATCGCTGTCGAGCGGTGATGCCGTCGGCATCGGTGACGTCCTGCGCCGTGGCAGTGGTGTTGAGATAGAGCGAGCTCTGGAGTCGCTCGCTGAGTCCCAGCTCGAACTCGAGGCGATTGTCGATTCTGCTGTAGAAATCTTCGCGGCCGACTCGGACCGTCGTCCACGGCTCGAGCTCGACGTGGCCCGGCGCGAGGACGCCGGATTCGTAGGTGTACGTGAAGTGGCGTTCGGTCGCGCCCGCGAGTGAAGTGACGCCCAGGGACGCGCTGATGATGAGGCTGCCGAGCAGAAAACGAGAAACCAAGGGGCTTTTCATGGGCCGCACCCTGCGCCTATTGAAAACGATATTCAATATCAATAAGGTCACGGAATGGTCATGACTTCCGGCAAATACCGGGTCAGCCCGGGCAAAGCAGACACTTCGACAACCGCCCGGCCCATTTTTCGGGGGGCTGATCCCAAAACGCTCAGCCCCCCGCGGTGAAACCCAAAGCGAAACGCGACTTTGAGACATCTCTCTGAGGAGTTCGGACGAAGTTCGATCCCGTGCGGTTCCACCCCGTTCCGGTTGATTCCGCTCCGCACTGCGGGATTACGGCAACCTTTTCCTGATTTGGCCTTCGGCAGCCGTGTTCGATTGCTTCTGTAAATTGGAAGCTCGCGGGCGGTGAACAACACTCGCAACAAACGTGATGCGCACGAACGACTCTTCATCGCACGTCTATGAAGTGAAGTCCGGTCCAGTCGTGTTTCGACGCGCAGCGCAAGCAGCTGACCTTGCTTTTGGCGTCAGTCAGGCCGGTGCTGAGACTCAACCGCTCGTATTCAGCCAGCTTGCCGTGAACAGATACCCGTCTCGGCGAGCCCAGCGTCCGACGAAAGCGGACCTCGATTGTAGGCCAGGGACATCGACATGCAGGCGAGTACGAAATGCCCCCGTCGCCTCGAGGTCGATCGAAACGTCGCTAAAATCGAGGAATTGCCGCGTGAGGTAAAACTGGCACTTGTATACAGCCTCCTTCGCGGAAAAGATCACCCGGGCGGCGACCGCAGGGTCGAGAAAACCCGCGCGCGCGCGCTCCGCTCTCGTGCTCACGCGATCCTGGATCCTGGCCTCCAACACTGCGTCTGGCTCGACATCGATGCCCAGTCCGTAGTAACGCGCAGCTGCACCCACCGCGACAACACACAGACCGGCGGTGTGGGTCACACTGCCTACGATGCCCTGAGGCCAAATGGGCTCTCTCTGGGGCCCAGACAACAGCGGGAAGTCTCGGACGCCAAAGTGCTCCAGCGCACGACGAGCGCAGAAGCGACCGCACCTGAACTCCCCTCGACGTGCAGGAACGGCTCGCGAGATCAGTGCTTCCTCTTCAGGCAGCAGTTCGGAGAAAGGCTCCCGCGGATCGCCGTAGGTCACAACTACGTCTTGCGGGAGCAGTTCAAAGAACAAATGGGAACGCATGCGATTCCGGCGCAAAGGCCGCAAATGAGGCCTACCGCTCACTCTATACCGACGGCCGCTGGCAGCAGGCAATCGCGTTCCTGATGCAGCACGTCTGTCAGACGTGCTCTGCGCAGCTCTTCACAGGCGCGCTCAAGGCTCCAGCGCGCCTGCTCGAACAGGTGCTGTACCTGCTCGTGCTCGGAACTCGAGAGTGTCTCGACGTCGCTCAGCTGAGTCAGAATCCGCCCGTTCTCGTGCAAGGTGCGAGCCAGGGTTCGAGCCAACTTCAAGAGCGGCGTCGTCGGCGGCCGGCCGCTGCGCGCGGTGCCAGCGCGGGAGAACGCCGCTGCCTCCGCAAGCTCACGCACAGACCAGCGCTGGGTGTTCGCTGCCGATAGCAAACGCGTCTGCTCTGCGGGAGTGAGGTTTATCACGGTGCGCAGATGCGTAGCTGTCAGGTTTTTCCAACGCCTCACGACGTCGAGGCGCTCGCACATCACAAACGTCGCCACACAGCGGTACAGCGCCGTGGCGCTCATTGGCAGATCCGGACGCTCGGAAAGTCGCCGGAACGAGAGCGGTTTGGCGCGTCGATCCCGCCAGGCGGAGGTATCGCCGCCGTAGAAATAGTGAATGATCAGACTCCCCACTCGAATGGCGTAGTCCAGCGTCGCCTCGCGCGCGATCTGCGTGAGCTTGGCGACAACCAGATCCATCTCGTCTTGGCTGAGGTTGGAGCCCTGGTCGGAGTCGTCATCCAGTCGTTGCTTCAACTGAAACATTGCACCCTTGCCCAAAACCTTAGAGGTCATGACTGCTCGCAAAACGCGACCGCCCCCTCCCGCATTCCAGACACTCACATACCTTGTCACCTCGCAATAGTCTCGTCCCCTACTCGGGGGACCATGACTTGTACGACGGTGTCAGCGGGACTGCTGCCGACCGATCACACGCGCATCGAGCGTACGCATTATTCCAGAGTCTCGCCGCTGCCTCGCGCGTTCATCGGTCGCGAGCGAGCGCGCAGTGTCCATCAACTGCACCAACTCCAGACGGCTATTGATGCCGAACTTTCGGTAAATCCTCTTGATGTACGTGCGCACGGTGTTCTCGGCAATACCGGCAATGGATGCCACATTCACCGCCGAGTAGCCGTCGACCAACAGCTGCGCGATGTGCCGCTCGCGCTGGGACAGTGTCCCAATCGGGTGGTTGGCATCGCCGATTGTTTGCACTCGACACGCGGCAAGCTTGGCTCCGCGGCAAATTGCGTCATCTATGGTTGCCACGCGAACGAGCAGCGCATTTTCGATGGTCGGGAGCGCGCGCGGCGGCATGTGCTGATGCGCTGCAAGCAACTGCCTCGTCTCGAACACGAGCTCAAGCACGAATTGCACTGAGCGCGCGTCATCATCCGACCACACGACCTCGCCGCGATCCACGTCGATGACGTAGAGAGAACCGGGGCCGCTGCCCACCGCGCGCAATGCAGCTGCCTCGTAGCCGCGATCCGGCGACGGATCGCGCAAGCTCAGCAGCACCGCCACGACGTTTGCGAACTGCAATAGTCGCGATGCATCCTCTTCGTTGAACGGGGGCAAGCAGCGCGAGCGAATGAAGCCGACCTTGTTGCCTGAGCGATTCACGGTCAGGACGCGGTATTCTTGCTGCTCGTCGAACAGAACGCAGGCGTTGAGCCGCACGCCGGACAACTCTCGGAACTCGAATACGCATTCGCTGGCGACGTGCACTTCCGAACTCCGGAGCCAGTCGTCGAAAGTCGCTGCGTCGGCACACGGAAGCAACTCGACATGCGCCGTGTCCAGCGACATTAGTGCGCACGTGCCCGCGCATTGGGTGTACAACACCACGCCACCCCCGGTTGCGTCGCGCTTACCAGATGCTCGCCGGAAGAACGGGAAGCGGCTCATGAATTGGATTTCGCTACAGAGGACACGCGAACCCCGCAGCCATGCCCACGAGGGCGCGAGATGACTGCGGGCGCGCAAAATGCCTGACGCTTCGGCGCCCAGCGTCACATCGTCTTCGTGTGTGACCAGTGGGTTTGAATGATGCGCCAGCCCACCGGATCCTTACGATAGACCTCGGTGCAATTCCAACGCATGCCAGCTTCGTTCCCGCCATAGGAGACGTAATTGAAAGTCAGCACCGCGAGGTCACCGACACGCTGAACCTTCGGGTTCAAAAGGTCGTGCTTTTCGATCGCGATCATGCCGCGGATCGCTTCATAGTGCGCGGAAAGCTCTTTGTGGTTGTCGATTCGCTTTTCCAAAGTCGGATCGAAGTAGACGACATCCGGCGCGGAGATCTCGAGGAACCCCGACGGATCGCCCTTTCCCCAGCGATGGAGCGCTCCGAGCTCCATCTCGATCAACGCGGAACGCACTTGCTCGTCAGTTTCGATAGTACCCATACATCCTCTCCTTTGTCTGTCGCTTGCTAGCCCTGCTGCTGCCCCCCAGAGCTCCCTTACGCACTACGTAGCACCCTGCGCTCCCGTCAGGCAAGTATGAAACAGGTCGTCGGCCAGTCGGCGTCGCCTCAGCTCACGTGATGGCGCAGACGCGACGACAGCGCGTCCAGGGCCGTCACGAGCAAGACGATCGCGCCAACGACTACTGTCACTTTTTCATACTGGGCACCGCGCAGATATGTCGTGAGCAAGAAGCCGATGCCACCAGCACCAACCAGCCCGAGCACGGTCGACAGCCGCACGTTGAGCTCGAAGCGGAACAACACGATCGAGATGATGTGTGGCGCGACCTGCGGCCACAGCGCCCAACGAACGACCTGCGCCCGGCTTGCGCCCACTGAGCGCAGCGCGTCTGCCGGCCCAGCGTCCGCGGCCTCGCAAGCTTCGTAGAACAATTTTCCGAGCGATCCCACGCTATGAAATGCGAGCGCGACGATCCCCGGGAGGGCGCCGAGTCCCACGGCGCTGACCATGACGAGCGCCAGAATCATCGGATCGATCGAACGTGAAATGCCGCTAAACATGCGGAAAATGGCGCGTACGGGCGCTATCGGCAACACGTTGCTTGCGCCCAACAGGCCGACCGGAATGGCCAGTGGGAGTGCCAACACAGTGCCCAAGAATGCGAGCTCCAACGTGCTGACGATTTCCGCCAGTACGTTCGGAAGCACTCCGAACGCAGGTGGAAATAGCCCACGCAAGAAGGGCATCGCATTGGCGTGACCGTGCCAAAGCTCGGCAAGCGAGATCCTGGCATCACCCCAGCTCAGGCAAAACATCGCGGCCAACGCGATGCTGCCCGCTGCTCGGCGAGCGTAGCGCCATCTGCTCGCGTGCGGGCGGACGCATAGTACGATTGCCGACCCGAGGGCGATTACCGCCAGCACGCGTCTCAGGTAGCCCGACGATTCGGGCACGCTCGTCCCACTCTTCCGTTCGGCAAACGTCCTGCTCATCAACTCGTATTGCTCGGGCTTCGCGAGTACGAAACCGTCACTGTTGTTGAGCTTCTTGAGCACCCGGCGCCCCGCTTCCTGCTCGCCGAGCGCGATCAGCGACGAGCTGAGCAAGCGCGTGAAGCGCGGTCGCTCTGCCGCAAATCTGGGATGAACAATCACTCCGTCACTGGGTAGCCCCTCAGAATACGCGAGCGGCCGCAGATTTTGTCCCTTGACAAAACGAGTCCAGGCGCCAGTTTTTTCGTCCGGAGGATCGGCCCAAACTGCAGCCGCGTCGACGTTGCCGCGCGCGACCGCGAACACCGCCGAGTCGTGCCCACCCGCGTAGACTTGGCGCGAGAAGAACGTATCGGGAAACAAACCCCGCTCGCGCAAAAGGAAGCGCGGCACGACGTAGCCCGAAGTGCTCGTGGGATCGACCCAGGCGATGCTATGGCCACGCAGTTGGTCTAGCTGCGTAATCCCGGAGTCCTCACGCACGACGATTGCCGAGTAATAGGTTGCGCGGCCACCTCGCACTTGTGTGAGCAGGACCTTCGCGTCGAACAACTGCCGCGCAAGGATGTACGGATAGGGCGTGACCCACCCCACGTGCACGCGCTCGGAGCGCATGCCTTCCAGCAGCGCCATGTAGTCGAGAGCAACCACCGCGCGGACCGAAATGCCCAGCCTGCTGGAAAGTAGCGATGCGAACTCGTCGGCAGTGCTTTGCAACGCCTCCGCATTCTCGGCGGGACTGAAGCCGAGCACCAACTCCGAGATGGCGGGTTCGAGCGCCGCAGACTGCCCGCGTGCAGAGGGCGCAGCGAAGGACCACGCGGCGCACAAAAGTATGGCCCCAATTCGAGAACGGACGTTCATGGGCTCACCTCGGCTGGCGCCCCGTAGATCCGGGCCACTGCATTGGCGGTCAAATCCACAGCTCGCAGGTCGGCCACCAACTCGCCGCCTCGCAAGCCGAGCACGCGATCGGCGAACTTACGCGCGCTCTCGACGCTATGTAGATTCATCAACACAGGCACTCGCCGTTGCTGGCCGTAGTCGCGCAACAATTTGAGCACGGTGTCCGAAAGCAGTGGATCGAGCGACGACGTGGGCTCATCCGCAAATACCGCTACGGGAGCCTGCGCGAATACGCGAGCCACTGCGACGCGCTGTTGCTGACCTCCGGAGAGTTCGCGCACCAAACAGTTCGCCTTGTCCGCGAGCCCCACGTCGTCCAACGCGCGCCCTGCACGGCGTCGGTCCTCAGCACTGAACAAGCCGAATAAGCCTCTCCAGCCCGGCGTATCCGCGAGCCGCCCCAAGAGCACGTTGGTGAGCGCACTGTGGCTCGGGACGAGGTTGAATTGTTGGAAGACGACGCCGATCGCTCCTCGCCCGCGGCGGCGCGTTTCGGCCGCAGTCAGCTCGACGCCACCAATCGAGACCCGCCCACTGCTCGGCTCGCTGAGCCGGGCAGCGCAACGAAAGAGCGTGCTTTTGCCCGACCCCGACGCGCCCAACACCGCCACGACCTCGCCCGGCGCGACCCGAAAAGAGACGGCGGACAAAGCCAACGTGTCGCCCCAGTACTTGGACAACCCGTCGATCACGAGTTCACCCGCAACCCGGTCCGCCGTTGCTGGCTCGCGCCGTGTGCTCAGCGGCGCGGGAACAATGGACGTTCCGGCGCAGACAGCCCGGCCTGCAGCACCGACGAGAGTCGGGCCAGGAGGGAGCTCACCGTCTGCGCCGAAAACGCTCGCCGGTCGCTGAAGATCGCTACTTTCGTCCATCCTTCACCGTCCTCTACGTTGATCGCCATGGGATACTTTGAAGAGGTCTTCTTCGCCTCCAGGGCATCTAGGCGAAGCCCATACTCGGGCAGCTCGAGCGTCTTGCGCACGGGCGGTAGGTAATTCAGACGAATCGAGAACAGTTCGTCTCCAGGGTCCGCGGCGACGGCACCGCGCTCGATCAACGACTGTTCGAGAGTTTCGTAGGGCACTGGCATGTGGTCCACTGCTTCGACCACGGTGACGTGCGCCCGCTCGGCGAGAGCCGCGAACGAGTCGTGCTCCAACACCGAGCAGCGAATCAAGATCTTGTCGATGAAGCAACCGAGCATGCGCTCGGTGCGTGCCAGGTTGCGTTTCGAAAAGCGCGCAGCGACGGTGACCTCCGAAGCCGAAGCAGCTTCCGAGATTGCGACGAACAACGCGGCGACCACGCACGCGAAGCGCGTCACGCGACGCTCTGCGCAGAAGCGATCGAGGGTTACTCGCTCGCCGGCGCCGAGCTCGAGCACGTGCTCGTCGTAGCCGGGCTGGGCGTCCGGATCGGGGCTATCGCACGCGATGCGCGTGGGGCGCATACCCGACAACTTGCGTGACCAATACTCGACCGCCGCTTCGAGCGCGCTCCGACCGACGTGTTCCGCTTGCCAGACCGCGTAGTCTTTGAACATCAGCTCGGGCTCGACCAGCGTCTCGCCGCGGTACGCGGCGAGGAATTCGTCCAGCCACAGCTCCTCCGACACGCCGTCAGTGATCGCATGGTGCCGCTCGGAGACTAGAAACGAGCGCTGCTCGGAGACGCTTAGCACGGTCACGCGCCACAGTGGCGCCAGCGTCATGTCGAACGGAGCAGCCAGCGCCTTGCTGGAGACGAGAGACTGGGCCCGATCTTCGCTGCACTCCTGAACGGCGAGCGTGAGCCTCGCTTCGTCAGCCACGTGCATCGTGACCTCTTCACCCTCGAGCCGGAAGCTGGTTCGGAGCAGTCCGTGCCTGTCGATTAGCCGGTCGATGGCGTTTTGACAGGCCACCAGGTCGAAGTGGCCGCTGATTGCAAACGCCTGCATCACCGAATACCGCGTGGTTTGGCGGCGCGCGCAGTCCAACACCATTTTGCGGTGCGGCGCGGGCACCGGATAGCCCATACGCCTTTCCGAGACTGGACGAAGAGCGACGGCCGCGGGCTCTATTTCGAGCTGCCGCTCGCGCAAGAGCTCGCTCATGCGCCGCGGCGTCGAGTCACTCGAGAGCAAGCTGAGCAGCGATGGACGATGACCGAACTCTGCCTCGACTCGGGCGAGCACGGCCATCGCGGCGAGCGAGTATGCTCCCAAGTCGAGGAATACGTCGTCGGCACGCACGCCCGGCAAGTTGAGCGCTTCACGCCAGATTCCGAGCACACGAGCCAACGTATCGTCATGGCTCGCGTCCGCGGCCACAGGGTTCGGTTGCAGGGGCGGCGAACGACTCAGAATGGCAACGCTCATATTGGGCTCGCGCTCAGGACTTTTTGATCAGCGACCAATGGGTTTGGATGATGCGCCAACCGTTCGTTTTGCGGCGGTAGACTTCGGTGCAGTTCCAGCGTTCGCCGTCGGCGTTCCCACCGTGTGAAAGGTAATTGAACGTGAGCACGGCGACCTCACCCACTTGCTCGACGTGCGGGTTCAACATTTCTCCCGAGTCGAAGGCGACTTGCCCGCGCACGCTCTCGTAGTACTTGTTCAGCGCAGGTAAGCCGTCGATGCGGCGCTCGAGCATCGGGTCGAAGTAGGTCGTTTCGTCCGCGGAAATCTCGAGAAAACCGCTGGGGTCTCCCTTCCGCCAACGTTCGAGGGCGCCCCGCTCGAGATTCAGTACCTCGCTGCTCGCATCGTAGCCGGCCACGAGCGCCGCGCTGCTCGAGCTTGCCACCGCGCTAGGCCGCTGTTCGGCGCTGCAGCCCAAAAACGCAAAAGCGAGGATCCAGCCCGTCATTTGCCATGAAGTACTTCGGCACACGCATCTTTGAACTTTCATACTCTCATTCCTTCGTTGGGGCGCGACGCTCGCGCGTCAGTTTGCTGTTCGGAAAGCGCGGCGACGTAGCGTCGCATGTTGCGACGCATGTCGTGCCAATGAGCGAGCTCTGGCGTGCAAGCAAGCAGTTGGCGTGCTCGCTCGCACGCGAAACGCCGATGATTGTTGCGGATCATGGGCGGCTCGTCCGACAAAATGCGCGACAGTGGGACGAGATCGCTACGGGGATGCGCGTGCACGTGCCTCCGCAGCTGGCTCAGCCAGTCCCCGTACGGGATGTGCGAGCGCACCACACCGGCTTGAAGCAGCATCTCCACTACCTCTGACCAGGGGAGCAACTCGCCCGCGACTAGGTGATACGCGCGCGCCTCGTGTGCGTCACACTTCACAGCTTCGACGATGACTCGGCTCACGTAGTCGACAGGCGTAACGAACAGGCCGCCGTCGATCCAGGGAACGCTCTGGAGCCGAGCGGCCGCCCGCAACAGCATGGAAAGCCGGTCCATTCGCTGGCAGATCCCGGTGCGGCTGTGGCCCAGGATCACGCCCGGACGATATAGGGCGACCGGCGCGCCGCGCTCCGCCGCGAGCTGTACCAAGCCTTCGCCGACCCACTTCGAAGCGACGTAGCCGCCCTTCATGCCCTCGATCTGCTCGACTTTCAGCCACTCCTCGATCAGGTCGACGCGCGCGTACGAATGCGAACTGAACACCGCTATGGTCGAGACGTAGTGAATCGGTATCCCGCCGGCACGCGCGGCAAAGCGCACGGCCCCGGCCGTGCCGAGTACGTTCGAAGCTCTCAGCGCACTGTACGGATAGTAGAAATTGACGTGCGCTCCGTTGTGCAGCACGGCATCGCATCTTTCGGCAAGATTGTCGAATTCAGCTTCGCGGAGGCCGAAGCGCGGCGCTGCCAGGTCCCCCGGTACGATCGTCAAGCGCTCGGCGAATTCGGGGCGCCAGAGCTGCTGCTCACTCAGCGAAAGCTGCAGACGCGCTCGCGCCGCCTCAATACCGTCAGCGCGCACCACGCAGCAAATCTCGAGGTCGCTGTGAAGCAACAAGTCATGCACCAAGTTCGCGCCGAGGAAACCCGTGGCCCCGGTAAGCAGCACGCAATTTGCAGGACGGGTGGCCCGCCGCGTGTCGAAGCGAACTTCCGGCTCGAGCGTCACGTCAGCGCGCAGGCTGCTCTCGCTCGGTGCTCCTTCCTCACCGACCAGTTCTCCGCTCACGGCGACACCGTAGAGACGCTGGAGCTCGCGATACGCCAGCCTCGGTCGAAGTTGAACACATGTGCCCGATCGCCCGCGAACACGACGGCGTCGTGTCGCATCAGGTCTGGCTCGTCATTGAAGGGCGGGCTGAACTTCGCGCGAAAGATCGGAAGCGCGCCGACCGCCTTGCTTACCGGGCCCTCGACCACGATCAAGAGAGCACGCTTCTGCGCGCTGAAGCCCGGGACCTTCAGGAACGCGACGCTCCTGGGAGCTGCCACGAGGGAGAGCACCTCTTCGAGCAGCGAGCCCGCGTTCGACTCGCGGCAGAGCGCGTCGAGGATCGGGTTTCGCGAGCGGTCGCCAATCAGGATGAGATTGCGCTCGCGTGCCCGCGCCAAGTCCGCGCGTCCGGTGTCGAACAGAGTCAGTTCCGCGTAACGCTCGCGAAAATCAGCGTAGTATTTGGGGGAGACGTACGCCTGAGCCAGGCGCTTCGCCAAACCGCTATCCTCGGCGGGTGCCGCCCAGACGACGTCGGCTCTTTCGTAGAACACCTCGTAGAGCCCGGAACCGCTGCGATTTCCCGCGCCGGACAGTGGCCAGCTCTGCTCTTCGTCCTCGCCCAGCTCGCACCACTCTTCACCCCGTGCCGTTAGCTCGAATGCGCGTTCGTTCCAGATCACTTGACCGACACCGCGGGCGCGAAGGTCCGCGCGCCTGAGGCGCAGTGCGGCGACATTCTCGCTCGACACGCGAAGGGCAGAACCGTCGAATTCGGCGCTGACGGTTGCCGCGCGGGCGGGAGATTCCAGCGCGCCGAGTTCGACGAAACGACAGGCCCGATAGCGTAGGTCAGCCGAGCGGAAAAACACGCGTTCGGGCTCGGGTTGGACCGGCCTGTGCTCCGCCCATCGAGCCAACATCACATCGTCGTACACGCTGTGAAAAGAGAAATGCGTCGCTCCTTCCACCCGTCGTGCATCGAGCAGATCCGGGTTTGACCAGGGCTCGGCGGTCAGCCGCTTGACGTTGTCGTCGTAGGCGAAGAGCGGATCGAGCTTGCCCGACAAGTATGTCACGCTGGTGTTGGTCAAATTGACGTCGAAGGACGGATTGGTGGTGCTGCTCCAGGCAATCACGCCCCGGAACGTGTCCGGATACTTCTGTGCCAGATTCCAGGCAGCGCCCCCGCCCATGGAAAAACCAGCCACGAACACGCGCGAGCGGTCGACGCAGTAACGCCGGCTCGCGTCTTCCAGCGCTTCCAGGCAATCCAGCTCGCCAGCCACCTCGTAGCGGTTCACGCCCCGTCCCATCGGGCACACGAACACTACGTTCGCACTGTCTAGTACGCTGCGTAGCGCGCCTTTGAACAGCGCGCCGGGCACCTGCACTTTCTTGAACAAATACTTCAACAGCACCACCACTGCCGCGGGGCGCTTCGCGTCGTAGGCCTCGGGGACGAACACCCAGTACTTCTGCGGCGCATCGTCCAGCCTCGAGGCAAATGAGTGAACCTGCAACCCGTGCTCGAACGCCCGGAAGTCCGTGGCGGACGGAGCGCCACCTTCTGCCAAGGAGTCGAAGCGCTCGAGTCCTTCGAACAGCATTCCGATCTCCTCCCAGAGCGAGCTCCGCTTTTCGTACAGCGGAACGTCCTTGCTGCGTTGAATATCAAGCAGCTCGTCGAGCCAGGCATTGAGATCGGCCAGCATGCGTTTGGGCGCGTGCTCGGCGACCAGGCTCCGACCTTGCGCAATCGACTGCTCGATATCGCCCACGTACAGCGCCACCTTGCCACTAGCGTTGGCGCATTGGGCTCGCAGCTCGACCCGACCGCGCACCTCCGCGGGCAACTCGAGGCAGAGAGGCTGCCAGAGCCGCCCCTGCACGCAAGCCACTTCGCGCCCACGCGAGTGCGCGGTCAGCTGACATTCGCCTTCCGGAAGGGCGAAGGGCGCACGTGGCAATATCGCACAACGGAGGACGCTCTTGCCCAGGACCAGGGCTTCCGGGATCACGCTCAGGCCGGAGGTATGAGCTTGGATCAGCTCCGGCGACAGGTACTCACGCATCGAGCTGGCTTCGTCCTGCAAGCGCGCGATCTTGAGCAAGATACTGGTTCGCTCCTTTTCGATCAGCACGTAGTTGCGGCCCGCACGCATGGCCACAGTCACCAACTCATCCAGATACTTCAGATCGCGTTGTCCGATAAACACCGGCTCGCCGTTGACCCAGATCTTCAAATTGCCCTTGTTGTAAAATCGAATCACCGTGGGCGACGGCTCGTTCGAATCGACGGCGAAGGCGATGTATAGGATGCCGGGTTGCGCGGGGGGCGCGCCCAGGCGAGCGAAGAACGAGCCATCGTATTCGAACGGCGCCCATTCCAGGCTTCCACGACCGAGGCGCGCGGCCACCGGTGCCCACGGCCGCGCTTCCGCCGCCGAGCCTTGCTCAGTGTTGAACGGTCCGTATTCGAAGGGGATGTCCTCCGAGATCAGCCAACGCTGGACGACCGCTCGAGTACCGAGTTGGAACGCTACCCCCGATTCGTCAATCTTGCAGTTCAGCCGCTCGAAGAAATCCTCGTTCGTCATTAGTTCTTCTCGTTGCTTCCGCGCCCGCGCCAATCGTTTACGAAACGCCGCACGAACTCGGGCCAACGCGCTTGATCAAGGCCATATTGCGCCAGGAAAGCGTACACCCAACGGTCGACGCCGATGCCCATGCAGGCGGTCGAGGCCACGCCGCCGCCCTCGACCTCGATCGCGAACTGGCGTCCGAAAAACTCCTCGTGAATGTTCATTGACGCCACGGCAACCGTGCGGCGCTCGAAAGGCAGCGAAAGCCGCAGCTCGTACTTCAGCTCGAAGCCGCGCTGATAGCGCTCGCGGTCGCGAGCGCCCTGGGTGAAGAAGGGGTCATTGGCAGCCTCGATGTGCCCCGAGAGTCCATGCTCCACGGCCCACTCTTTGGCAAGCTCGATGGTTTGCTCGCGGCAGCGATCCGTATACTCCCTGGCACCGATGAACACGATCTCTCGCATCGTGAACTCGGACATTCTCTCGAGACCGCGGACATTGGCAGCCTCGTGCCGAAAGCACTTGCCGACCGCGGTCACGCAAACCCCCGGTTGGGGGATCGAAGCGCGTTCACGCGTCAGGTACGAGTGGTAGCAGACTGACGGCGAGAGCACGTTACCGCTCGGTTGAAAGTAACGGGCCATTTCGGGGCCACCTTGGTGCCTCTGCCAGTCACTCGCGAAGCCGTCGTATAAGAGCGGATTTTCAGCAGTATGAGAGACGAAGCAGAGGTGCTGGGGAAAGGCCTCGAAATGACCGCAGCGCTCCAAGATCTTTGCCGGAATGAGCCCGGGATATGACTCGGCGGTGGCTTGAAAGCGCACCGTCGAACGTACGAACAGCGAGTCGAAGTAGTGGAGCAGCGCATCTACGACGCCACGGAATGAAAGCAGGCCCGAGCCCTCTTCCACCACATCCCCACGTGCCAAGAGCTCGGCATACACGTCGGACTGGTTCGTGCCGCCGCTCGTAGGGTGCTCCCAGACAACCTTATTGCGCTTGGATTTGCGGCCGAGGGTGCGGCCCAAGATTTCGTGGATCGCAGCAATGGCGTTCTGATCGCCGGCCCGGGCGTGTACGCGCACACTCTGCTCGCGCCACTCGGCACGCACGCCCTCCACGAAGTTCAGCTTGTACTCGAGCTCCTCCCGCGCGCGACCGCTGAGCTCGCCTCCAAGTGAATACTCCTGAACCCACACCTCTTCCGCGCTCACAACGCTTCCTTCATCCGGTCGAAGGCGCCGGGCTTTGCGTCGTTGGCACCAAACGCCTCACTCTTGCGCGCTTGGTCGAACAGGCGTTCAGCGAAGCCGAGCTTCCAGCGCTTGGGCGCGCTGCCCTCGATCGCGTACTCCTCGAGGAAGCCGAGATCGCTCGGTGCGAGCGCCGTCATCACCTCCGCTGGAATGGTCTGACCGTATAGCTCGTTCACGAAGTGGAACGGGTAATAAGCAACCTTCTGCAGGTTGTGCTCGATGACCGTGGCCACGAATTTCTTCCAGTCGATCTGCGGACCGAAACGATCGACGTAACTGTAAATATCTGCGAACTTGTAGATCTTGAGGTCACGCCCCTCACTGATCCAATGCAGGATGGTCGCCTCGCGGAACAGATGGCTCGAGAGCTGCAGCAGCGCGTCCTCCATGTCGAGCCGGTAGATCGGGTCGTCACCCATGTCCGCCTTGACTGCGCGCGAGATCAGCTGCTCAGTGCTGATGCTATACGGGCAATTGCCCACCCACAGGATGCTGTGGTTGATGTCGACTTCGATCACCGGGACGAGCGGGTGATCGGACAACTTCAAAAACTCCTGCAGTTCGTGGGACGAGGTCTGGTGAAAGATCTTCTGACGCCGAGTCGCGGCCACAATCGCGTGGTTCTTCGCATCAAACTGGCCCTGGACATAGCCAACGCGCTCGAGGGCGGCGGTGATCGGAGTCACGTCCTTGATGTTGACGACGAAATCCAGATCGTTGAAGTAGCGCGTTTCGATCGACGGATAGAGCGTGCTTGCCAAGAGTCCCCCCTTGACCAGCGCCGCCTTCACCCCGACCTTCTCGAATTCACGCGCGATCACGCGCAGCTCGCCGATGTAGCTACGATTGCGGCTAGCGATGGCAAGGCGATGCAGCTCCATTAGATTGCGCAGGTCGCGCTCTAGACTGCCGAACACCTCGAGCTCGCGCAGGTGATGCGTGATCAGGTTGAGTGTGCGGTGCGCGACGGCTTGATGCAGGACTTCTCGCCAGTCGAGCCCCGCTTGCGTGTGCTGTTTGAGCCAAGCACGGTCCGCGTCGTTGAGCCTTGCCTTCGAGCAGGTGACGATAAATTGCTGTTCCGCGGTCAATTTCATGATTCACTCCGTCAGTTGTTATTCGTTCACACAGCAGCGCTAATCGTGCCGCCAGCGGCATTCACCAGAGCGGCGATGGTCTCCACGCTCTCGAAGGACTCTCGGCTGAGCGAGCCCATGTCGAGCGTGATCCCAAACTCCTCCTCCAGGTCTGCGATGATGTTGACCACGTTCACGGACGTAATGCCGAGGTCACGCAGTTTCGTGCAAGCCTCGAGCGTGGGCGGAGCCGCTTGGGTGTATCGCTGCAGTACCGAGCCAATTTTGTCGTACATTTCCGTTCCCTTTCCGAGATGTTGGAGCTCCGAATTTGGTGCTCGAGAATTCCACACCGCGCTGGACTCGATTGTGGTTCGCCAGCGTCCACCGAGGACGGTCGACGACTCCGACAGCTCGTGCGCCAACGCCGCGACATAGAGTCGAACGTCCGAGTTCATCTGGGATAGTAGACCAACGGGCAGCAGCGTCGTCGCGCGACGTGAGTTCACGGTCTCACTCTCGGAACCAAGCACGACCAATGCGTCCTCGCGCAAGCATTCGGACGTTGCGAACGCCGCGAGGTACGCGCGGTACAGCTCGCTCATGTAATACAGGTCACGCTCGCGCCCGCGCAGCTCGCGTGGGATGGTCTTGCAGCAATGAAACAAGGCTTTGTCGCCGCGCCGCGCGATGCCACGGCAGGCAACTTCGGGCATTACGGCGAAGAACAGCACCAGGTCCGGCTCGGGCAGCAGCCGCGCCAAAGTGCGACTCATGAGCCGTGGCGCACCATTCACTGCGTCACGCGTGAGTCCAGTGTGCACGTAGCGATCGGCGATCACGACCTCACCGCGTCGCAACGCAGGTGCCATTTCTCGCGCGTAGCAGATTAGGCAACCGAGCCAGGATAAGAACGAGTAGCTCGTCGGACCGAGCAGACGAAAGCGGTCGAGCCAGCTGCAGAGGCGTCGAATCACGTGCACCGAATTCCAAGCCACCACGCGAACCGGCTGACCTCGTTCGCGCAGCGCGCTGCCGAGCAGCTCCACCGCTCGGCTCTTGCCCACGGAGCTCAACCCTTCGAGCGCTATGATGGCGCCAAGACCGGAGCGATTGCCGAGCACGGACATCACGTCAGTTTCCCGCGCTCGAGTAGCGGGACAGACCCTTGTCCCAAACCAAAAGCGAGAGCGCGAACATCGTCATGCCGACCAACGGGGCCGCATAGGCAAAGATCCAAGGCGTGAGGTAGCCGTCGTTCTTTCCCAACAAAAACTGCGCCGGAAAGTAGTTCACGAACGCGAACGGGATGACGTACACGGACAAGAAGCGCAGGACGGGCGGATACACCGAGAGCGGGAAGCCCGCGCAGCGCCTGAGGTTGAAAAAGATCAGATTGCGGAGGTTGGTCGTTCGAATCGTCCAGAAGCTGATCGCCGCAGAGACCAGTAGGATCGACGCTTGAATCAGCGTCCCGCCGAGTACACTGAGCGCCGCGTACAGGACGTACCAGGAAGTCCAGGTCACCTGCACGCGGCGCGCGGCGAACACGAACAACGCAACGCCCAATAGGCCGTGACCAAGAGTCGCAGCTAGATCGGCTTTGCGTGCGATGACCTGAAACAAAACCCCGAGCGGCTTGACCAAATAGCCATCGCACTCACCTTCACTCACTTCTGCATCGAAGTCCCGCACCCCCGTGAACAGCAACGCAACGAGCGCGTAGGAAAGAAACAAAAAGCTGTAGGAGAACATCAGCTCATCCACAGTCCAACCCTGGATAGTACCAAAACGCGCCACCAACACCCAGGCCACGGCCACGTTCAATAGCTCGCGAAACAACACGGCGAAGGAGATAGTCACCAGCGTGTTGCGTCGAGCCAAGTTGGCTTTGGCCAAGAGCGAGGCGTGCTGCAGATAGAGCCGCGCCAGGGACGCGATGGTGTGTTGCTCGCGCGGCATGTTCATCCCCCGTACACCACCGCACTGCGAAGGCCGCGCCGGCAGACCAGCGAACCCAAGAGCATCGCGCCGACCGCCCACGCGGCTTGTTTGGCGAGCGCGACCAGCGCACCTGCGCCATTCAACTTCCCCAAATACAGCGCAACGGGCACGTGAACCAGTGAATCGAGCGGCGTCAGAGCCAAAACCGTTTGCAGCCAAGTCGGGAAGAACCAAATCGGCACGACTGCGCCGCACAGCAGCTGAATCATCGCTTCTTTGATGGTGACGTAGCTCCAAGTGGAGTGACCCCACAGCGCGGCGCTCCAGACCAGCAGGTTCAACTCGAAGAGCAACACGACACTCAGCAGCGCGCTGAGCACCGCGAACAGCGCCGCCGCCAGCGATGGCGGAGCTTGCACGCCGTAGAGCCAGGCGATCAACACGACGCTCGGTGCCACTTGTGTAAGCAGGCGCTGCAGCGCACCGCCGATGGTATACGCGAACAACATGCCGTGAAAGCTGAGTGGACGCATCATGTCGACCGCGATGGTTCCCTTCTTCACTCTCTGTTCGATAAAGAATTCGTCCATGGTCAGCGCAGCGCGAATGCCGGCGGTGAGCACGAGATAGGTGTTGAGCTCGCTCGCACTCAGGATCTGCCGGTCGCCGCCGTTGCGGTAAAGCGCGC
>Ga0247783_1000098_pt1 | contig 26465 bp, 28 predicted proteins | sample UWRJL064202C5_FD_179911 | JGI IMG/M metagenome (GOLD analysis project Ga0247783, IMG submission 179911) | Plant litter microbial communities from Arlington Agricultural Research Station in Wisconsin, United States - UWRJ-L064-202C-5 | ecosystem: Environmental > Terrestrial > Plant litter >...
CGAAGCGCAGCCGCCGCTGACGGTCAAGGGCATCGAGGAGCCGATGCTCTCGTACCTGGTCCTGCGCGCGAAGCCGCGCGCCTTCCGGACGACGACGCGCGGCATCGAGGGGATCGCGACGCGTATGGTCGGGCGCGACACCGAGCTGCACCGCCTGCAGTCGGCCTTCGAACGCCTGTTCGAACGTCAGCAGCTCGAGGTGATGCTGGTCGTGGCCGAGGCGGGCGTCGGCAAGAGCCGCCTGATGTACGAGTTCACGGACTGGGTCGAGATGCGGCCCGAAGTGGTCTTCAGCTTCCAGGGACGCGCGGACCCGCGCACCCAGAACCAGCCCTTCGGCCTGCTGCGCGACGTCCTCGCGTGGCGTCTGCAGATCTCGGACACCGATAGCGTCGATGTCGGGAAGTTCAAGATCGAGCAGGGACTCGCGCCGCTGTTCGTCGAAGACGACGGACCCGAGATGGCTCAGGCCCATGCGCACCTGCTGGGTCACCTCATCGGCCTCGATTTCAGCGACAGCCCGCATCTGCGCGGGATCCTCGACGACCCGAAGCAGATCCGCACCCGCGCCTTTCACGCGGCGGCCCAGGCGTTCCGCCACTTCAGCGCGCGAGGCCAGCACCCCATCCTGCTGCAACTCGACGACCTGCACTGGTCCGACGACGGCTCGCTCGAATTCCTGAAGCATCTCGTGCATGCGAATCGCGACGTGCCGATGCTCGTGCTGTGCCTGACGCGCCCGTCCCTGTTCGAACGGCGGCCGGACCTGCTCGGGCAGCTCGGCGCGGCGCAGCGCATCGACTTGTCGCCGCTGGACCAGGCCGTGAGTCGACAACTGGCGAGCGAGTTGCTCAAGCGCCTGCCCGAGATTCCGGACGCCCTCCAGGACCTGCTCACGAGCCGGGCCGCGGGTAACCCGTTCTACATGGAGGAGTTGGTGAAGATGCTGATCGACCGCGGCGCGCTGCGCGCGGGCGACGATGCGTGGTCGTTCAACCCCGATCAGATCCTCGGCGACGCCATCCCGCCGACGCTGACCGGCATTCTCCAGGCGCGACTCGACGGCCTGACCGCGCCCGAGCGCACGGCCCTGCAGGAAGCGAGCGTGGTCGGCATGGTCTTCTGGGAGGAGGCACTCGCCGCACTCGATGCGCAGGCGCCGCGCGAGTTGCCGACGCTGGTCCGCCGCGAGCTCGCGTTGCCGCAGGTCGAGACGAGCCTCGACGGCGAGAACGAGTACGTCTTCAAGCATCAGATCCTGCACGAAGTCACCTACGAGACGCTGCTCAAGCGTCGGCGCCGCGTCCTGCATGCGAGTGCCGCCGCGTGGTTCGCCGGCCTGAAGGGTGTCCGCGCGGCGGGCTTCCTCGGCGCGGCCGCCTGGCACTACGAGCGCGCCGGCGAGACGGCGCGTGCGTGCGAGTACTACATCCTCGCCGCCGAGGAAGCCCGCCGGCGTTATGCGCACGAAGCGACGCTGAACTCCATCGCGCACGCGCTTCGGCTGCTCGACGGCGACGACGACGCGGTCCTGGCGAGTCGCTGGCGTCTGCTCGACGTGCGCGAGCGCACCTATGAACTCCTGGGGAAACGCGTCGAACAGCGGGCGGATCTCGACGCGCTCCGGCAGCTCGCGGAGCGCCTCGGCGACGATCGGCTGAGTGCCGAGGTGGCGACGCGCCGGAGCGTGCTCGCGGGCCGCAGCGGCGACCTCCCCGGCCAGGAGAGCGCCGCGCGCGAGGGCATGGCGCTCGCCGAGCGATGCGACGACACGCCGCTTCGCCTGAACGCAATGCGCCTGCTGGCCGACGCGCTGGCGCGCCAGGGCGACCTCGTCGCCGGCGAGGCGATGGCGCGACAAGGACTCGACGAGGCCCGGATACTCCGACTCCCCGATCCGGAGAGCCGCTTCCTCAACGCATTGAGCGTCATCGCCGCGCAGCGCAACGACACGATGACGCTGCTGACCACCAGCCAACAGGCGACCTCGCTCCGGCGTGAACTCGGCGACCGACGCAACGAGGCCATCGGCCTGGCCAGCCTCGGTGCCGCCTGGCTGGACCTGGGCGAATTCGCGCAGGCCAAGAGCGACCTCGAGGAATGCCTGCGGCTGTTGCGGGCGATGGGCGACCGGCCGCTCGAGCCGCTGACGCTGGCCAACCTGTCGCAGCTGGCGCTGTGGGAGGGCGACGCGGCGCTGGCCCGTGAGCACGCGGCCGCCGCGCTGAAGATCGCGATCGAAGTGCAGACCCCGGCGTTCCAGTTGTTCGCGCTCTGGTGCCTCGGCAATGCCGAGCTCGCGCTCGACGATCTGGGTGCGGCCGAAGTCGCCTATGCCCGCGCGTTCGACCTCGCGAGAACGGCGAAGAGCCCGCAGGAACACGATGCGAGCGCCGGTTTCGCCCGCGTCGCGCTGGCGCGAGGCGACACGGCGGCGGCGATCGAGGCACTGGCCCCGGTCTTCGCGGCGCTGGACGCGAACGGCGACCTGAACGGCACGCTGAGCGCGACGTCGATCGAGTTCGTCTGCTGGCAGGCGCTCGACCGATCGGGAGACCCGCGCGCGAAGGCCTTGCTGATCCAGGCGCACGAGGCCCTTCGCGCCCGGGCCGAAGGCTTGAGCGACCCGGCGCTGCGCGCCAGTTTCCTGACGCTGGTGCCGTCGCACCGCGACATCGTCGCGGCCTGGACGTCGATGCAGGAAGCCCCGAACCCGCGGGCCGACCCGATCGCCGACGTGGGTCGGTGATCGGGCGCGGAACGGTCGGTCCTCAGCGCGCGATCGACTTGCGGCGGCGGGCCGCGATCAACGCGCCGAGGCCCAGCAGCGACAACGCGATGCTGTCCGGTTCCGGGATGACGGCGAACGTCACGTCGGCCGGGTCGGACACCGCGCCGGTGAAGCGATTGCAGTTGGTCTCCTCGGCGTTCGCCGGATTGCAGTCGACGAGGAAGGCGGGGTCGCTCGAGCGGAAGGTGATTTCCGTGAACGGCTCGTGATCGGACACGAAGTAGAGGAGCATGTCGCCGTCGTAGTCGATCGGCGCGCTCGACGAGTCGTGGACCGAGACGAAGAAGGGCTGGCTGTCGTCGGTGTCGAAGCCGGCGAACGCGCCGGTGAGCGGATCGAAATAAGCGCCGATGACCCAGTCCGCCTGCAGGTAGGGCAACAAGTCGATCGTCGACCCGGTGAAGATCGCGGTCGCGTCCGGGTCATTCGTCGCATTGTAGAAATTCAGTTCGCCGGAGATCGGCGTGATCGTGCAGGTCCCGCCGGTGAAGGCGTATGAGAACTCCGAGGCGGCGGCCGTGGAATAGCATCCGGCCGAGACGTCGAGCGTGACCGTGCCTCGGAAGCCGAGGTTGGGAATCCGGTCCAGGCCGAACGCGGGATCGAAGGTGGCGACGACGGCCGCTTGCGTCGGCGCCGCGACCGCCAGCAGGGAACAGGCGACGGCCATCACCGACAGACAACGGCCGAGTGAGTTCGAGATCGACATGAAGCGCTCCAGAGGAATGGCGTACTAAACATCGACTCCAAGCACGTTTCGGGCCCAATCCTCCGACACCGACGAACTTCACAGGGCGAAAGCCCGCTTTCGACCCGGCAGCCTGCACCAGCCGCCGGGTTCAAGGACCCCGTCTGTAAAGTTTCTCGACGCTCGGGCGCGCGCCGTCACCGCGGACGACGAGAGCGCCGGAGCGCGAGCGCGGCGAAACCGAGGCCCAATAACAGCAAGGGCTCGGGTTCGGGAATCGCCGCGATCGACCCGAACAGTCCCTGCGTTTCCCCCTGGATGCCCGCGTTGAAGTAGAGGATGTTCGTGCCTGCCGACGTGTTGCCGAACGCGATGTCCCAGAGGCCCGGGTTCAGGAGCGTGTTGCCGTCGATGTCGACGAGGGTTCCGCGGTATTCGCCGGTGATCGGATCGTAGGCATTGATCTCGCTGACGTCGAAGCTGAAGTTGCCGACGAGGACATCACCGCTGAAGCTGCCGAAGTTCGACGGCGCGACCGCCAGCCCCCAGGGCGACGCGAGCTTCCCGCCGATCGTCAGCGTCTGCAGGTAGTTGCCGTTCGTGTCGAAGATCGCGACGGCCCCGCTGCCTTCGGCCGCGGAGATCTGCGCGTTGCGTCCGGCCGGCGCGTACGTGACGTAGACCTTGCCGTTGAACACCTCGGCGTTGAACGGCACGAGCCCGAGGTTCGCGATGCGCGCGTCCGGATTGACGAAGCCGGCCGGCAACGAGATCGGTGCGAAGGACGAATCGAACGCGTCGATCGATCCGGACGCGCCGTTCACGGCGAACAGGCGCGCCCCGTTCGCGTCGTTGGACAACGCGAGGCCTGTATAGACCGCACCCGGCGTCGTCGCCGTGACCACCGCGGCCGTGCCCTGGGCGCCGTTCCAGGCGCTGATCGTTCCGTTGAGGCTCGCGAAGATGAAGGTCGCGGGGCTTCCGCCGGTCGGAAGCGTGAAACCGGTCGTGTTGTTGAACACCTGGCCGGTCGGACCCTCGGGGCCGGGTGCCGGCGTCGTCGGGATCGTCACCGTCAGCGCCGGCTTGGTCACGACGCCATTCGTCACGCGGTAGAGCGTCGACACGCCCGTTCCCTGATCCGAGAGCCAGAACGGGCTCGTGGGACTGAACGACATGCCCCAGGGATTGATCAGCACCGGGTCCGTGAACTGCGCGAGGCCGGGCACGCTCGAGACGAGGTTGACCTGCGAATACGGCGAGGCGTCGGCGGACGCGGCGGACAGGAGGCCGGCCAGGGCCAGGCCGATTCCGCTCAGTCGTTGCAAAGCTTTCATCGTCACTCCTTGTTCCATGGGGAATTCCCGCCATTCCGGGAAGGCAAGGCGCGAAGCAGCTTGCGTGCCGCTTTTTCAAACGCGTTGAATCCTTTGGATTTAAAGAATCCGCAAGCGTCCATTCACCTCCAATTCGTAAACTTTCTCGACAGATCAATCACTTACCGGTACGAAACAATGAAGGCTTATATTCCGGCTCGAGTCAAAATTCTATTCGACGGAATAAAGCGCCTTTGCAATACGTCGTCTGATTTCCTCTTGCTTCTTTCAAGATGCTATTGCACCGAGCGCATAGTCCCGGAGCGGCCGATACCGCCCTCCGCGTGATTCGACGAGAACGAAGCGCTCGACTGGCCATTCGGTCGGCGCTACCTCCGACGGCGCGACGGACCCTCGCGCGTCGCGCGCCAGCGTGACGTGCGGACGAAAGCGGCGGTCCTCTCCCGGAAAGCCGATCTCCGCGAGACGGTCGGCGATCGCCTCGTGGAGGCGGGTCAGCGCCGCCGGCGTCGCCGACGGCTCGAACGCGGCAACGCCGTTTCGCCACACGGCCACGCGATCGAAGCGAAGGACGAAGGGCTCCGCGGCGATCGCGAGCGCAGCCGCGAGCGCGTCGATGCGGGACGACGGCACGCTGCCGATGAAGCGAAGCGTGACGTGCAGGTCCGCGTCCGCGGTCGGCCGTGCCGACGCCGTCCAGGTCCAGGCGTCGCGCTGCGAAGCGCACGCCTCACGGGTCTCGGGAGACGGCCACAGCGCGACGAACAGGCGGCTCGAGCCCGGCCCCACGGCGTCGGGCGTCAGCGAAGCGAAGGCTGGAGCCAGCGACTCGCACGCGGCAGGTACGCGTGCTCGGGATCGAGCGAGACCACGACGCGCGTCGCATGACCGTAGATCGCATCGCGCGCGACGAAGCCGAAGTAACGCGAGTCCGCGCTGTTGTCGCGGTTGTCGCCCATCACGAAGTAGCGGCCGGCCGGAACGCGCAGCGGCGCGAAGCGTCGGCGCGCCGCGATCTGCGGCAGCAGCATCACGTCGTGCGAGCGTCCGAGCAGGTCCTCGCGGTAATAGCGCGGATCGAGCGCACGAACCGTGGCGAGCAACGCGTCGCCCGTCGATGCGGGCCGCTCCGCATAGCGCGCCGCGACGCCGTTGACCACGAGGGCCTCGTCGCGCAACTCGATCGTGTCGCCGGGCACCGCGACCACGCGCTTGAGCAGCGTGATGCCGTTCTCCGGCGATTCGAGCACGACGACGTCGCCTCGTTGCGGATCGCCGACATCGATCAGCCGCTTCAACGTGAACGGCAGGCGCCAGCCGTAGGCGCGCTTGTCGACGAAGACGCGATCGCCGTCGACCACGGTCGGGTTCATCGAACCGCTCGGCACGACCATCCAGTCCGCGCAGGCGGAACGGAAGACGAGCATGAGGGCGAGGAAGAGGAGCGTCCCGCGGGAACCGCGCCAGAAGCGATGAAAGAGTCCTTCGCTCATCGGTCGTCACCCCGGCGAAGGCCGGGGCCCAATTTCGTTCAACAGCCCATGGGATCCCGGCCTTCGCCGGGCGACAGCGAAGCGTTACCCGTCGTGATTGATCCGCCGACCGCCCTTGATGAACTCGACGGTCTTCTCCCGCATCCCCGCGGCCAATGCGGCATCGGCCTCGAGGCCTTGCTTCTCCGCGTAGTCGCGCACGTCCTGCGTGATCTTCATCGAGCAGAAGTGCGGGCCGCACATCGAGCAGAAGTGTGCCGTCTTCATCGCCTCCTTCGGGAGCGTTTCGTCGTGGAATTCCCGCGCCTTGTCGGGATCGAGCCCAAGGTTGAACTGGTCGTCCCAGCGGAATTCGAAGCGCGCCTTCGACAATGCGTTGTCGCGGATCTGCGCGCCGGGATGGCCCTTCGCGAGGTCGGCCGCGTGGGCCGCGAGCTTGTACGTGATGATCCCGTCCTTCACGTCGTCCTTGTTCGGCAGGCCGAGGTGTTCCTTCGGCGTGACGTAGCAGAGCATCGCGGTGCCGTACCAGCCGATCATCGCGGCGCCGATGCCCGACGTGATGTGGTCGTAGCCCGGCGCGATGTCGGTCGTCAGCGGCCCGAGCGTGTAGAACGGCGCCTCGCCGCACTGCTCGAGCTGCAGGTCCATGTTCTCCTTGATCAGATGCATCGGGACGTGACCGGGTCCTTCGATCATCGTCTGCACGTCGTGCTTCCACGCGACCTGCGTGAGCTCGCCGAGCGTCTTCAGCTCCGACAGCTGCGCCTCGTCGTTCGCGTCGTAGATGCTGCCGGGACGCAGCCCGTCGCCGAGCGAGAACGAGACGTCGTACGCCTTCATGATTTCGCAGATGTCCTCGAAGTGCGTGTAGAGGAACGATTCCTTGTGATGCGACAGGCACCACTTCGCCATGATCGAGCCGCCGCGCGAGACGATCCCGGTCATGCGCGTCGCGGTCATCGGGATGTAGCGCAACAACACGCCTGCGTGGATCGTGAAGTAGTCGACGCCCTGCTCGGCCTGTTCGATCAGCGTGTCGCGGAAGATCTCCCACGTCAGGTCCTCGGCCTTGCCGTCGACCTTCTCGAGCGCCTGATAGATCGGCACCGTGCCGATCGGCACCGGCGAATTGCGGATGATCCACTCGCGGGTCTCGTGGATGTGCTTGCCGGTGGACAAGTCCATGACCGTGTCGCCGCCCCAGCGGATCGACCAGGTCATCTTGTCGACCTCCTCGCCGATCGAGGACGTCGTCGCCGAGTTGCCGATGTTCGCGTTGATCTTCACGAGGAAGTTGCGGCCGATGATCATCGGCTCGCTTTCCGGGTGATTGATGTTCGCGGGAATGATCGCGCGACCGCGCGCGACCTCGTCGCGCACGAACTCGGGCGTGATGATCGGCGGGATCGATGCGCCGAAGGACTGGCCCGGATGCTGGCGGGTCAGCAACGCCGCCATCTTCGCGCCGGTCGGCCCGGCGTTCTTCAGGCTCTCGACGTATTGCTCCCGTTGAAGGTTCTCGCGGATCGCGATGAACTCCATCTCGGGCGTGACGAGGCCGTGGCGGGCGTAGTGCATCTGAGAGACGTTCCGGCCGGGCTTCGCGCGCTTCGGCTGGCGATGCAGGTCGAAGCGCAGCTGCGCGAGCTTCGGATCCGCGAGGCGCTCCTGGCCGTAGCGCGAACTCGGACCGTCGAGCTGTTCGGTGTCGCCGCGCTCGGCGATCCACGGCGCGCGCAGCGCGGGCAGGCCCCTGCGGATATCGATGCGCGCCGCAGGGTCGGTATACGGACCGCTCGTGTCGTAGACGAAGATCGGCGGATTCGGCTCGAGCGTCGGCGGTTCGCTGCCATGCACGTGAGGCGCCCCGAAGACCGGCGTGTCCGACTGCTCGATGCGACGCATCGGCACGCGAAGATCGGCACGCGAGCCTTCCACATAGACCTTGCTCGAACGCGGCAGCGGCGCGATCGCCGCGGAGTCGACCGCGGCGTCGGCGGCGGTGAAGGCCGCGCGCGGCCGCGAAGGCTCGGGGGTGTGATGGGTCGAGTCGAGGACTGCTGCGTTCATGAAGGCTCCAGGGAAGACGGAGCCGGGACGCGATCCCCACGGCTCCCTACGGCGCCTCCGGCGACGAGTCGACGCGAGGATCGCGGTCGTTCGCTGCTGCCGGAAGTCGCCCAGGTTCGAAGGGTGTTTCTCGCGATGCCCGTGCGGGCAAAGACCCCTGCGTGACGGACGCACGGTATGCGCTCGGGGCGGGGATTGCAAGTCGGCAGGAGATGACGACGTTGTTGCTGCCACGCCGCGTCAACTTGGAGCCCCTCCGGCTTGCGTCTATCCTTCGTGGCGGCTGGCACGACCCCACTTCCGCGCACTTCGTCGGTCCTCGCTGCGCTTCGTCGCTCGCCGCTTGCGACGCATCGCCGGCCGACCACACAATCCGCGCCGCGTCGAGTGGCGGCCTCGAGGCAGCGACCGCGACCCCACGACCTCCAAGAGCGAACACCATGCAGAACCAGACCCCGCGCGATGGCGCGATCGAACGCGCGCGCGACAAGATGATCGCGCAGCAGATCCGGACCTGGGACGTCCTCGACGAGTCGGTGCTCGACCTCCTGTCCATCGTTCATCGCGAGGACTTCGTTCCGGCCGCGTATCGCAGCCTCGCGTTCGTCGACACCGAGATCCCGCTGATCGTCGACGGCGCCGAGACCGGCGAGACGATGCTCGCCCCGAAGTTCGAAGCGCGCATCCTGCAGGAAGTCGGCGTGCAGCCGAGCGACGTCGTGCTCGAGATCGGGACCGGCTCGGGCTACATGGCCGCGTTGCTCGCACGCAAGGCGACGCGCGTGGTCAGCGTCGAGATCGATCCGGCGCTCAAGGCCTTCGCCGAGACGAATCTCGCGCGAGCCGGCATCGACAACGTGCGCGTCGATCTCGGCAACGGCGCGGGTGGATGGGCCGCGGCCGGACCCGTCGACGTGATCGTCGTCAACGGCTCGCTTCCGGATCTGCCGCAGTCGATGCTCGATCAGGCCAAGGTCGGCGGTCGCATCGCCGCCGTGATCGGCGACGCGCCGGCGATGGCCGCCGAGATCCGGCATCGCGGTCCGAACGGATGGACGACCGTCAAGCTCTTCGAGACCGTGGTCAAGCGTCTGCGCGAAGCGCCGCACGTCTCGCGCTTCACGTTCTGAGCGCGGCCGCATGGATCAACCCGTCTCGCCGCTGACCGCACCGCAACTGGCCGCATGGCTCGCGGACCCGACGCGACCGCGGCCGCTGCTGCTCGACGTGCGCGAGCCCTGGGAATTCGAGGCCTGTCATCTGGACGATGCGCGTCTCGTGCCGATGCGCGACATTCCCGCGCGCGTCGGTGAGCTGGACCTCGAGCGGCCGATCGTCTGCATCTGTCATCACGGCGCCCGCAGCATGCAGGTCGCGCTCTTCCTGGCCAGCCGCGGCGCCTCCGAGGTCCACAACCTCACGGGCGGCGTCGCCGCGTGGGCCGCGCAGGTCGATCCCGTCTTTCCGACTTATTGAACTCATGACCGTGCGCATGCCCTCCCTCCTCCGCGTCGCCTTGATGAGCACCGCGATCGTGGTCGCGATGTCCGGAGCGCATGCCGCCGACCTCGTGCAGACCTATCGCGACGCCGCGAGCAACGACGCGCAGTTCGCATCGGCCCGCAACGCCTTGCTCGCCGGTCGTGAACGCCTGCCGCAGGGCCTGTCGCTGCTGCTGCCGCAGATCAGCGCGATCGGATCGCTGAGCCGGGTCAACACCGAAGTCGCCGCGCCCGAGCCCTTCGGCGGCGCGACGGCGACCTACAGCCAGAAGACGTATACGATCTCGCTGTCGCAGCCGCTCTTTCGCTGGGGCAACTACCAGCAGTACCAACAGGGCAAGCAGGCCGTGCTGCTCTCCGAAGCGCAGTTCGCGCAGTCGCAGCAGGACCTGATCCTGCGCGTCGCGCAGGCCTACTTCGACGTGTTGTACGCCGAGGACAGCATCAACTACGTCGTCGCGCAGAAGGCCGCGATCTCGGAGCAGCTCGCGAGCGCGAAGCGCAGCTTCGAAGTCGGCACGACGACCATCACCGACACGAACGAAGCGCAGGCCCGCTACGAACTCGCGGTCGCGCAGGAGATCGCGTCGCGCAGCAACCTCGACATCGCGCGCGCCGCGCTCCAGCAGATCATCGGCAAGCCGCCGGGCAACCTCCAGCCGCTCGTGCGCGACGTGCAGATCGCCGCCCCCACGCCGACCGAACTCGAACCGTGGGTCACGTCGGCGGAACAGCAGAACTACGTCGTCGCACAGAACGTCGCGAACCTCGAGATCGCCCGACGGCAGATCGAAGTCGAGCGCTCGGGCCATCTGCCGACGGTCGATCTCGTGGCATCGCGCTCGTACACGCGCGCTCCGTCGGTCTTCTCGACCGTGACCCAGCAGACGAACAACGCGATCGGCTTCCAGGTCAGCATCCCGATCTATTCGGGCGGCTTCACATCGTCGAAGGTGCGCGAAGGCATCGCGCTCGCGGACAAGGCCGAGAACGACCTCGACTTCGCGCGGCGCACGGCCGCGCAGAACGCACGCACCGCCTACTTCGGCGTCACGAGCGGACTCGCGCAGGTGCATGCGCTCGAGGCGGCGGAGACGTCGAGCAAGAGCGCGCTCGAGTCGAACAACGTCGGCTACCAGGTCGGCGTGCGCACGAACATCGACGTCCTCAACGCGCAGCAGCAGCTCTATTCGACCCAACGCGATCTCGCGCGTGCGCGCTACGACGCGATCCTCAACGGGCTTCGCCTCAAGTCGGCCGCCGGCACGCTGTCCGACGAGGACTTGCTGCGGCTCAACGCGCTGCTGATGCACTGAGCTCGCCCGCTGCCACCACGCGACACGCGGGAATAGACGATCGGAAGCCCGCGTTTGCGCTCCTGTCGAACCGGAATGGTCCGGTCACGCAGCCGAGGAGTCCCATGAATTTCCCATCGATCTCTCCGTTTTGTCGTCGTGCCCTTGTCGCGACGCTGCTCGGCGCGACGCTCGCGCTCGGCGCTTGCGCCATGACGGCTTCGTCCCCCGCGACGGCGTCGAACGGCGTCTTCACGAACGGCGCCGGCATGACGCTGTACACGTTCGACAAGGACACCGCCGGCAGCGGCAAGAGCGTCTGCAACGGCCCGTGCGTGCAACTCTGGCCGCCGCTGATCGCCGCCGCCGACGCGAAGCCGTCCGGCGATTGGACCGTCGTCACGCGCGACGACGGCGCGAAGCAGTGGGCGTACAAGGGCAAGCCGGTCTACGCGTTCTCGCGCGACACCGCCCCCGGCGACCGCAAGGGCGACGGCTTCAACCAGGCCTGGTCGCTCGCGAAGCCTTGAGGCCCCTCCGCCCGGGCGCATGAGTTTCAGCGACGCGGACCTCGAGGCGCTCATCCCGCGCCTGCGCCGCTATGCGCATGCGCTCGCCCGACATCCGCTGCAGGCCGATGACCTCGTCCAGGACGCGCTCGAGCGCGCCTGGGCGCGACGCCGCCAGTGGCGGGCCGGCAGCGACCTGCGCGCCTGGGTCTTCGCGATCATGCACAACGCCTTCATCGATCATTTGCGCCGGGCCTCGGCCCGCGGAAGCGAGTTCGAGTCGAGCTCCTCGTTCGGCCTGCCCGAAACCGCCGGCCCGCAGAACGTCGAAGCCGAGAGCGGCACGCGCCTCGACCTCGAGCGTGCACTCGCCGCGCTTGCCGAGGACCAGCGGGCCGTCGTGCTGCTCGTGGGCCTCGAGGACATGAACTACCGCGATGCCGCCGAGGTGCTGGGCGTGCCGATCGGCACCGTGATGTCGCGGCTGTCGCGCGGCCGCGCGCGCCTGCGCCTGCTGATGGACGGCGGCGCGGCGCCCGTGAACAACCGCGGCGACAACGGCCACCTGCAGGTCGTCCGCTGAACGACGCCATGACCGACGCACTCGATCCCTTCCATCTGCAGGCCTACGTCGACGGCGAACTCACGCCCAGCGAGGCGAACGCGGTCGAACGCGCGCTCGCGTCCCAGCCCGCCGCCGCCGCCGAGGTCGCGGCGCTGCGCGCGCAGAAGGGCGCGCTGCACGCGCGCTACGACAGCTTTCTCACGGCGCCGCATCGACTCGTCGTGGGCGAGCGGGTCAAGCCCCGGCGCGGCGCGCGCGTGCGCCTCTTCGGCAGGCATTGGGCGGCCTCGGGCGCGCGCTTCGGCGGCGCGCTCGCGGCGATGCTCGTGCTCGGCGCCGCGCTCGGTCTCGTCGGCGGCTGGAGCGCGCGCGGCGTGCGCGACGCACGCGACGACGCCCTCGCGGCGCGCAACGAACCACTCGACGCGTTCGTCCGCACGGCCGCGCGCTCGCATGCAGTCTTCGTTCCCGAGCAACGTCATCCGGTCGAGGTCGCCGCGGCCGACGAAGCCCATCTGGTCACGTGGCTGTCGAAGCGTCTCGACGCACCGGTGACCGTGCCGCATCTCGGCGATGCCGGCTGGTCCTTGCTTGGCGGTCGCCTGTTGCCGGCGGAAGCCGGCCCGGTCGCGCAATTCATGTACGAGGACGCGCAGGGTCGTCGCCTCACGCTCGCGGTGACGCGGCCGCTGCGCGACGAGACGGCGCAACGCGCCGCCGACCCTGAGGCCGCCTTCCGCATCGCGCACGAGGGCGACGAGACGGTCTTCTACTGGATCGACCGACGGTTCGCGTACGCGCTGACCGGCCGGCTCACGCAACCGGAGATGACGGCGATCGCCGATCGGGTGTATCGGCAGCTCGATCGGTAGGTTGACCAGCTGGATCCCCGTGGCACAGTTCGTCCTGCCATGGACATCGCCGACCTTCGTCAGACCTATCGCCGCGCGACGCTCGACGAGAGCGATCTCGACATCGATCCCTTCCTGCAGTTCGGGCGCTGGCTCGACGAAGCCATCGCGGCGAAGGTCGTCGAAGCCACCGCGATGACGCTCGCGACGGTCGATGCGAACGGCAACCCGTCTGCCCGCATCGTGCTGCTCAAGGGGCTCGACCGCGTGACCGCGCCGGCGCACGCGTCGGGACGCGGCTTCGTCTGGTACACGAACTACGAGAGCCGCAAGGGGCATGCGCTCGCGGCCGACGACGCCGCCGCGTTGTGTTTCTTCTGGCCCGAACTCGAGCGCCAGGTGCGCGTCGAGGGACACGTCGAGAAGACGAGCGACGCGGAGTCCGATCGCTACTTCGCGTCGCGCCCGCTCGCGTCGCGCATCGCAGCGCGCGCGTCGCCGCAGAGCGAGGTCGTTCCGTCGCGCGAAGTCCTCGAGCGCTACGAGGCGGACGAATACGCGGCGCTGGGCATCGCCCGCGACGAGACCGACGCGGCGGTGCCACGCCCGCCGAACTGGGGCGGCTACCGTCTCGTCCCGGATCGCATCGAGTTCTGGCAGGGACGTCCGTCCCGGCTGCACGATCGCCTCGTCTACGAACAACGCGACAACGACTGGATCGTCACGCGCCTCGCGCCGTAAGGGGCCGCAACGTAAACGTCGGTTGACGACAATGCCGCTGATCGCCCCGACGTTGCAGACCGCTCGCCTCTGCCTGCGACCCTTCACCGACGCCGACGCCGACGCCATCTTCGCGCTGCAGAGCGACGCGTGCGTGTTGCGCTATTGGGACGCGCCGCCGTGGACCGAGCTCGCGCGCGCGGAACGGTTCATCGCGGCCTGTCGCCAGATGGAGACGGACGGGAGCGGCATCCGGCTGGCGATCGAGCGGGCCGCGGACGACGTGTTCGTCGGCTGGTGCTGCCTGAGCGCGTTGAATGCCGACTATCGCAGCGCGAGTCTGGGCTACTGCCTGCACGAGACCGCCTGGGGTCTGGGCTACGCGACCGAGGCGGGTGCCGCCCTGCTGCGCTGGGCCTTCGAACGCCTCGATCTGAACCGCGTGCAGGCCCAGACCGACACGCGCAACGCCGCCTCGGCCCGCGTGCTGGAGAAACTCGGCTTCGTGCGCGAGGGGACGCTCCGCGAGGACTGCATCGTGAACGGCGAGGTGTCGGACTCGTGGGTCTACGCCCTGCTCGCGCGCGAGGCGGGCCCGCTGCGCACGATCACTTCCGGAAGTCCGCCCACGTCTTCCTGAACTTCGCGACCTTCGGACCGACGACGGCCGCGCAATAGCCCTGGTTCGGGTTGTTCGCGAAGTACTCCTGGTGGTACTGCTCCGCGCGATAGAACGCGGGCGCGGGCTCGACCTGCGTGACGACCTTCGACGGCCAGGCCTGCGCGACTTCCGTGATCACGTCGCGCGCGACGTCGGTCTGTTCGTCGGAGTGCGTGAAGATCACCGAACGATATTGCGTACCGACATCGGCGCCCTGGCGGTTGAGCGTCGTCGGGTCGTGGATCGTGAAGAAGATCTCGAGGATCTGCCGATACGAGATCACCGTCGGATCGAACTCGATGCGCACGACTTCCGCATGACCGGTGCTGCCGCTGCAGACCGCGTTGTACGTGGGGTTCGCGTTCGTGCCCCCGCTGTAGCCGGACTCGACGTCGACGACGCCCTTGATCTCGAGGTACACCGCCTCGGTACACCAGAAGCAGCCGCCGCCGAGCGTGGCGAATTCATGGCCTGGGCGCGGGGTCGCAGCAAGGGGATGGGCGATCGACATGCGGTCTCCTGAGGATGAGGTCCGGGTGGAGGCAGCATGATCGGGCCGAGTCGCGAATCTTCAACCGCGCACGCGCGACCCTCATTTGCGCTCCTGGATCATCTTCCAGCCGTTCCCCGACGGATCGCGGAAGCCCGCGTCGACCGTGCCGAAACGGTCGACGGGTTCCTGCGTGAACTCCACGCCCGCTGCGCGCATGCGTTCGTGGGCGGCGCGGCAGTCGTCGACGACCAGGACGAGCGGCGGCATCGCGCCCTTCGCGACCATCGCCTGCAACGTCTGGGCCGTCGCGGCGTCGTGCACCGGCGGACCGGGGACGAACAGGCCGAGCTGGAACGACGGCTGGTCGGGATGCTGCACGGTGAGCCAGCGATAGCCGCCGTTGCGCACGTCGGTGTGCACGCGGAAGCCGAGCTTCTCGACATAGAACGCGAGCGCCTCGTCCTGGTCGCGGACGTACAGTCCGACGACATCGACACCTTGACTCATGGGACCTCCTCTTCTCGTGGGGAGCCCTTTGTAGCGCCCGTCGCGCGGCGCCGCTTCTCCGAAACTGCGATCGTGAGGTCCGGTCGATGCGCGGCGCTGACGATGCAGGCCGGCATGCGACCGAGTTCCGACGCCGCGGCTCGCGCGCTGACGCGCACGGCGCTCGGGCTCTCGCCGGTGATGTCGCGGAAGGTCCGTCCGAACGTCCCGAGGCTCTCCCACCCCGTCCGGAACGCGATCTCGGTGATGGAGCAGTCGGTGTCGCGCAACAAGGCCTTCGCGCGCTCGATGCGTCGCGTGAGCAGATAGCGATGCGGCGGGACGCCGAAGGCCTGCTTGAACGAACGCGCGAAGTGGGCTTCGGAGACGCCGCTCACGCGCGCGAGCCGCCGATTGGGCCAGTCCTCGTGCGAGGCCGCGTCCATCCGATCCTTCGCGCGAAGCAGGCGTCGCAGCAGCGCGGGATCCTGGAGGGAAGACCCGTCGCTCATGCGAGCAGCCGCGTCCTCAACGCATCCACCAGCACCTTCCCCATCGCGTTCCTCGGCAACGCGTCGACGAAGAACACCCGCTTCGGATGCTTGAAGCGCGCCAGGCGTCCGTCGAAGGCCGCGACGATGCGCGCCGCATCGAGGTCGACGCGACCCGGGCGCGGCACGACGAACGCGACCGGGACCTCGCCCCAGCGGTCGTCGGCGACACCGACGACCGCGACCTCGGCCACGCCGTCGATCATCGCGATCACGTCCTCGACCTCGCCGGGGAAGATGTTCTCGCCGCCGGAGATGATCAGGTCGCGGCTGCGCCCGACGATCTCGTAGCAGCCATCGTCGTCACGTCGCGCAAGGTCGCCGGTCGCGAACCAGTCGTCGCGGAAGCTCGAACCCGCATCCATGCGCCAGTAGTTGCGCATCAGGTTCGGCGCACGCACGAGGATCTCGCCGACCTGGCCTTCGGCGACGTCGCGTCCCGACGGATCGACGAGACGGATCGACTCCTCGAAGCACGGCCAGCCCGCGCAGCCGGCCTTCGCACGCGCCGCGTCGGCAGGCAATGCGATCGTCATCGGGCCGGTCTCCGTCGCCCCGTAGACCTGGCCGAGCGGGATGCCGCGCGCGTGGAACGCGTCGATCGCCGCACGGGGGATGATCGACGAGCCGGCCATCACCATGCGCAGGCTCGACAAGTCGGTCGTCGGCCACGCGGGGTGCGTGACGACCGCGCGCATCGTCGCCGGCACCATCAACGACAGCGTCGGTCGGTCGCGCTCGACCGACGTGAGCCACGCACCGGCGTCGAAGCGCGGATGCAGGATCACCGCGGCGCCCGCCAGCAACGCGGGAACCGTCTGGATCAACAGGCCGCCGACATGAAAGAGCGGCAAGACGGTGAGCACGCGATCGTCCGCGCAGAGCGCGTGCGCCGCGATCGAGGCCCGCGTGTTCGCCCCGATGCCGACCTGCGTGTGCACCGCGCCCTTCGGTTCGCCGGTCGTCCCGGACGTGTAGGCGATCAGCACGGGCAGCTCGTCGTCGCCGATCGACGTCTCGCGGTGGCCCACCTCGTCCGCTTCGAGCGCGGGCTCGGCGAGCGACGCGAGCGACCGGACCGCGGTGTCGGCGCCCGCCTGCGTCGCGACGTCGACGCCGACCGCCGCGAAGTCGTGGTCGACGACGAGCGTGTCCAACTCCGCGTGCGCGACGATGCCCGCCATCTCGGCGCTCGCGAGTCGCGTGTTGATCGGGACGAAGACGCAGCCGATCCGCGCGAGCGCGAAGAATAGGACGATCTCGTCCGGCCGATTCGCGCCGAGGTAGCCGACCCGATCGTTCGGCGCGAGCTGCCAGCGATGGCGCAGCACGCGACTCGCGTCGACGATCCGACGCACGAGATCGCCGCGCGTCCACTCGACGCCGTCGGCGATCAGGGCGACGCGACCCGGATCGGCCGCCGCCTCGACATCGAGGACGTCGAACAGCGTCATCGCGTCGCGTCCTTCCCTAGTCCTTCTCGCCGGGCTCGTACAAGGCCTCGCGACCGATGCGATCCATGCAGAGCTCCGCCGTCCACGGCAGCATCAGCGAGCCGCAGCGGCTGTCGCGATACAGGCGCTCGAGCGGCAAGTGCTTCAGCATCGACTGGCCGCCGCAGGTGCGGATCGCGAGCCGGGCGATGTCGTTCGCGCCTTCCATCACCGTGTAGTGGGCCGCGTAGAGCCGGAGCTTCTCGTCCTTCGACGGGTTCGGCTTCGCCTCGGTGATCGTGCGCAGGAAGAGCGAGCGCATCGCCTCGAGCTGGATGCGCATCTGCGCGACCGCAATCTGCTTCGTCGGATATTGGCGACGCTTGACCGGCGGTTCGCCGTCGACCTCGCCGCGCAGATACTTCACCGTGAAGTCATAGGCCGCGTTCGCGATGCCGAGGTAGGTCGGGCTCAGCGTGAAGAACATGTGCGGCCAGGTCTGCGCGGCACGGAAGTACGTGCCGCGCGGCATCAGCTGCTCGTCGTCCGGCACGAAAACGCCGTCGAAGACCAGGTTGCGCGAGACGGTGCCGCGCATCCCCATCGGATCCCAGGCGCCGGTGACCGTCAGGCCCGCGCTCGTCGCGGGCACCGCGATGTACAGCGTGTCGCGCATGTCGAGCGGGTGATCGTCCCCGTCGGTGGAACCACGCGCCTCGGTGCACAGGATCCCGTAATAGTCGGCCGCGCCAGACAGGCTCGCGAAGATCTTGCGACCGTCGATCCGCCAACCGCTGACGCCGTCCCGCGTCTCGCGCGTCGCGGTCGTGCCGAACGGCGCCTTGCCAGCCGCTGCCGCGCTGCCCTCGGAGAACGGTTGCGCGTAGAGGCGACCGTCGTCGACGACCCGGGCGTAGTGCAGCGCGCGGCGCTGCGCGTGTTCGATGCGCTGCGCCTCGTTCATCGGGATCGCGTCGGCGAGCGCGCCGATCCACATCGTCGAGCAGCTGTGCATGTTGAACGTCAACGCCGTCGCGCCGCAGAAGCGGCCCATCTCCGCGGCGACCATGCAATAGGTCGCGTAGTCCGCGCCGAGCCCGCCGTCCGCCTCGGGCACGCACAGCGCGAGGAAGCCCGCGTCGCGCACGTCGTCGTAGTTCGCGAACGGGAAGGTCGCGGTGTCGTCCCACTGCTTCGCCCGCGGCGCGAAACGCGTCTCGCCGAGTTCGTGGGCGGTCGCGAGCAGACGAGCCTGGGTCGCGGTGAGCGGCGTCTCGCCGACGGCCGGAACGAAGGGGAGGTTCATACCGTCTGCAGGTCTCGCAGGAAGTCGAGCAGCGCCGCATTGAAGGCCTCGGGCCGTTCGAAGTTCATCAGGTGGCCCGCGCCGTCGAGGCAGACGTAGCGCGCGCCCGCGATGCGCTCGGCCATGCCGCTCATCACGGCCGGCGGCGCGTTGCGGTCCTCGGCGCCTGCGATCAGCAGCGTCGGCACGCGGATAGCGGCGAGGGACCCGCGGCGGTCGAAGCCCGTCAACGCGTGCAGCGCGAGCCGGTAGGTCGGCGGCGGCACGTGCGCCATCACCTCGACGGCCGCGGCGACCGACGCGAACGCGGCGCCGCTCGCGACCATCGTCGGCACGAGCGCCGTCGCGACGTCGCGCATCGAACGGCCCGCCGCGAGCGGCGCGCTGCGTTCCTCGACGAAGCGCCGCTGCCATTCGCCGTCGGGCTTGCCGAACGCCGCGCTCGTTCCCGCGAGCACGAGCGCATCGATGCGCTCGGGGGCGTTCGCGATCACTTCCTGCGCGACCATGCCGCCCATGCTGTGACCGACCAGCACGAGGCGTTCGGGATCGAGCACGTCGATCAGTTCGAGGCATTCCTCCGCGAGCGTCGCGAAGTCGTAGGGATCGACCGTCGCGGAGTGCCCGTAACCCGGCATGTCCCACGCGGCCGCGCGAAAGCCGGCGGCCGCGAGCGGTCCCATCTGTCCCGCGAAGGCCTGTCGTCCGCCGCCGATGCCGTGCAGCATCAGCACGGTCGTGTCGCCGTCGCCCACTTCCTCGAAATACGGGACCGCGGTGACCGGGGTGAGCATCATGTCGTGACCGTCCTCGGGCTCGTGACGTCGAGCACGACCGGCCCGACGAGTCTTCCGCGCTCGACGACGACGTCGTCGTCGAGCGCGACCGTGCAATGGCGCATCGGCAGGTCGAAGTGGCCGAGCGTGTGGCGGCCGGCGACTTCGTTCGCGCCGGTGGAGAACAGGAAGTTGCCGGCGAACGCGCGCAACTCCGTGCCGTTGCAATCGCGCTTGTCGTAGAACGCGAGCGAGTCCCAGCGCGCGTCGCGATTGAGCCCCCAGCCGACATGCGAGACCGCGTACGCGTTGCGATCGCCTTCGCGATCGGCCCACGACTGCCAATAGCCGCGCATCAGGTCCGCGTCGACGCCGTCGCCGTCGATCGCGACGATGGCGTCATGCTCGAACGTCAGCACGATGCGGTCGCGCAGGTAGCGCTTGAACGCGAGATTCACGTCTCCGGGCGCGAGGACGAGGGTGCCGTTCACGGTCCGCGCCGCAGGGAAGGCGAGACAGAGCCCGCCGGGCCAGTGCGCGACCTGCTTCGGCCTGGCGCAGTAACCCCACACGCCGCCGAGGCGTGCGCCGGTGAGGCCGATCGTGAGGTCGCTGCCCGCCTCCGAGCTCACGCGCATCGTCGACGCGGCACGCATCCGCCGGATGCCGTCGCGGACCGCGGTCTCGAGCACCGCGTCCGGCCGGCAACGTTCGAGGATCTCCGGGTGTTCGTTCGAGATCATCAGCAGGCGGGCGCCGTTCGCGAGGATCGCGGGCAGCTCCGGCGCGTGCAGCAGGCCTTCGACGGTGCAGTCGACGACGATCGTCGACGCGGCGAGCGCGGCGACGACCGGCGCGAGGCCGCCGATCGCATCGGACGCGCCGGTCGAACGGATCGGGATGGGTCCGGCCGCGGGCGTCGGCACGCGCACGTGGAAGACCCGGGCGCCGAGCTGAGCGGCCGCGAGGTCGGCGAGTTCGACCAGCACCGCACGCGACTGCGATTCGGAGAGAATCGCGACGACATCGTCACGGCCGACGGCGGACAGGCGCAGCACGTCGACGAAGGCGGCGACCCAGCGGGCTTCGATGCGTTCGACGAGCACGACGACCCTCCTCGGAAGTGCTTCGGGCGCCGCTTGCGACCGCGCGGCGAGACGCTTATGCTGCGGACGATATTAGATGAAATTTCATATAACTCAAGTCTTCTCGTGACGCCGTCGCCCATCGCCCAACCCCGCGAAGACGACGTCGCGCGCGCGCCGGACTTCGACGGCGCCTACTTCCGCGATGCGCTCGGACGCTTCGCGACCGGCGTCACGATCATCACGACGCGCGGCCTCGACGCGAACGGCGAACCCGTGCTGCTCGGCTTCACCGCGAGTTCGTTCAACTCCGTCTCGCTCGATCCGCCGCTGGTGTTGTGGAGTCTCGCACGGACGTCGGGCACGCTCGGCGTGTTCCGCGACAACTCGCACTACGCGATCAACGTGCTCGCGTCCGACCAGATCGAGTTGTCGCGGCGCTTCGGCGCGCGCTTCGGCACGGGAGACGCGGGCAAGCCTGACCGCTTCGACGCCATCGCCTGGCGAGAAGGCTTTCGCGGCGCGCCGGTGCTCGAGGGCTGCTGCGCGTGGTTCGAGTGCTTCAACCGCAGCCGCTACGACGAAGGCGACCATGTGATCTTCGTCGGCGAGGTCGAGCGTTGCGGCTTCGCCGATCGCGAGCCGCTGATCTTCCAGGGCGGCACCTATCACATGACGCAGCCCCATCCCGACCGCTGAGGAGACCCGATGCCTCGCCTTCCCTACGTTACCGATGCCGAAGCCGGCGACACGGCGCTCGTGTCGGCCATCCGCACGCGCCGCGGCGGCGGGCTGCTGAACCTCGATCGCCAGCTCCTGCACAGCCCGCCGTTCGCGCAGGGCTGGAACGCGCTGCTCGGCGCGGTGCGCACGCAGCTCACCGTCGATGCGCGGCTGCGCGAGCTCGCGATGTGCGTCGTGGCCGTGATCAACGGCGCGGAATACGAATACATCCATCACGCACCGCTGTTCGTCGCGGCGGGCGGCACGCAGGAGCAGGTCGAGGCGGTCCATCGCATGGAGACGGAGACGATCGATCCCGCGCTCTTCGACGAGCTCGGCAACGCGACGATCGCGCTGGCGCGCCAGATGACCGAACTCGTCGAGGTCGACGAGGCGACGTTCGCGCAGCTGCGCGAAGTCCTCTCGCCGCAGGAGATCGTGGAGCTCGTCGGCGTCGTTGCCACTTACAACATGGTGTCGCGCTTCCTCGTCGCGCTCCACGTCGAGCCGGAGTGACGACGATGGTGCCGCGGTCGGCGTCGCGCTGGCAGGTCGACGACTACCTGTCGTACCTGCTCGCGCGCGCGAGCCACGTGGTCGCGTCGGAATTCCATCGCGAGGTCCGCGATGCCGGACTCACGGTGCTGGAGTGGCGCGTCCTCGCGACGCTCGCGAACGGCGCCGAGCGGACGGTCGGCGAGCTCGCGTCGATCGCGCTCGCGCAGCAGAGCACGGTGACGAAGCTGCTCGGCCGCATGGAGGCGGTTCGCTGGATCGAACGCAACGACGGCGACGTCGATCGTCGTCAGTCCCTCGTGCGCATCACGCCGCGCGGACAACGCGTTCTCGGCGACCTGCTCGCGCGATCGAAGCGGCACGAGTCCACCACGACCACGCGACTGACGGCGCGCGAGGCGGCGTTGTTGAAGAACGCGTTGCGCAAGCTGATCCGCGCCGAGTCGTCGCCCGGCCTGCGGGTGGCGCGCAAGCGGACGCCGGTTCGGACGCGAGGCGTGGCCAAGGAACACGGGGGCTGAAGCGACGCGCTCACGCGCAGTCGTCGCCCCCGCTTCGGGAGGAAGACGCATGGAGCGATTCACCGGCGGTTGCCTCTGCGGCGGCGTTCGCATCGTGGCGATCGGACGTCCCTACCGGGTCGGGCTGTGTCACTGCCTCGATTGCCGCAAGCATCACGGCGCGCTCTTCCAGGCGACGGCGATCTTCCCCGAGGACGCGGTGACGATCGACGGCGAAACACGCGACTACGCCGGACGCTTCTTCTGTCCGCGCTGCGGCTCGCCCGTCTTCGCACGCAGCGCCGACGAGATCGAAGTGCACCTCGGCACCCTGGACGCCCCCGACCAGCTGAGGCCGACCTACGAGAACTGGATCGTTCGTCGCGAGTCCTGGCTGCCGCCGTTTCCGCTCACACGGCACTACGCGCGCGACCGCGAAGGCGACGGACGCTTCGAGGATTAGCCCCGCGATGATCGCGCGCGACGCCGACGACACGTCACGACCGCCTGCGGGCGCGTCGATCGAACGTTGCGAGGCGGTGGACCACGCCGGCTGGCTCGCGCTTCGCGAAGCGCTCTGGCCGGACGCCTCGCGCGACGCGCACCTCGTCGAGATGGCGTCCTTCGTCGACGAGCCTGAGCGCTACGTCCAGTTCGTCGCGACGGCGAGCGACGGCGAGCCGATCGGGCTCGCCGAGGCGTCGCTGCGCAGCGACTACGTCAACGGCACCGCGGCCTCGCCGGTCGCCTTCCTCGAGGGCTTGTTCGTCGCCCCCGCGCATCGACGCACCGGCGTCGCAGCCGCGCTGGTCGCGCGCGTCGCGTCCTGGGGGCGAGACCGGGGCTGCCGCGAACTCGCGTCCGACACGCCGATCGAGAACGAGACGAGCCGCGCCGTCCATGCGGCGCTCGGGTTCACGGAGACGGAGCGCGTGATCTTCTTCAGCAAGCGGCTTTCATGACGACTTGCGATAACGTCGCGGATCGATGCGTCTCGTGCCGGCGACGGTGAAGAGCGCATCGGTCGGGCGGACCGGACGGAAACGCTGAGCAACGGAGCGACGAAAATGCCATTCGAAAACCTGGTGGGCCTTCACGTCGTCGATGAGGACGGCTACCGAAAATATCGCGAAGCGATGATTCCGATCCTCACGTCCTTCGGCGGCCACTTCCGCTACGACTTCGCCGTCTCCGACGTCCTGAAAGGCGAGGCGCAGCACCCGATCAATCGCCTGTTCATCATCGTCTTTCCGGACCGCGCCACGCAGGCGCGCTTCTACAAGGATCCTGCGTACCTGCGCGTCCGCGAAGCGCTCTACGCGCCTTCGGTCGCGGCGGCGACGCGGCTGGCCGAGTACGACCGCTAGCGCCGGCTGCGAGTCCGCGCTGCGCGACGCGGTCCGCATCGTCGAAGGCGCACGCGATCGACCATCCGCTCCGCGTCTCGCTCATCGAGCCGCTCGACCGACATCAGCGTGCGAGCACGATGCCCACGAGGATCAACACCAGCCCCAAGCCGTGATACCACTGGGGCCACTCGTGCAGCAGCAACGCCGACAGCACGGCCGCGAAGACCGGCGCGAGGTTCGCGAAGAAGATCGGAATCGTCGCGCCGACGCGGGCGACGCCGCGGTCCCACAGCACGTAGCCGACGACCGACGGCAGCACGCCGACGTAGGCGAGCACGAGCCAGGTGCGGTGATCGGCGAGATGCGACTCGATGCCGAAGCCCACGCGTTCGACGAGCGCGCACGCGATGCAGAACACCGAGCCGAGCAGGATCTGTGCGAACAAGAGGACGCCCGGCGACAACGCAGGTCGCTTCGCGCGCAACAGCCACGTGTAGAGCGCCCACGTCGCCGACGCCGCGAGCATGAAGAGATCGCCCGGTACGAAGTCGAGCGTCGCGAGCCGCGACGGGTCACCGCGCACGAGCACGATGCCCACGCCGACGAGCGAGACGCAGGCGCCGAGCACCGCGCGCGACGTGATGCGCTGACCGAAGAACAGCGCCCCGAGGCCGAGCGAGAAGACCGGCGCCGACGCGGCGATCAACGTGACGTTCGTCGCGGTCGACGTCGTGAGCGCGAGGTATTGCAACGCGTTGTACGAACCCATGCCGCACACGCCGAGGGCCGCGATGATCTTCCATTCGCGAACGATGGTCGCGCGATGCGCGACGACCTCGCGTGCGACGAACGGGAGGACGACGAGGCCCGCGATGATCCAGCGCAGCGCATTGAGTGCCATCGGGGCGACGAGGCCGACCGCGAGTCGTCCGACGATGGCATTGCCCGCCCAGAACAGCGGGGGGAACGTCAACAGGACGAGGGCGGCGCCGTCGAGGCGCGAGGGGCGTTGCATGAGGTGACCCGGTGAAGGGCCGCCATCATAAGGGCGTCAGCGTATGTCCCGACCCCGCGGGTCTTCGGGATAGAACTCGTGCAGCAGGAACAGCTCGAGACGCTCGGTGTCGCCCGGCCGCGCGGACATCGTCACCGACTTGCCGCGCTTCGGCGAGTACCACTCGAAGTCGCCGTTCTTCCGCTCGCGGATGATCTTGATCATCTGACGCACGACCGCGAGCTTGATGTCGGGGTTGTCGCCCCTGACGACGTGGACCGTCAAGCCGGTGTTGCGCTTGAAGTCCGTGCTCCAGCCGTGGAAGACGAAGTCGGCATCGTTGAGGCCGGTGCGATCGAGCGAGAAGATCCCGCCGCCGCCGTCGACCATGTCGGGGTTCGCCTTGCGCTGCTGCGCCTGGATGTTGCCGAGCGCGATGCGCTTCGCGCGCTCGTCGTCGGTCTCGCCCTGTTCTTCCGGCGGCGCGCCGCGCGCGCGACGACGCGCCTCGATGTACGACTGCATGTCCTGCGCCGGCGGCTGCTTCGGCTGTTCCTGCGCGACCGGCGGCGCCGGTTCGGGCGTGGGCGCGGGCGTCGGCGGCGCGGGCGGCACGCGGATCGGCGACTGGCGATTCGGGACCGCGATCTGGGCGCGCGGCTGCTTCACCACCGGACGCGGCACCGTCTTCGGCGGTGGCGGCGCTTCGTCGGGCTGGGCCACCGGCGTGGGCGGCGTGCGCGACGAGGACTCCTGGGGTTCGAGACGCGCCGTGAGCGGCTTGCCGAGCGACGCGGGTGGCGCCTCGGCCTTCGGCATCAGCGGCGCGAGCAGGATGACGAGGTGGATGAACAACGAAAGGACCAGCGCGACCGTGATGACGCGCACGGTGATGCGGTCGATGCGGCCGCCCTCGTCCGAGCCCCCGAAGGCCGTCGGCGCGCCCGTGTCGTCCGGAAGCGCCTCGACGACGGGCTCTTCCGGGCGGAGCTTCGGAAAGGCGATGACCTTCATCGCGCGCCACCCCGCGGCGAACGCTGGATCGGGATTGCTTTTGCCGGCGGCGTGTCGACGCGCTTCAACGCGGCCGCGACGATCGGCCGCGCCCAGTCGGGCGTCGCCGACAGGTCGGCGGGCCCCACGACGCGTCCGTGATCGAGGTGCAGCAACAGCACGGGACGCGGCTCCACGCCGGCCGCCGGATCGGCCTCGGCGCTGTTGTCGTACAGCCGCAGCGCCGCGAGACGCGGCAGGAGTTCGATCAGGTTCAGGCGACTGTGGGTGAAGCGCTGGCGGATCTGCGCTTCGGGAATGTCGTGCCCCCCGCGGCGCACGCGCGCCTGCACGCGGGCGAGATGGAGTTCCGGCGTCGCGAGTCCGACATACCAGGCCTTCACGTCGAAACCCGCGCTCGCGGCCTCGCCAAGCAGGCGCGGGATCGTGTGCGCGCCGAGCGTCGTCTCGAAGGCGAAGTCGAGGCGTCGCGCGATCGCGTGCTCGAGCAGGCGCTTGCCGTGCTGCCAGGCGCGACCGTTCGCGTCGGACTGCGTCAATCGCGCGTTCGCGGCCATCAGTCGACGCGCGGCTTCGTCGGGATTGAAGTAGTCGCCGCCGTGCATGCGGAAGGCCGCGCCGCCGATGCTGCTCTTGCCGGCGCCGTTGACGCCGGCGAGCACCGTGATCGTCGGCGCGACGGACGCACGGACGACCGGCGAACGCGAGGCGACCACCGACAACGCAGGAGAGGGAGTGGAACGGGGACGACCCA
>Ga0247783_1000100_pt1 | contig 26173 bp, 24 predicted proteins | sample UWRJL064202C5_FD_179911 | JGI IMG/M metagenome (GOLD analysis project Ga0247783, IMG submission 179911) | Plant litter microbial communities from Arlington Agricultural Research Station in Wisconsin, United States - UWRJ-L064-202C-5 | ecosystem: Environmental > Terrestrial > Plant litter >...
ACAGCGCGAAAACGTCGGCGAGAACGCCGTTCATGGCTGCGGCGATGTCTCGCGTCGCTTCGGGGCCGAGGTCCGTCGATGTCATCAGCGGCGCCCGCATGCGTTCTCTTGGCGCGATCTCGGGGTTGTGTCGAACGACCATCGGTATGTCGTGTGTCGAATTGAGTACGGTTGCCGGCATTGTCAACGAGGATGTTCAGGCGGCCAAGCTGGCGACCGCAGCTCGACCGATCCCCGTCGCCGCGCCGGTGACGATAGCCACTTTGCCTCGGACCACGCGTTGTGGCCCTCAGGTCCACGGCTCACCCGCACCGAATGACCAGTCCTCCCGCTTCACGAAGACGAGGTTGATCATAATGTCGTCCGGACGGACATCGAGCTTCGCCTTGAGCTCGTCGGCAATAAATCGATAGAAGGCGAACTTCGACGTCGGTTCGTTGCCAACTGTGCTGGTGACCTGAACCAGAATGAAATCGGCTGATCGGTCGAAGCCGAGAAACTTCGTGTCGTAGATCAAGTTTTCGGAAGAGTGCTCGTTGACGACGATGAATCGATCGCCGTCGGGCGCCTTCAGGACATCGAGAATGCCGCGATAGACGATGTCGGCCAAGGTGGCACGGTACGCGGCTGGTTTTCCTTGAAGTAGATCGATGCGTGCGAAGGGCATGAGTGATCTCCAATTCGGGGTGGTGATCCAGGAGTGGTGGAAGCTTTGCGCCGCGCATGCTCTGTGCGGTATTGCGCGAAACAAGGCCTGAGCGAGTGGAGTTGAATTCGCGGTCAGCTCGCTCAGAAACGACTTTTTTATTCGGTGCTCCTACACGATGCCTGTCAGATCATTGGCGCGTCCCGCTGCGGCCTGTCGCAGCAAGCGCAACCGCCTGCCGGGACCTGCATGGATGCCCCGCGCAGCGAGACCCAACCGGAACCGGTTGCCCTATCAGACGACCGCTGAGTGAAACTCGGCAATCTGGCGTGGCCCAATATCACCGACCTCGGTGTCAACAAACCATAACCCTTGTACGCAGCAGCCAGTGGCGACATTTGTGCGCCGGTCCGATTCCGCGAAGGCGCCAATGAACGTGACGGTTATGGTGCCTAGGGAAAGATCATGAACGACCATCGCGCGCGCATGACCGATGTCATGGCCGACATTCCCACCTTTGTCGCCGTTGTCGAGGCGGGCGGCTTCGCGGCTGCGTCGCGGCGACTGAGCGTGACTCGATCGGCCGTTGGCAAGTCGATCGCTCGACTCGAAGAACGACTCGACACTTGTCTGTTCCATCGCACGACCCGAACACAGCGCCTCACGGATGACGGAACCGCGTTCTACGAACATTGCTTGCGCGCGCTCGATGAACTTTCGGCGGGGCGGGCGCAGCTGGAATCAGGACGGCGCGCCATTAGTGGCAGGCTGCGAGTGTCGCTTCCCGTGCTGTTCGGGCGCCTATGCGCTGCGCCGATTCTCACTCGACTTTCGTTGGATCATCCAAAACTTCATCTCGAGTTGCATTTCAGCGATCAGCTGGTCGATCTGGTGGATGACCGTTTCGACCTTGTTCTCCGCATGCGTACGCCCGGCACAGGATCTACGTTGGTGTCGAGACGCATCGCACTCCAAGAAACGATCCTCTGCGCATCGCCTGCTTATCTGGAGACGTGGGGAGCGCCCAACGAGTTGTCCGACCTGAGCGCCCATCACGCGGTGACTTACGCATACCGGGATCGGATTCAGGCTTGGACGTTCCGAAATGCGGCAGGCGAACGGACCGACATCTCACCACCATCGCGGTTGCAGTTCGGGGATCTCGCGTCAATCGCGAATGCGGCAACCGAGGGGCTCGGGCTCGCTTGGCTGCCCACTTGGCTTGTGGGTGATCGCTTATCGACCGGCAAGCTGCAACGAGTCATGCCGCAGATCCCGCCTTGGGTTTCTGACGTTTACTTAGTCTGGATGCAATCGCTCCACCTGCCTTCGCGCATGCGGGCAGCAATCGACACCTTGGTCGCCGGCGTGCCAGCCTTGATGCAGCTCCACGCACGTTACGACCTGACGGCGTCCGATCCGGCTGCCGCCCAACCTCGGTTGGATGGCTTACGCATGGCACAGACGCCAGTCTACGAGGCCTCGCGCGAGACCAGCGGTCCCTGAAGGACGAGTCGAGCCGCTGCGCGCGTTCTGCAAGCAACGCAGCGGGTTCATGCTGCGGCGGAGGCCGCGTACGCCCGAAGATCGGAACCGGCGCGATCGGCACCTCTCGAGAGCGGCACACGCGATACATCCGCAGGCCGCTGACTGACGCGTCAGATCTGGGCCATCCCACCGTCGACGAACAACTCGATGCCGGTGACGAAGCTGCTGTCGTCCGACGCGAGGAACACGACCGCCTTCGCGATTTCGTCCGGGGTGCCGACACGTCCGAGCGGAATGTTCTGGACTTGGAGATCGATGAAGCTCTGGATCTGTTCCGGACTCAGCCCCAGCAAGTCGTAGCCGGGCGTGGGCACGACCCCGGGACTGATCGCGTTGACGCGAATGCCGGTGCCCTTCAAGTCGAGGGACCAGTTCCGCGCGAAGCTTCGCACCGCGGCCTTGGTCGCGCTGTAGACGCTGAACGCCGGCGTGCCCACGGTCGTGGTCGTCGACGCATTCAGGACGATCGAGCCGCCCGTCGACATGAGCGGCAGCGCCTTCTGTACGGTGAAGAGCAGTCCCCGGACATTGGTCGCGAAGGTCGTGTCGAAGTGTTCCTCGGAGATCTGTCCGAGCGGCGCGAGCAATCCGCCGCCCGCGTTGGCGAACAGCACGTCGAGCCGACCCTTCTGTTCGCGGATGAGCGCGTAAATGCGATCGAGGTCGGCCAGATCGGAGACGTCACCACGAATGCCGACCGCATGGGTACCGATCTCCGTCACGGCGTTGTCGAGTTGAGCCTGACGACGGCCCGTGACGAAGACAAAGGCGCCCTCGGCTGCGAAGCGCTTGGCGGTCGCCAGGCCGAGACCGCTCGTGCCGCCGGTGACCAGTGCGATCTTGTGGGCGAGCTTCTGCGACATGGCTTTTCCTTGGGACAGGCTGCGGACATCAGAGACGGCCAGCTTAGGAAGCCGCTGGTCCACAGGCGACACCACGAAGGGCGGGCGGACGGTGCCACCTTTGACCGGTGCGCGCGAAGCCATCGGCCTGCGCGAATCGCCCCGCGTCGCCACCGGCCGAAGGGTGGGGTTGCACGACGGCCGAACGAGGGTCGCGACGACGACTCCCCGTCGCGATCCTCGACGCCTTGGAGGCGAATCCAATCGAAACAGCGAAGCGCCACCTTGGGAATGGCGATGTCACGCACTCGCGGACGTCGTCGACCTTCAGAACCTTCGACGCGGATGAGCGAGATCGAAACCGGGACGCGTTGTGACGATCGACTGCGCGAGCACGGCGCACGCGGACACAACATGAAACGGCGCGACTGCCTCAAGCTGTCGGCAATGTCGATCTGCGGAGTTGCGAATGCCATGAACGACGAAACGGCGGTCCACTTGGTCGAACAGGAAAGCGCGGCGACCTTCGAGACGACGATGAATCGTCTCGTCGAGGCCATCGCCGAGGCCGGAATGACCCTCTTCGCGCGGATCGACCACGCCGCTGCCGCGCGATCGCTCGGGCTGGCGATGCCGCCGACCGTCGTGCTGCTGTTTGGCAATCCGAACGGCGGCACGCCGATCATGCTGGCCGCGCCGCGGGCCGCACTCGACCTGCCGCTCCGCGTCCTGTTGCGCGAGGACAGCGAAGGACGGGCCCTCCTCTCGTTTCATCCGGTCGCGCCGTCGCTTCGCGAGGCCGGCGTTCCCGACGCCATGGCCATGCGCCTCGAGGCCGCGCAGCGCGTGGTGTTGAAGGCGATGCGGCCGTAAAACCGAAGCGCGCTTCGCATCGCCACGCATACCCCGGAGCTTGTCGAGGAGGTTCCATTCCCGCCGTCGCGGCGCAGGCCCCCCGTAGGCGAGCTTGCGGCACGTTGGGTCCGATGTGGATCGTCGGTGGACGGCCGCGCGGTGAAACTGCTCGTGCCGCACCGCCTGATTGGAAAGCCCATCTGGCGGAGACGGAGGCAACCGAAGAACCGCGCCGGCTGCGCTTCTCCAGCCAATCGCGCCCGTTCGTACCCCCAACGGAATCCGCGGCGGCTTCGAACTCATTCGGTCGACCGAGAATGGCCGCCCGCCACTGTTCGCTCTTGTTCGGTGAACAGTTGTTCACCTATCATGACGCAACGCTTCAAGGGAGACACCATGCTTCAAGCGGACATCAAGCGTGCGCTCCACTCTGCCATCTCGTCCTGTCTTCCAATGGGACCCGATTTAGTAAGTACGAGGCCTGTCACTCGAGACGAGTGGTTCGAGGTCGAGATCTGGATGCGGAAAGCTGCGAGGCCGGCATCCACGCTGGTCATTCGCATGTCGCGTGAAGCGCAGGACGACTTGCGCGAGAACGATCGCAAAACGCACGACGAGCTCTGCGAGCAGATCGAGCGTTATATCGCGTCGGACGTGGACCATTGGCTAAGTGCGATTGAGCGTGGTGACGCAGCGCCCCGGCTGGTCGTCATTTCCTCCGACGCTGTGGGATAGCTCAATGGCCGACAACATCCTCGAGCGCGTCCCCGCCGACCTGGTGTCCGATGCGAAGGCGCTTCTGCCGAACCCGCCGACGTCGCAAAGCGTCGTGATCAACGTCCCGCGCATCGGACGCGTGCTCGTCTTCTTCGAATGGAAGCAGTACAAGGTCCATCGGAACACGAGCGCGTTCTGGACGGCGCATCGTGCGGAGGCGATAGACCCGTGAACGCGAAGGACTGGATCACTCTCGTCATAGCCCTGGCCGGCTTCTGCTTGTCTCTCTACGTCGCCATCGTCCAGCGTCGCGACAAGCGAGAGCTGCTTCGAATCGACGTCAATCCGGGCGTTCACACACAGGGCAGTAGCGTGAGTTCTCTGCTCTGCGTCATTACTGCGCGCAATGTTGGCGAACGAACGGTGACGCTGAGTAACTTCGGTCTGATCCTCCCATCCGGACAACAGATCATTGACGCGACAACGCCGCAGCAGCATCCGCTGCCTTACGCGCTGGTGGCCGGCGCGAGTTGCACAATGCTCATGCCTTTCAGCAACGCCGTCGAAGCGGCGGTGCGCGCCGGCTATTCGGGGTTGATAAAGGTGCGGCCGTACTTCGACGCGCAGTCCGGAAAGCGACACATAGGCAACCCAAACAGACTGCAGGTCTAGAGAGACATGTGGTACGCCATCAGGGGATAGCGCGCACGGAGCGCTCGCGAAAAACGATGTCCCCGCGGCTGTCCGGCGGACGCGCGTCGATAAGCTTCCATTGGGAAATTGCATGGCTGCCGGCTTTAGATTTTCTAGGGTGGTCGTTGTCGAGTCACTTGAGGCGCACGAGTTCGCGTCGGGAACGCGGCTGGTGGAATACTTGCAGACGCAACTCGGCGGACTGGAGGCCAGCTTGCCCGTCGTCCGGGTCAGCTGCGAAAGCGCCATCGAGTTTCGGGACACCATGAGCCGCTTAACTGCGGAAGCGGCGCGTGGAGAGATCCCTCTATTGCACGTGGAATGCCACGGAGACGAAGGCTTTGGGCTCGAGTTCTCGAACGGCAGCACGCTCGGATGGGAAGAGCTTTCGTTGGTCCTTGAACGGCTCAACCGAGCGACGCACCTCAACCTCGTTGCGGTCTTCGCCGCATGTTTTGGAGCCCACTTCGCGGCGCAGCTTGTACCACTGCGGGGCGCGCCGTGCTTCGCCCTAATCGCACCTACGCACACCGTTGACGCGGGCGAGATTCTTGGCAGCTTCCGAGAGTTCTACACGACGCTATTCCGTTCGCTTGACGCGGGCCAGGCCGCAGCGGCCGTCGTCAAGAGAGGACTCAGCACCGGCACATGGTTCGCCGATACGGCGGAACGATGGTTTGTCACGATGATCACCACGTATGTTCAGACGCACGTGACATGGGACGCGATGATCGCCAGAGCGGAAAGCATCCGCTCGAAGGTCCCTCCGGAGGCAAGGCCCGGCCGCGCTCGAGCACTTCGGCAACTCCGCAAAGCTCAGCAGCAAGAGCTCCGGGAGAACTACTTCAAGACGTACTTCCTCGTTGCAGAGTTCCCTCACCATGAAGCCAGGTTTTGCGAGGCGCAGCGCAGGCTTACGTCCGCGCTCGACGAGTTTGCTCAGACGGGCCGATATGTCCTGTAGCTTCCGCTAGGCAACGCGTTGGCCACCTGGTGACAGCGGCGCGCGCTGGCGTATCGTCGTCGCACATGGGTGCCCTTGAAGCCGCAAAGCTCCCCACTTCGGCGCTCGGTCACCTCGGCGTCGCGCTCATATTCGTCGTCGCTCCTGTGGCGACTTCGCTCGCGGTGTACGTGGTCTTTCGCTGACGATCGCGCGATTCGCGAACGTCAACGACCAGCGATGAACGAGAACGGCAACAAAAAAGCCCGCGACTCAGTGAGTTAGCGGGCTTTCCGTACAGCAACGAACAGGCGCGAACAGCACTTCTGGCGGAGACGGAGGGATTCGAACCCTCGATGCAGGTTTTGCCCGCATGCTCCCTTAGCAGGGGAGTGCCTTCGACCTCTCGGCCACGTCTCCAGTACGTCCGCACGAGGCGGCCGCAAAGCCTGCGGAGTGTACCGGCTCGGTCGTCGCAGGGTCAAACCGGATTTCCCGAAACGCGCGCGTCGCCGCAGGCGTATAAACGCGGGGCAATCGACGCGGTTCGAGCGAGACCGCGACCTCCAACATCGACGAAGAGAGAGACGCATGGACGACATCGTGATCGTGGCCGCACAGCGCACGGCCGTAGGCAAATTCGGTGGCACGCTGGCGAAGACACCCGCGCCTGAGCTCGGCGCGCACGTCATCAAGGGCATCCTCGAGAAAGCCGGCGTCGCGCCGGACGCGGTCTCGGAGGTCATCCTCGGACAGGTGCTCACGGCCGGCTCGGGGCAGAACCCCGCGCGCCAGGCGCTGATCAAGTCCGGCATTCCGAACAGCGTGCCGGCGATGACGATCAACGTGGTGTGCGGGTCGGGCCTCAAGGCCGTGATGCTCGCCGCGCAGGCGATCAAATGCGGGGACTCGGAGATCGTCGTCGCGGGCGGCCAGGAGAACATGAGCGCCGCGCCCCACGTGTTGCTCGGGTCGCGCGACGGGCAACGCATGGGCGACTGGAAGATGGTCGACTCGATGATCACCGACGGCCTGTGGGACGTCTACAACCAGTACCACATGGGCACGACGGCCGAGAACGTCGCGAAGCAGTTCGACGTGTCGCGCGACAAGCAGGACGCGTTCGCGCTCGCGTCGCAACAGAAGGCGGCGGCCGCGCAGGACGCGGGCAAGTTCAAGGACGAGATCCTGCCGTTCAGCATCGCGCAGAAGAAGGGTGACCCGGTCGTCTTCGCGGCCGACGAGTTCATCAACCGGAAGTCGAACGCGGATGCGCTCGCCGGCCTGCGTCCCGCGTTCAACAAGGACGGCACGGTGACGGCGGGCAACGCCTCGGGCCTCAACGACGGTGCGGCCGCCGTGCTCGTGATGTCGGCGAAGACGGCGGCCTCGCTCAAGCTCGAGCCCCTCGCGACGATTCGTTCGTACGCGGTCACGGGCGTCGATCCGAAGATCATGGGCATGGGTCCGGTGTCGGCGTCCACGCTCGCGTTGAAGAAGGCGGGTTGGGCGGCGAAGGATCTCGACCTGATGGAAATCAACGAGGCGTTCGCCGCGCAGGCCTGCGCCGTCAATCAGGAAATGGGCTGGGACACGAGCAAGATCAACGTGAACGGCGGCGCGATCGCGATCGGCCATCCGATCGGTGCGTCGGGTTGTCGGATCCTTGTGACGCTCCTGCACGAGATGCGCCGACGCGGCGCGAAGAAGGGCCTCGCGTCGCTGTGCATCGGCGGCGGAATGGGCGTCGCACTCGCCGTCGAACGCTAGGCCGCCACCGACCGACGATCGATCGACGAAGCGGATGCGGAGGCGCCGGTCGGGAATCCGGCGAGCTTGCCGATCACCACGGTAGCGACCTTCCGCACTCTCTTCGCCAACGATCGATCGTGAACGCTCTCAGTCTCGTCGGCCGCATCGACGTATCGAACGCCGACCAACGCGCCGCGCTCTGCCACGGACTCGCGATGAGCCGCGAAGCCTTGCACGCCGTGGTCGAAGCGCTGCAACCCGCGATCCAGGACGTCCGCCTCGACGCGATGCGCTGACGTCCTTCCGACTCGCCCGGGGCGGGTCACGATACGGGCAACAGACCGGCCGCCTTCGCGGCGATGACCGCCTCGAAGGCGCAGGACTTCCGCGCGCCCTTGTCCATGTGGACGCCCTTCAACGTGGTGCGCGCGACGACTTCGCCGGTCTCGTCGTTCGTCATCTCGTGCGTGAATCGCAGGCTCTTCTCCTTGAACTCGAGCAGCGTCGTCGAGACGCTCACGACGTCGCCCGCATGCACTTCCTTGATGTAGGAGATGTGTTGATCGACCGCCGCCATGCCGCGGTTCGCCTCGCGCAAATACCTCGGCGTGAGACCGAGCACGTTGAAGAACTGCCACGTGGCCTCGTCGAACTTCCCGACGTACCACATGACGTTCATGTGCCCGACGTGATCGCAATGCCAGGGGTAGACGGTTCCTCGATACGTCAGATGGGTCGCGTTCATCGTCGGGTCGCTCGTCGGCCAGCGGAGGCGTGATTCTGCAACGAAGTGCGACGTCGGCGCGCCTGCCCTGGCGTCGCCCGCACCGCTTCCGCTATCGTTGCGCGCTCGCACGCGGCGCCGGTTCCGATCGCGTGTCCATTCCAGGAGACCACGCATGGATTTCACCCGCCTTCTCGCCGGCCCCGTCGTCGCGGCCATGCTCGCATTCGCGCCCGGCGTGCACGCGGCGACCGACGTCGTCATCACGCCGCTCGGCAGTCACGACGGCGAGTTCTGCGCGGCGGACCGCGCGATGATCTTCGAGGATCCCGACGGCACGCGCATCCTCTACGACGCGGGCCGCACGGTGCGCGGCGCAGACGACCCGCGCCTCGGACGCATCGACGCCGTTCTTCTCAGCCATGCGCACGGCGACCACCTCGGCGACCAGCACGCGGCCACGGCGAACAACGGCACCTGTGCGCGGCCCGAGTACGGCGTGATGGACGCGCCGAACTCGAACACCGTCAACATCGTCGTCGCGAAGAAGGCGAAGCTGCTGGTCGGCGGCGAGATGAACGCGTTCTTCCAGCAGAAGCTGCGCTCGCTCAATGCCGATCCGACCCTCGTCGTCACGCTGCGCTTCGGCGCGAGTTCGAAGATCGGCGGCGTCACGATCTCGAGCGTCCCCGCGGTGCATTCGAACGGCGTCGATCCGTCGTTCCTCACGGGCGATCTCGCGATGTCGATGAAGGCGAACGGACTGACCGCGGACCTCGGGCCCGCCGGCGGCTACGTCGTCCAGTTCACGAACGGACTCGTCGTCTATCTGTCGGGCGACACCGGCGTGACGGCGGACCAGGAGCTCGTCGTGCGACGCCTCTACAAGCCCCAGCTCGCCGTGCTCAACATCGGCGGGACCTTCACGGTCGGCCCGAAGGAAGCGGCCTACGTGATCGACGACCTCGTGAAGCCGAAGGCGGTCATCCCCTCGCATGCGAACGAGGCCTCGACGCAGGACGGCAAGCCCGTCGCGGGTTCGAGGCTCGAGGCCTTCGGCAAGGCGGTCCATGTGCCGGTCTACCTGCCGTTGAGCGGGAAATCGATGACGATCGACGGTCAGGGCAAGTGCGTCGCCGGGTGCTGATCCCCTGATCTAGCACGGCTTTCGGGGTCTCTTCGACGGACGGACGGCCGTCCCGGCGCTTCATGCTGCCGGTATTCGGTCCTCCGTTCGATGAACAAAACCTTTCACATCCCCCTGAAGGCGATCGCGCTCGGCGTCGCGATCGGCATCGCGATCCTCGCGTTCTCGGCGAAGCTCCTCTGGGACTTGCGCGAAGAGAGCTGGGCGAACGCGCGTCGCTCGAGCGCGGACGTGGTGTCGACCGTCGCGCACGACCTCGCGCGCAATCTGCAGATCTACAACCTGTCGCTGCAGCACGTGGTCGACGAGCTCAAGGCGGCGGGCGTCATGGAACTCGCGCCCGACATCCGGGATCGCGTGCTGTTCGACCGTTCGACGAACGCGGCATATCTCGGATCGATCCTCGTCCTCGACACGCGCGGCAACGTCTTCATCGATTCGCGCAGCCAGGTGCCTCGCCGGGAGAATTTCGGCTCGGCCGAATTCTTCCGCTATCACGAAGAGCACGAGGATGCCGATCTGCACATCGGCCGGCCATTCAAGCCGGCCGACGGCGGCGAGCGCATCACGCTGAGTCGCCGCCTCGAGTTCGGCGACGGCGCGTTCGCCGGCGTCGTCGTCGGCACGATCGAACTCGCCTACTTTCGCGACGCGTTCTCGAAGATCGACCTCGGCCCGCAAAGCGGCCTGACGCTGACGCTCGCCGACGGCGTAATGCTCACGCGCTTCCCGTACCGCGAGCGCGACGGGGGACGCAACGTCGGCGGCACCGACGTGTTCCAGAAGATCCTTGCGATGAAGACGGGCAGCTTCATCGCGCACGCGAGCATCGACAACATCGAGCGCCTCTACACGTTCGAGCAGATCGGCAATTTTCCGCTGTACCTCGCCGCGGCGAAATCGACGGCGGCCATCTCGCAGAACTGGCGCGAACGCGCCTGGATGATCGGCCTCGTGACGTTCGCGCTCCTGGCGGCGTGCGGGATCCTCGCGTTGATCCTGTGGCACGAACTGCACCAGCGCGGTCGCGTCGAGTCGTTGCTCTTCGAGGAGAGCGAACGTCTGCACGTCACGCTCGGGTCGATCGGCGACGCGGTCCTCGTGACCGATGCGACCGGCTACGTGACGTACCTGAACCCCGTCGCCGAGCGGATGTCCGGCTGGACGACGAGCGAGGCGCGACACAAGCACTCGCACGAAGTCATGCACATCACGACCAGCACGACGACCGAGCGCGTCCCCAACCCGGTCCGCATCGCGCTGCTCGAGGAGCGAACGGTCGGCCTCGCGGCGGACGCGGTGCTCCACCGTCGCGGCGGCGGCACGTTCGCGATCGAGGATTCGGCTGCGCCGATCCGCGATCGCGACGGCACGATCATCGGTGCCGTGATGGTCTTCCACGACGTCAGCGAGACACGCGCGATGGCGAACCGGATGTCGCATCTCGCGCAGCACGACGCGCTGACCGACCTGCCCAACCGCGTGCTGCTGCAGGATCGGCTGTCGCAGGCGATCGAGCGCGGCCAGCGCAACGGCACGCAGGCCGCCCTGCTCTTCCTCGACCTCGACCGTTTCAAGAACGTGAACGACTCGCTCGGCCATGCGGCCGGTGATCAGTTGCTCGTCGAGACGTCGCGGCGCCTGGTGGCCTGCGTACGCGAGTGCGACACCGTGAGCCGGCTCGGCGGCGACGAGTTCGTCGTGCTGCTGTCGGACCTGCAGGACGCGCAGGGTCCGAGCCGCGTGGCCGAGAAGATCCTCCGCGGCCTCGCCGAGGCGTTCACGCTCAAGCAGCAGTCGATCACGCTCGGCGCGAGCATCGGCATCGCGGTGTATCCGCGCGATGGCACCAGCGTCGACGCGTTGACGAAGAACGCCGACGCGGCGATGTATCTCGCGAAGCAGTCGGGACGCAACGGCTATCGCTATTTCACGAGCGAACTCGGCGAGCTCGCGCGACGTCGCCTGACGCTCGAGCGGGCCATCAGCGACGGCCTCAAGCGCAGGGAATTCCTCCTGCACTATCAGCCGCAGTTCCGCAGCGACGGCCGCTTCATCGGCGTCGAGGCGCTCGTGCGCTGGAAGCGCGACGGCGCGCCGGGCGAGTTCATTCCCTTCGCCGAGGAAAGCGGCCTCATCATCGAGCTCGGCGATCACATCCTCGCGACGGCCTGCCGTCAGGCGCAGGTGTGGCAAGCGTCGACGTCGCAAGCATTCACGGTCGCGGTCAACATCTCGGCCCATCAGTTCCGTTCGCCCGGCTTCGTCGAACGGGTGACGCAGATCCTGCACGAGACCGGGCTCGCCCCGTACCACCTCGAACTCGAGATCACCGAGACTGCGTTGATGAGCGCGGCCGAGCGCAGCGAGACCATCCTCGGCCGCTTGAAGACGGTCGGCGTGGGCATCGCGCTCGACGATTTCGGGACCGGCTACTCCAGCCTGTCCTACCTGCGTCGCTTCCCGGTCGATCGCATCAAGATCGACAAGTCCTTCGTCCACGAGATCGCGTCGAGCCGCAGCGATACCGCGATCGTCGAAGCGGTGATCGGACTCGGCCGCAACCTCGGCTTGCGCGTGATCGCCGAAGGCGTGGAGACCCTCGACCAGGCGCGGGTGCTGACGATGCTCGGCTGCGGCGAGGTCCAGGGTTATCTGACGGGGCGGCCCGGGCCCGCCGAGGAGATCGCATTCGCAGAGGCGTTCGCGTTCGAGGAGGCGCCGGTCGAGGCGTAGGTTGACGATAAGCCCCGCGGAGGCGGAGGGCATCTCAACTTCCCGGGAGAAACGGTCGCGCTCGCCGACATGCGGGTAGAGCAGTCGTATCGACTCTCCGGCATGCGATGGTCGATGCCCCAGTCGTACTCGTCGCCCGCGGGACCACGACTCGTTCTTCCGGGAAGTTGAGATGCGCTTCGCTGATCGTCAACCTACAGAAGATCCAGCTGCGGCTTCTCGTCGTCGATGTCGCGCAAGTCGTAGGCCGACGAGTCCGGTGGCGCACCGGTCAACGCCTGGGCCTGCGCCACGTCGCCTTCGAGCCAGTCCGCGTAGTGCTGCTCCGGCAGGATCAGCGGCGAGCGGTCGTGCACCGTGCCGAGAAACTCGTTCGGCGTCGTCGTCAGCATCGTGAACGTCTTGACCGGCTCGCCGGTGTCGAACGCGCGTGACGTCTCGCAGAGTCCCGCGGCGAGCATCGTGCGGCGATGGCGCGCGGCGATCTCGACCTTCTGCTTGCCGGTTTCGCGCTCGGGCCATTCGTACCAGCTCGACAACGGGATCAGGCAGCGCTCCGTGCGGAACGCGTCCCTGAACGTCTTCAGTGCCGGCGCCGTCTCGCTCTTCGCGTTGAAGAGCGATTTGCGCACGAGCTTGCCCGGCTTGCCGGTCGTCCGATCCGGCGTGCCCGGCATCAGACGGAGAAAGCCCCACCGCCGGATATCGACCTCGAGTCGGCCGTCGACGAAGCGGATCACCGGCATCGGGTCGGTCGGGCGCACGTCGACACGGTCCTCGTCGATGTCGAGCTTCTCGTTGACGAAGCGCAGCATCCCTTGCAGGTCGCGCTCCCAGCCGCGGTTGAGTCGATAGCGTCCGCACATGAGGCACGAGTCTAAGCCGTCGCACACGAAAAAACGGCGCCCGCAGGCGCCGTTCGCGTCGTCATGCGAAGGTCATGCCGCGCTGGCCTTCACCGCGTCACGCAACGCCTTGATCTGATCGTGATTGGCCTGTGCGCCCTGCAGCTGCTTTTGCACGACGGCCTGCACGTCGGCCGGCAATGCCTTGCCCGCGGCCTCGCGATACTTCTTCAGCGCAGAATCCTCTCCACGCTCGGCTTCCTCGAGCACCGCGAGGTCGTCCTTCGACGTCAACGCCGTGCGCACCGACACCCAGCCGCGGTGCGCCGCGCCGATGGCGCTGCCGCTGGTCTCGGGCTCGCCACCGTACGTGGAGACGAGGCGTTGCAGTTCGGCCGCACCGGCCGCGCAATCACGCGAACGCGCGGACAGCGTGCTCTTGATGCTCGGCGACTTCGCATGTTCCGCACATTGCGCGAAACCGTATTCGCCGTCCTTGCTCACTTCGATCAGGTCGTTCAGCACATCGACCACATCCGACTTGTCCATGCTCAGCTCCTTGTTCGCGATCGCGTCATGCGAATCGAAGTCGCGAGTCTGGTCGCGATGGAGATGGGCGCTTGTCGGACGTGCGACCAACGGGGCGTCGGACGGCGCGTGTCGTTCGCGTGAGCATCAGCAGTGTTGGCGCGCCATGCTCGTCCGCACGTCTTGTCGGATTCGGCGAATGCGGTCGAGACCGCGCGGCGTGTTCGGAAGCAGCGCTTCGGCGTCGAGGTCGCTGATCTGCTGCGCATAGGTCGCGCACTCGACGCTCGTCGGGGCCGCAGGCGTGCGCGCGAGTCTTGCCGGCGCGTCGAGCGATGGCGGCGCGGACGTCGTGCGTCCGTCGGCCACGAGTCGTTCGAGCCGATCGCTCGGCTTCGTCTCATACCCGTCGACGGCGTTCGCGGTGACCACGATGCGCCCGTTCTCGCAAGGCTCCTGCGTGTAGACGGTGCGCGATCCCGAACGACAGCGGTAGATCGGCGACGCCGCAGGTTCGGGACGCGTGACGTAGACCGGCGTGATCGGAACCGACTGCGTCGCCCGGATCGGCTCGACGGCCGCTGGCGCGCTGGCTTGCGCCGCCGTGGCCGTCGCGGCAGCCGGCGCCTGCTCGGTGGCGCGCAGCGCACCGAGCGGATGATCGACGGCGACGTACGCAGCGGCCGCGATCAGGACGAGGAGAACGATGAGACCGATGCGTGCGGAAGAGGACTGCATGACGGGCTCCGGATGCAACATCGGTCACGCGGTCTCGAAGACGACGACCTGGCGCACGACCGTGCCCTCGTGCAGCCGATCGAAGCCGACGTTGATGTCGTCGAGCGACAGGCGGCCCGACAACAGACGATCGACCGGAAGCCGGCCCTGCCGGTACAGGTCGATATAGCGCGGGATGTCCCGCGACGGCACGCAGGTTCCGATGTAGCTGCCCTTGACCGTCCGCTCCTCGGCGACGAGGTTGACCGCCGGGATGCCGAAGCTCGCGGTCGGCGGTGGCAGGCCCGCGGTCACCGTCATCCCGCCGCGCCGCGTGATCGCGTACGCGAGTTCGAGCGCGCGGATGGCGCCCGCGAACTCGAAGGCGTATTCGACACCGCCGTTCGTCAACGCACGGACGGTCTCCTTCGCGTCGGGATCGCGCGCATCGACCACGTGCGTCGCGCCGAGCGCCTTCGCCTCGTCGAGCTTGGTCGGCGACAGATCGATCGCGACGATCGTCCGCGCACCCGCCGCATGCGCGCCCAGCAAGGCCGCGAGCCCCACGCCGCCCAGGCCGATGATCGCGACCGATGCCCCTGCGCGGATGCCGGCCGTGTTCACGACGGCTCCGACGCCGGTCATCACGGCGCAGCCGAACAACGCGGCCTCTTCGAGCGCGATCGACGCATCGATCTTCACGAGCGAACGTCGCGACACGACTGCGTACTCGGCGAAGATCGAACAACCGAGGTGATGGTTCAACGAGGCCTCGCCGCGATGCAGGCGACGCTCGCCGGACAGCAGCGTGCCCGCCCCGTTCGCGACGGCGCCCGGCTCGCACAACGCGGGTCGCCCCTCGGCGCACGGAAGGCAGTGCCCGCAGCTCGGCACGAACACGATGACGACGTGATCGCCGCGCGCGAGATCGGTGACGCCCGGCCCGACGTCCTCGACGATGCCCGCGCCCTCGTGACCCAGCGCCATCGGCATCGGTCGCGGCCGATCCCCGTTGATCACCGACAGGTCGGAGTGACACAGGCCTGCGGCGGCGACGCGGATCAGGACTTCGTCGCGCCCGGGCGGATCGAGATCGACGGTCTGGATCGTCAGCGGCTTGCTCGTCGCATAAGGCGTCGGGCTACCCATGCGCTCGAGGACTGCGGCACGTATTTTCATGGACGGGGAACGGGCGACGAACGAGGACGACGAGACGATCGGGGACGATGGTAACAACACCGGTGCGACCCGCGTGCTACTGCAGGCGTATCAGCGCAGCGCGTGCAGCGTGAGTTCGACCTGCGTCGCGCGACGCGCGCCGACGGCGACCGCCATCGTGCGGTTCAGGTGCGCGAGACGCGCCGCGCCGGTCTGGAAACGGACGAACGTGCGAAAGAAATAGTCGGACGGATCGACCGCTTCGCCGCGACCGAGTCGCGCCAGGACGTCGACCGGTCCGTGACGCATGCCGACACTCGAGATCTCGACGAGCGCGCCGTCGTCGAGCTCGAGCGCATAGTGCGCGTCGATGTCGACGACGCCGTCGGCACGCACGGTCTGCCAGTCGTGTCCTCCGGGGAGCACGCGTCCTTCCATCCCCGGCCCAGAGACGGTCCCGCCGAGCAAGGCGATCACGCGACGCTCGCCGTACGGTCCCTGCCCCAGCGACGTGATCGGCCCGACGAGGACGACGAGCGAACACAGGTCGTCGGCTGCGAGCGGCAGGCGCGTCGTCATGCGGACCTCTCGATCGCGGCGCGTCGGCGCGCGGCCGCCTGCGCGACCGACTCGCGATCGAAGCCCGCGGTCTGCTTGTACTTCGCGGCGATCGACTGCAACTCGTCGGGCCCGATCACGTCGTGGATATGCGAGAAGCCCTGGGGCGCCCGTTGCTCGGCGATCAGCATGACCTCGTCGGGGCCTTGCCGGCGATTGGCCGCGACGATCGCCGCGGTGACGGGCCGGCGCGCGGCGTCGTAGGCCGCGAGCGCGTCTTCGATCGACGGGTGTTCGAGCAGGCGGTCCGCGAGCGCCCGCGCGTCGAGGATCGCCTGCGACGCGCCGTTCGATCCGATCGGATACATCGGATGCGCGGCGTCGCCGAGCAGCGTCACGCGTCCTCGACTCCAGAACGGCAAGGGGTCGCGATCGACCATCGGGAATTCGTAGGCGAAGCCGGTCGTCGCGATCAGCTTCGGCACGTCGAGCCAGTCGAAGTCCCACGAGTCGAAAGGCCGCGCGAAGACGCTCGCATCGACGCGCCGGTTCCAGTCGGTCGGCGGCGGCGTGCGATCGGGGTCGTCGACCGGGCGGATGCGGAGTTCCGCGATCCAGTTGACGAGCGACCGGCCCCGGCGCGACGCCTCGGCGGAGACGGGATAGGCGATGAACTTCTGCGCGGCATGCCCGGCCCAGACCATCGTGCGACCGTCGAGCAGCGGATCGGCCTCGGTCAGCGCACGCCACAGCATGCAGCCCGAGAAGCGCGCAGGACCTTCGTCGGGAAACAGCTGCCGTCGCACGGCCGAGTGGATGCCGTCGGCCGCGACGAGGAGGTCCGCAGCCTCGGGGTCCAGCGCCCGGCCCGACTCGCGATCGACGCAGTGGGCGACGACGCCGTCGGCGTCCTGCTCGAAGCGCGCGACGGTCGCGCCGCAGCGGACGGCCTCCTTGCCGAGCGCGCGCTCGACGGCGCGCAACAGCACGAGGTGCAACTCGCCGCGATGGATCGAGAACTGCGGAATCGGATAGCCCGCGGCAACGCCGCGCGGCTCCTGCCAGATCGTCTGGCCGAACTTGTTGACGTAGAGCAGCGAGCCCGTCTCGATGCCGGTCTCGCGCAAGTCGTCGAGCAGCCCGAGTTCGGACAGGACGAGCACCGCATGAGGCTGCAGGTTGATGCCCACGCCGAGCGCACGGATCTCGCGCGCCGCCTCGACGACCCGCACCGCGAACCCGGCCTCGTGCAAGGTCAGCGCCGCGACGAGCCCGCCGATGCCGCCGCCCGCGATCACGATCCGGCCACGGGTCTGGGCCCGCGTCGAGCGCTGGAAAGGGCCAGGGTCGGTGTTCATCGCGTCTCCTTCGTGCGCCTGTCGATCGTCATGATGCTCACACGCCTCGTTCGGCCGGCATCGTCGCATGCGCGCAGCGCCGATCGCCTCGCGACGCTGCGTACAACAGGCCGCGCCGGTCGACTCGCCAGGCCCGTCCCCATAGGGAAACCGCCCTCCTGTGGTATCCTGCCGCCCGCGCTGCGCCCGTAGCTCAGTTGGATAGAGTACTTGGCTACGAACCAAGGGGTCGTGGGTTCAAATCCTGCCGGGCGCGCCACTCATTCCGAAGGGCCCACATCACCGTGGGCCCTTTTTCATTGGTTGGACCGGCACCGGTGAACGGAGGCGCCATGTCCACTGTCGACGCTGCTCGTCCGGGACGGTGCCTCGTGCCGAGCTCCTCCGTCGTCGCCCGTCGCCTCCGCCTCTACGCGGCGTTGATGCTCGCGGCCTGGTGCTGGATCGCCGGGACGGGCACCGCCTGGGCCGCGACGTCGCTGCCGCTGACGCAATGGGCGCATCGCGCGTGGCACACGCAGACGGGTTCGCCGCCGGAAGTGGTCGCGCTCGCTCAGACGAGGGACGGCTTCCTCTGGCTCGGCACCGGCGTCGGTCTGTTCCGTTTCGACGGCATCCGCTTCGAGGAATTCGAGGCCGCCGACGGCGGCCGGCTTCCGTCGCTCGGCATCTCGTCGCTCCAGGCGACGTCCGACGGCGGCTTGCTCGTCGGCTATCGCTTCGGCGGCATCTCGTGGATCCACGGGCATCGCGCCGTCCACTTCACCGCCGGCGACAACGTCCCGGCGGCGGCCGTCTATGCGTTCGTCGAGGAAGCCGACGGCGTCGTCTGGGCCGCGAGCCTCGGTGGCCTGCTGCGCTTCGACCAGGGACGGTGGGAACGCGTCGATCGGCGCTGGAATTACAAGGGCGATCGCGCCTACGCGGTCTACATCGACGTGGAAGGCAGCCTCTGGGTCGACGACGGAACGGAGCTCATGCGGCTGCGTCGCCATGAACGCCATTTCGAGGCGGTCGGCGTGCAGCTCGACCGATCGATCATCCGCGGGTCGCCGCGCGGCGATCTCTGGATCCTCGACTCGCCCCATCGCCTGCGCGTGCGTTCCGCCGCGGGCGAGATTCGCACGATCGCGGGCTGGACGACGTACGCGACGCCGAACGGCATGCTGCTCAACCAGGACGGCGAGCTCTGGGTCGCGGGCAACGACGGCGGCCTCTTCCGCCTCCGCAACGACGACGGGTCGCCCGGCGGAGAGAGGATCGAGCGCTACGCACAGCAGGAGGGTCTCAAGTCGGGCTTCACGCTGTCGGTCCTCGAGGATCGTGAAGGGACTTACTGGGTCGGCAGCAAGGTCGGTCTCGATCAGTTCCGACGGCAGAACGTCATTCCCGTGCCGCTACCGAGCGGATCGACGGAGATTTCGATCGTGCCGGCGAATGCGGATGGGATCTGGGTCGGCAGTCGCTTCGCCCCGATCGCCAAGGTCGGCGCGAACGGCGTCGAGAGCGTAGCCGCGATCCGCGATGCCGTCCTCGGTCGAGTGCTCACCTGCGGGACGCGTGCTCCGGACGGCACGATCTGGTTCGGCGGCCCGGGCACCGTGCTGCGTCAGGTCGGCGCCTCCTTCTCGAGGATCGGCATCCCGACCGACGTCGGGACCGGTGACGTCCAGGCGATGGCGGTCGCGCGCGATGGAGCGCTCTGGATTTCGATCGCCCGCGGCGGGCTCTTCCGCTGGTCGAACGGGACCTGGGAACGCAATGGCGGGCTCGCCGCGTTTCCCGCGCGGGGGCCTCAGGTCGCGGCGGCCGACCGAGACGGCCGCTTGTGGTTCGGGTATTCCGATCACGCGATCGCGTCGCTCGACGGCGGGCAGCTGCTCGTCTTCGACGAACGAGACGGACTGACGATCGGCAACGTCACCGCGATCTCGGCGCGCGGCAGACATCGCTGGTTCGGCGGCGAGCACGGAGTCGCGCTGTGGAAGAACGGGCGCTTCGTTCCCGTCCCCACCGCGGAACACCTCGCCGCGGTGTCGGCCATCGTCGAAACACCCAATGGCGACCTCTGGGTCGCGGCGCGGCGCGCGATCCACCGGATCGACGCGGCGGACATCGACAAGCTGGATCACGATCCGCGTCACGTCGCGCCCACCGAGGCCTTCGACTACACGGACGGCCTGCCCGGCGTTCCCGTGCAGTTTCGTCCCCTGCCCGCGTCGGTCCTGGCCGACGACGGTCGCCTCTGGGTCGCGACCGGGGAAGGCCTCGCCTGGATCGATCCACAGCACATCATCCGCAACCAGGTCCCGCCGGCACTCGCCGTGGAATGGCTGATCGCGGCGGGGCGAGGATACCGGCCCGACGATGCCATCCGGCTGCCCGCGGGCACACGCGAGTTGAGCGTGCGCTACACCGCGTTGAGCCTCGTGCGGCCGGAGCGCGTTCAGTTCCGCTATCGCCTCCTCGGCTCGAGCACCCACTGGAGCGACGATAGTTCACGACGCGAAGCCTTCTTCACGAACCTGGGTCCTGGCCGCTATCGTTTCGAAGTGACCGCCTCGAACGACTCCGGCGTCTGGAATCAGCGCGGCGAAGGCCTCGACTTCGAGATCGCACCGTACTTCTGGCAGACGGACTGGTTTCGCGTCGTCTGTTTCCTGATCGCGATCGCGCTTCTCTACGCATTCTTCGTCCTGCGCCTGACGCAGGTCTCGCGGCGCGTGCAGCAACGACTTCAGGAGCGCTTCGCGGAACGGGAGCGCATCGCGCGCGAATTGCACGACACCTTGCTGCAGTCGATCCAGGGCCTGATCCTGCAGTTCTACGGGCTGACGCGTCCGGGCTCTCCCGCGGTCCCGCACAGCGTGATCGAGCGAGTGCTCGACGAAGCGCAACAAGTCCTGGTCGAGGGACGCGATCGCGTCCTCGGGTTGCGCGAGAGCTCGCACCCGAGCGAAGACCTCGTGTCCAAGCTCGAAGAGTGCGTCGCGCAGATCGCCGGAAATTGGTCGGTGCCTTGCACCTTGCAGGTCCACGGCGCGCCGGCCGATGTCGATCCGAGCGTCCTCGACGACCTCGTCATCGTCGCGAGAGAAGCGCTGTTCAACGCGTTTCGTCACGCCGGCGCGACGGCCATCCAGGTCGACCTGACCTATCGACGGGAAGACGTCGCGCTTCGCATCACCGACGACGGTTGCGGGATTCCGCCGGAGATCCTCGCCGCCGGCGAAGCCGCGGGTCACTTCGGCTTGCCCGGCATGCGCGAACGCGCCGCGCGCCTGAAGGCGAGACTCGCGCTCTGGCAAGCACAACCGCAAGGAACGATCGTCGAACTCGTGGTGCCGGCCCAGGTCGCCTACTCGAAGCGGGGCTGGTTCTCCTCGCGCGTCGCGGCCTGGTCGCGAAAGGCCGACGCCCGCGGGCCGCGTTGATGCGGGACGCGTGTCCATGTCCTCAGGCGCGCAGCGTGCGAAGGAAGCCGAGCAGGTGTCGGAAGTAGACCGCCTGGTCGTCGTAGAAACACAGGTGGCTGCCATTCGGACAATAGGCGTATCGCGCGTTCGGCATGCGCGTCGCCATGGCCTGCATGTCCTTCGGGTCCATCTCGTCCCAGCGCGACCCGATGGTGAGGGTCCTCACCTTGATCTCGGACAGACGATCCCAGCGATCCCAGCCCTTGAGGTTTCCGGTGACGAGGAATTCGCTGTGGCCCTGCATCTGCACGTAGATCTTTTCGTTGACGTGGCGAAGCGCGCGCGTCAGCGGCTCGGGCCACGGCGCAGTCCGGCAGACCATCTGCGGCCAGACGGTCTCCAGCATGATCCGGTCGTACTCGCCCGACGCGTACGACTCGGTCGCTTCGAGTTCATCGATCCGGGCCCTCGTCGCGGCGGGCAACTGCTCCTTCCACCACGCGACGCGCTTGAGGAAGGCGTCGATGCTCGCGGCCATGTTCGAGATCACCAGGCCGCGCAGGTGCTGGGGGTAGTTCAGCGCATATTCGAGCGCGAGGATCCCACCCCATGAATGGCCGTACAGGACGAAGTGCTCGAGGCCCAGGCCGCGACGGACTTCCTCGACTTCCTGCAGATAGCGCGGAAGCGTCCACAGCGATGCGTCGTCGGGCTGATCGGAGTTGTTGCACCCGAGTTGGTCGTAGTAGTACATCTCGATGCCCGCCCGCGGCAGGAAGGACTCGAGCGCTTCGAGGTATTCGTGGCTGAAGCCTGGGCCTCCGTGCAGGGCCAGCAGCTTGATCGGCCCCTTGCCCACGCGTTTGGTCCAGACCTTGTAGCGGCCGCCGACGACAGGAATCATCCGGATCCCCGCGACCTCGATTCCTGGAGGATTCAAGCCGTCTCGCGACGTCGGCGGCGACGCGTCGTTCGCCTGCACAGGCACGCCGGCGACGCTCGCGACGAGTGTCGCGGCGCCCGCGCCCAGGAAGTCTCGACGATGCATCGGTGGTCTCCGTCGCGGTTCAGTGAGCGAGGCTCGCCGCCATCGTGTCGTAGTCGGTGTAGCCCTCGGCGCCTCCCCCGTAGAACGTCTTCGGGTCGGCCTCCGTCAACGCGGCGTTGTGGCGCAGTCGGTCGACCAGGTCCGGGTTCGCGATGAACGGTCTTCCGAACGCGACCATGTCGGCGCGGCCGGACGTGACGGCCTCGATGGCCATGCGTCGGTCGTAGCCGTTGTTGGCGATGTACCGGCCGCCGAAAGCCGCGTGCAGGGCGTCGAAGTCGAATGCGCCGACCGCATTGCCCCCACGTGTCTGGCCCTCGATGCAGTGGAGATAGGCAAGACGCAGCTTCCCAAGGCGCTCGGCGTAGTACCCGTACGTGCCCTGCGGGTCGCTGTCGAACGGCGTGTCACCGACCGCGCGCGTGATCGGCGAGAGCCTCACGCCGACGCGATCGGGTCCCCAGATCTCGGCCACCGCCGTGATCGCCTCGACGGGAAAGCGGACGCGGTTCTCGACGGAGCCGCCATAGCGATCGGTCCGCCGGTTCGTGCTGTCGCGAATGAACTGTTCGAGCAGGTAGCAGTTCGCCGAATGCACCTCGACCCCGTCGAAGCCGGCGTACTGCGCGCAACGCGCGGCGTCCCGATACGTCTCCACGAGCCCGGGAATCTCGTCGGTCTCCAACGCGCGCGGCATCGATGGCCGCGCCTGCGTGTTCGTTTCCAGGAAGACGAGCTCGTCCGCCCGAATCGCCGACGGCGCGACCGGAGCCGCGCCGCCCTCCTGCAGATCGACGTGGGACATTCGGCCCACGTGCCACAGCTGACAGACGATCCGGCCGCCGACCGAATGCACGGCCTCGGTGACCCGCTTCCACGCGGCCACCTGCGCGTCCGTGTAGATACCGGGCGTGAACGCGTAGCCGCGACCCTGTCGGGAAATGTTGGTCGCCTCGGTGATGATGAGACCGGCCGCCGCGCGCTGGCGGTAGTAGTCGATGGCCAGCGCCGAGTGCACGCCGTCGCTGTTCGCGCGCGAGCGCGTGAGCGGCGCCATCGCGATGCGATTGCGGACGGGGATCGCACCGATGGATGTCGGCGAGAACAGCGGCGATTCATTCGTCGTCGGCATCGAGGCTCCTCGTGGTTGGACGCGTCAGGCTAACGCGGCGCCCGTGACGGCGGTGTCAAGCGCGGTCAAACGAGGTCAGGTCGTGTCGATTGGCGGTCCTCCGATGCAGCACCCGTCGTTCACCGCGCTTGACGGCAAATGACTGGCCGACGCGGACACGGGTCCCGATACTTTTCGCTTCGTTCATTCGACGAGCGGAGGCGGGAGATGGCGACAGATCGATCGGCCGATGCGGCTCTGCCCGCCGATCCGGATCGGCGCGACCTGATCCTCGCGGCCGGCGCGAGCGTCCTGGCGGGCTTGACCTATCCGCCGGTCGCATCGAGCGCGACCTCGAGCCCCGCGGCACCGAACGCTGGTCGCGATCGCAATGACGCTCCCCTGGGTGCGCGTCTGCAAGGCGTCCAGCACTTCGGCGTGACCGTGCAGAACATGGATCGCGCCTTCGCGTTCTATACCGAGGTCCTGGGCGGTACCGAGATCATGCGCGACGGCGACTTCCAGGGCGAACGCATCCACAACACGCTGATGACCGATCAGGAAATCGAAGCGCGTGTCCGAAGAGTCGACCCGCGCACGATCGGCGTTCCCGACCTGAACGGCGGCGCGCAGCGACTCGACGTGCGCTTCGTGCAGTTCGACAACGTCGTGATCGAGCTCCTTCAATACCGCGATTCGCGCCAGCCGATGGGCAGCGGTGACAGCTGGGCCGAGCCGCGCGACCACATGAGCCCCGCGTATCCCCGATCGATGCACATCTGCTTCTACATTCGAGACGACGTCGACTTCAACAAGTTCATCCACGATCTCGAAGCCGAGTCCGCTCGACGCGGCATGCTTCAGGTGAAGGCCAATCGCGTCGTGACGGTCCGGACCGAGCAGGAACGACTGGCCGCGCCCCGGCAGGCGAACACCAACAAGATCACGGAAGGCAAATCGAACGGCTGGTCGCTGATCTATTGCAAAGGTCCGGAGGGCGAGCAGCTCGAGTTCGTCCAGGTTCTCGGGCCCGTCAAGCAGACCTTCGCCGGCGCGCTCGAGTCACGCCGCCGCGGGTCGGCCGCATCGACGAGCCGGGATTCGTCGTGAAGCGAGCCGACATCCTTGCGGGCCCGGCGACGATCGTCGCCATCACCAGCGCCGTCGCCTTCGCGTCGGCTTCCTCCGCGCAAGGGGTCAAGCGCTACGAGGAGGTGCCGGCGTCCGCCTACTCCGTCGTGGCGGAGGTCCGCGCCAAGCCCGGTCGCGAGGACGCGCTTCGTGCGGCCACGCTGCCCCTCGTCGCGCAGGTGCGCGCGGACCCGAAGAACCTCGTGTATTTCCTGCAGGAGGACCGGGACGCGAAGGGCCACTTCATCTTCTACGAGGTCTTCGCGACCCGTCAGGACTTCGAAGCGCACAACGCGATGCCGTACGTCAAGGCTTGGTTCGACCAGCTGCCGTCGCTCGCGGACGGCGGCGTGAAGGTCATGCGGATGGAAGTGTTGCCGGCCGCCGCGGCCTCCGCACCTCGTCCCTGAGGGACGCCGCGTGCCTCGGCGATCGCCCGGGCCTCGCGGCACACAGCGCTTGTCCATCGAAAGGAGCATCGACAGTGAACTCGCAGAGCAAACCAAGCATCGTCTTCTGTCACGGCATCTGGGCCGACGGCTCGTGCTTCAACAAACTGATCCCGACGCTGCGCGCCGAGGGCCACGAGGTCATGGCCGCGCAGTACGGCCTCGACACGTTGAAGGGCGACGTCGACGCCGCGATCCGCACGTTCGCGCGCGTGAGCGCGCCCATCCTTCTCGTCGGCCACTCGTACGGCGGGTCCGTCATCACCTACGCGGGCCTGGACCCGCGCGTCGCGGCGCTGGTCTATATCGCGGCCCTGAGTCCCGACGAGACCGAGACCTCGCAAGGCCAACAGGACAAGTTCGCGAAGACGGACATCTTCAAGTCAGTGGAAGTCGCCGACGGCCGCGTCTGGCTGAAGCGCGAAGGGGTCGCCGCGTTCGCGGGCGACCTGTCGGCCGAAGAGCAGGAGATCGCCTACGCGACGCATTTCGCGCCGGCGAAGGATCTGTTCAACCAGAAGCTCGACGGCGCGGCGTGGCGGTCGAAGCCGAGCACCTACATCGTCGCCACCGAAGATCACACCGTGAACCCCGACTTGCAGCGTGCGGCCGCGAAACGGATGGACGCGACCGTCGTCGAAGTCAAGAGCAGTCACGTCCCGATGCTCTCCCGGCCGCGCGAAGTGCTCGCCGCCATTCGCACTGCGGCGGCGGCGATCGTGGCGGAGCACGCCTAGGTCCGGCAACCGCGGACGGCGGCGAAGCGCGACCAGGTCGGCCTTCCGGCCGACCTCGACGCGTCTCCGGTATGCGTCGCGGCCGCGGTCTCACTTCGCCGCGGCGAGGATCAATGTCGCGACGTCCTCCGGGTGCGAGAGCATCGCCACGTGACTCGACGCGACCTCAACGACCGTCGACTTCATGCGTTGTACCTGGCCTCGCTGCATCTGCGGCGATGCGACCGTGTCCTTCGTCGTGACCATGACGAAGGACGGCTTCTTGTGCCACGCGGCCTCGGTCACCCGCTGCTGAGTCGCGTTGTGACTGAACGGCCCTTGCGTCGCCGCGACGATCTCCTGGTCCGCCCGCGGCAGGTCCGCGGCGAAGTGCTTGAATACGCCTTCGTCGCTGAATTTCAGATAGCCGCTCGCGTCCTTGAGAAGGAAGGCCTGTCCGGGCGACTCCGGATAGTTCTTCGCCGTGTCGGCCAGCGACTCGCCGACGTCGGGGACCAACGCGGCCACGTAGACG
>Ga0247783_1000101_pt1 | contig 25526 bp, 18 predicted proteins | sample UWRJL064202C5_FD_179911 | JGI IMG/M metagenome (GOLD analysis project Ga0247783, IMG submission 179911) | Plant litter microbial communities from Arlington Agricultural Research Station in Wisconsin, United States - UWRJ-L064-202C-5 | ecosystem: Environmental > Terrestrial > Plant litter >...
GAGATCAGCGGTCGCGCGAGGACGCGCGTGCGCGCCGCGTGCGTCGCGACATCTTCGACGTCGCGAATGGCTTCCACCGCGTCGAGAAGACGCGCGAGCGCGTCGTCGACCGACAGCAGCGGTCGGCGCGCGGGAGCGGGAGCGGACGGAAGCGAGGCCACGGGGCCGCATTGTAGGTTGAGGTCAGCGAAGCGCACCTCAACGTCTTCGACTCCGGTGGCCAATGACGAATCGGCAACAGCGCCGTAGCCCCCACCCGACTCGCCGACATCGAGGTGCGCTTCGCTGCCCGCCACCCGACGCTGCGCTACCATGCGGCGGATGTCCCGCGGGTCAGGACGCGCTCGACGCGACCACCCCGCGCCGCCAGCGGAACCGATGGTCGGTCCGCCGGCCCTCTTCCCCAGGGGTGCTCGATGATCCTCCAACCCGTGATCCTGTCCGGCGGTTCCGGCACGCGCCTGTGGCCGATGTCGCGCGAGAAGTATCCGAAGCAGTTGTTGTCGCTCGACGGCGGAGACACGATGCTCCAGGCGACCGCGCTGCGGCTCGTCGGCTTCAAAGGCTCCATCCCCGTCGCCCCGGGTCCGATCGTCGTCTGCAACGAGGAGTACCGCTTCCTGTCCGCCGAGCAGATGCGCGCCGCGGGGACGTCGGGCGCACGAATCCTGCTCGAGCCCTTCGGCCGCAACACGGCGCCGGCGGTGACGCTCGCGGCCTTGCTCGCGACCGCGAACGGCGACGATGCGATCCTGCTCGTGATGCCGGCCGACCACGTGATGCGCGATCTGTCGGCCTTCCACGCGGCGATCGAGGCCGCGACCCCGCCCGCGAGCGACGGCGCGATGGTGACGTTCGGCATCGTCCCCGATCGTCCCGAGATCGGCTACGGCTATCTCGAGATCGGCAAGTCGATCGCCGAAGGGACCGGCGTGCAGCCGCTCGTGGCCTTTGTCGAGAAGCCGCCGCTCGACGTCGCCCGTCGCTACGTCGACGGCGGCCGGCACCTGTGGAACAGCGGCCTGTTCATGATGAAGGCGAGCGTGTGGCTGCGCGCGCTCGAGCGGCTCGCGCCGGCGATGCACGCGGCTTGCGTCGCGGCGTTCAAGGGCAACGCGACCGATCGCGACTTCGTGCGCATCGACAAGGACGCGTTCACGAAGTGTCCGTCCGATTCGATCGACTACGCCGTCATGGAGAAACTCTCGAGCGATCCCGGCCTCGGCATCGCCGGCGTCGTCGTGCCCTTGTCGGCAGGCTGGTCGGACGTCGGCGCGTGGGACGCGGTATGGGCGACCGCGACGAAGGATGGCGACGGCAACTCCGTCCAGGGCGACGCGATCCTCGAAGACGTGCGCGGCAGCCTCGTCATCTCGGAGGGGCGACTCGTCGCGTGCCTCGGCCTCGACGACATGATCGTCATCGAGACGCCCGACGCGGTCCTCGTCGCGAAGAAGGACAAGACCCAGGACATCAAGAAGATCGTCGCGCGGCTCAAGGCCGACTCGCGGCCGCACGCGGACAACCATCGCAAGGTCCATCGCCCCTGGGGCTACTACGACTCGATCGACAACGGCTCGCGCTTCCAGGTCAAGCGCATCGTCGTCAAGCCGGGCGCCGCGTTGAGCCTGCAGATGCATCACCACCGCGCGGAGCACTGGATCGTCGTGTCGGGAACCGCGAAGGTCACGCGCGGCGACGAGATCATCATGCTCAGCGAGAACCAGTCGACCTACATCCCGCTCGGGACCGTCCATCGACTCGAGAACCCCGGCGTCATCGACCTCGAGATGATCGAGGTGCAGTCGGGCAGCTACCTCGGCGAGGACGACATCGTGCGACTCGAGGACGTCTACGGACGCCTGCACGCCGTGCCGGGCGGACAAGCGGCTTGATGGCTCTCCCCCCGACGTCCGCATGAGCGAGAACGACCCGGTCCTCGTGACCGGTGCAGCAGGCTTCCTGGGTTCGGCCGTCGTGCGTGCGGCACTCGCCGCCGGCCATCGCGTGCGCGCGATGGTTCGCGATCCGGGCGCCGCGTCGAATCTCGACGGCCTCGACGTCGAGATCGTCAAGGCCGACCTGCGCGACGCCGCCTCCGTCGAGCGCGCGGTCCTGGGGACGCGCGTGATCTTCCACGTCGCGGCCGACTATCGGCTGTGGGCGCGCGACCCCGAGAAGATCGTCCACAACAACGTCGTCGGCACGCGCACGCTGATGGAGGCCGCGTTGCGCGAAGGCGTCGAGCGCGTCGTCTACACGAGCAGCGTCGCCACGCTCAAGCTGCGTGACGGTCGCGAGCCGGCCGACGAGACCGTGTCGCTCGACGAGGACCAGGCGATCGGCGCCTACAAGCGCAGCAAGGTCGCCGCCGAACGCGTGGTGGCGAAGCTCGTCGCGGAACACGGGCTGCCGGCGGTGATCGTCCATCCGTCGACGCCGATCGGCCCGCGCGACGTGAAGCCGACGCCGACCGGTCGCGTGATCGTCGAGGCGGCCGCGGGACGGATGCCCGCCTTCCTCGATACCGGGCTCAACCTCGTGCACGTCGACGACGTGGCGACGGGCCACCTGCTCGCGCTCGAACGCGGCGCGATCGGGGCGCATTACATCCTCGGCGGCGTCGACGTCGACCTGTCGCGGATGCTCGCCGACATCGCGCGCCTGACGGGGCGACGCGCGCCCACCATCAAGCTGCCGCGCCGCGCGCTCTACCCGCTCGCGCACGCGGCCGAGGCCTTTGCGCGCCTCAGCGGTCGCGAACCCTTCCTTACGGTCGACGGACTGCACATGGCCCGTCATCACATGTTCTTCACGTCGGCGAAAGCCGAGCGGGAACTCGGTTATCGCGCGCGGCCCTACGAGGAAGGCCTGCGCGACGCGATCGACTGGTTCCGCGAGAAGCGCGTGCTGCGATGACCGTGGCCGCGTCGACCGTCGCGATCCTCGCGGGCCTGATCTGGGTCTACCTCGCCGTCGCGCGGGGCGGCTTCTGGCGCGGTCGCGAAACCGAGGGGGCCCTGCATGCCGCGCTCGCCCGCCGCGATCCGACGGCGCCCTGGCCGAGCGTCACCGCCGTCATCCCCGCGCGCGACGAGGCCGAACACGTCGGCTCGACGGTCCGTTCGCTGCTCGCGCAGGACTATCGCGGCCGCCTCGACGTCGTCGTCGTCGACGACCACAGCGCCGACGGGACCGCCGCGGTCGCGCGCGACGCGGCACGCGAGCTCGGCGCACTCGACCGGCTCACCGTGCTCGCCGCCCCCGCGCTGCCGCCCGACTGGACCGGGAAGCTGTCGGCGGTCGCGCACGGGGTCGCCCACGCCGAGTCCTCGTCGGATCCGTCGCCGCTGCTGCTGTTGACCGACGCGGACATCCGCTACGGCCCCGCGACCGTGAGCGCGCTGGTATCCTCCGCGATCGAGAACCGGTTGGTGTTGTCGTCGCTCATGGTGCAGTTGCGATGCGCGAGCCTCGCGGAACACGCGTTGATCCCGGCCTTCGTTTTCTTCTTCCAGATGCTCTATCCCTTTGCCTGGGTGAACCAGCGCGAACGCAGGACCGCAGCCGCCGCGGGTGGCTGCATGCTGGTCGACCGCCTCGTGCTGCGCGAAGCGGGCGGCGTCGCAGCGATCCGCAACGCGCTCATCGACGACTGCGCACTCGCCCGGCTGATGAAGGCGCGCGGACCGATCGCGCTCGCGCTCGGCGAACGGGTCGAGAGTCTCCGTCCCTACCCGAGCTTCGGCGACATTCGCCGCATGGTCGTTCGCTCCGCCTATGCCCAACTGCAGAATTCCTGGTGGCGCCTCGCCGTCGTCGTCGCCGCGATGGCGGTCGTGTTCATCGCGCCGCCCGTGCTCGCGTTCGTCGGCGACGGCCTCGTTCGCGGCGTCGCGCTCGCGACCTGGGCCCTGATGACGATCCTGTTCCTCCCGATGGTCCGTCGCTACCGGATCGCGCCGTGGTGGGCGCTCGGACTGCCGTTGATCGCGGCCGCCTATCTCGCGTTCACGATCGAGTCGGCCTGGCAGCATCTGCGCGGCCGGGGCGGGATGTGGAAAGGCCGCGTCGCGGCTCGTGCCGCGGAGACCTCGTGATGGACGGCGTCAATCGCGACCCCGTGAGCCGCGTGCTCGACGAGCGCGTCGGCCCGGCCCCGACGTCGTCGCTGGACGCGCCGATCGACCGCGCGACGCGCGCGCTGCTCGCGCTCCAGCGCGACGACGGTCACTGGATCTTCGAACTCGAGGCCGACGCGACGATCCCGGCGGAGTACGTGCTGCTCACGCACTTCCTCGGCGAGCCCGAGCCTTCGCTCGAACGCCGCATCGCGGCCTACCTGCGCCGCGTGCGCCTGCCGGGCGGCGGCTGGCCGCTGCATCACGGCGGCCAGTTCAACATGAGCGCGAGCGTCAAGGCCTACTTCGCACTCAAGGCCATCGGCGATTCGACGTCCGCGCCGCACATGGTCGAGGCGCGCGAGGCGATCATCGCGAACGGCGGCGCCGAGACCGCGAACGTCTTCACGCGCATCCTGCTCGCGCTGTTTGGCGCGTTATCGTGGTCGGCCGTGCCGGTCACGCCGGTCGAGATCATGTTCCTGCCGAGCCGCTTTCCGATCCACCTGTCCCGCATCTCGTACTGGGGGCGCACGGTGCTCGTGCCGCTGCTCGTGCTGCAGGCGTTGAAGCCGGTCGCGCGCAATCCGCGCCAGGTCCACATCGACGAACTGTTCCTGACGAATCCGCAGGAGATCGGACCGCCGGCGCGTGCGGAGCATCAGTCGCAGGTGTGGCACAGCATGTTCACGACGATCGACACGGTCCTGCGCATCGCGGAACCCGTCGTGCCGCGACTGCTGCGCCGTCGCGCGATCGATCGCGCGGTGGCCTTCGTGCGCGAGCGCCTGAACGGCGACTCGGGACTCGGCGCGATCTTTCCCGCGATGGCGAATACCGTGATGATGTTCGACGCGCTCGGCTATGCGCGCGACGATCCCGACTTCGTCAAGGCGCGTCATGCGATCGATCGCCTGCTGATCGTCGACGACGACGAGGCGTATTGCCAGCCCTGCGTGTCGCCGGTGTGGGACACGGCCTTGAGCTGCCACGCGTTGCTCGAGACGGGCGATGCCGAGGCGTGCCGCAGCGCCGGCCGCGGCCTCGCGTGGCTCAAGGAGCGGCAGGTGCTCGACATCAAGGGCGATTGGGCCTTGAGGCATCCCGACGTGCGTCCGGGCGGCTGGGCGTTCCAGTACGAGAATCCCCACTACCCCGACCTCGACGACACGGCCGCCGTGGTCCTCGCGATGGATCGCTATGCGCAGGCCGGGCACACGAACGCCTACGACGACGCATTTGACGAAAGCATCGCCCGCGGCAGCGAATGGGTGCTCGGGCTGCAGAGCCGCAACGGCGGATGGGGCGCGTTCGACGCGGACAACACGGCCGAGTACCTCAACAACATCCCGTTCGCCGATCACGGCGCGCTCCTCGATCCGCCGACCTCCGACGTGACGGCGCGCTGCGTCGGGATGCTCGCGCAGCTCGCGCGTCCCGAGCACGGCGGAGCGCTCGAGCGCGGGCTGCGCTTCCTGCGCGACGATCAGCGACCCGACGGCAGCTGGTACGGCCGCTGGGGCATGAACTACATCTACGGCACATGGTCGGTGCTGTGCGCGCTGCACGCGGCGAACGTACCCACCGACGCCCCCGAGGTCAGGCGCGCGGTCCAATGGCTGCTGTCGGTCCAGAACGCGGACGGCGGCTGGGGCGAGGAGACGACGAGCTACGAGCTCGACGTCCAGCGGCATCAGCCGGCCGCGAGCACCGCGTCGCAGACCGCATGGGCGATCCTCGCGCTGATGGCGGCCGGCGAGGTCGCGAATCCCGCGGTCGCGCGCGGCATCGCGCATCTCGTCGAGACCCAGCAAGCCGACGGCTTCTGGAACGAGGCGGAGTTCACGGCCACGGGCTTCCCCCGCGTCTTCTACCTGCGCTACCACGGCTATCCGAAGTTCTTTCCGCTGTGGGCCCTCGCGCGCTATCGCACGCTGACGGGCGCCGCGGGCGCGGTGCCGACCCGACGCTTCGGGCTGTGAGCGCCACGCGCGACCCGCCGGTCGCGCTGCTCGCGGTCTGCGGCCTCGACATCGAGGTCCGCATCGTCGCGAGCCCCTTCGTACGGACCGTGGCCGGCGGCGGCGATCGTCGCGCGCTCGCCGCGGCGATCCATCGGCATCTCGACGACGGCGCGACCGCGTTGATCAGCTTCGGCCTCGCCGGCGCGCTCGACCCGTCGCTACGCGCCGGCGCGCTCGTCGTGCCCGACGCGATCGTGCACGGCGGTCGACGCGAACCGGTCGACCTGCGGTGGACGGACATGCTCCGACGGGCGCTTCCCGAGGCCGCGCACGGCGTGCTGGCCGGCAGCGACGTGATCGTCGCGGACGCCGATGCGAAGCGCGACCTGCGCTGCGCGACGGAGGCCTGCGCGGTCGACACGGAGTCGCACGTCGCCGCCCGCATCGCGCGGGAACGCGGCGTCCCCTTCGTCGCGCTACGCGCGATCAGCGACGGGGCGCATCGATCGTTGCCGCCGGCCGCGACGGTCGCGATGCGACCGGACGGCCGCATCGACCTCGTCGCGGTGCTGCGGTCGGTCCTCGGAAGTCCCGGTCAGCTGCCGGGACTCGTGCGCACGGGCGTCGACACGCAGGCCGCGCTACGCAGCCTCCGCCGTGGCCGTCGTCTGCTTGGAGCCCGCCTTGGCTACGCGGATCTCGATGAGCTTCCGGTTGACGTGGTCTGAGAACACGTACTTTGCCTTGCGCTCGTTGCCGAGCGGAATGTCCTTGGCCATCGCGCCGGTGGTCCTGACACCCCGAAGCGCGACGCCGAGCGCGCGCCAAGGATGGGCGACCGTGTCGCGGACCGCGGTGCCCTCGAAGCCGCAGTGGACCATGCAGTCGGCGCACTTCTCGTACTTGCCGACGCCGTAGTCGTCCCACTTCGTGTCGCTCATCAGTTCGCTGAACGTCGCGGCGTAACCCTCGCCGAGCAGGTAGCAGGGCTTCTGCCAGCCGAACACCGTGCGCGCGGGCATCGACCACGGCGAGCATTCGTATGCACGATTGCCGGCGAGGAAGTCCATGAACAGCGGCGAGTTGGTGAATTCCCAGTCCTTGCCGCCGTGGCCGCGACCGAGCACATCGCGGAAGAAGTTCTTCGTCTTCTCGCGATTGAGGAAGTGCTGCTGGTCGGGCGCGCGCTCGTACGAATAGCCCGGCGACACGGTGATGCCGTCGAGGCCGAGCGCCTTCATCTCGTCGAAGAACGCCGCGAGGCGCGCCGGATCGGCGCCGTCGAACACGGTGCAGTTGATCTGCGTGCGGAAGCCCTTGCTCTTGGCCAGCACGATCGCGTCGCGCGCGGTCTCGAAGACGCCGTCGAGACACACCGACTTGTCGTGCATCTGCTTGTCGCCGTCGAGATGGATCGACCACGTGAAGTACGGGGACGGCGTGTAGTCGTCGATCTTCTTCTTCAGCAATAGCGCGTTGGTGCAGAGGATCACGAACTTCTTCTTCGCGATATAGCCCCGCACGATCTTCGGCATCTCCTTGTGCAGCAGCGGTTCGCCACCGGCGATGGACACCATCGGCGCGCCGCACTCGTCGATCGCGTCCATGCACTGCTGGAACGACAACCGCTGGTTGAGGATCTCGTCCGGGTAGTCGATCTTTCCGCAGCCCGCGCACGCGAGGTTGCAGCGGAACAGCGGCTCGAGCATCAGCACGAGGGGATAGCGCTTCGTGCGCGTCACTTGCTGCTTGAGGAGATAGGCGCCGACGCGGGCCTTCTGAAGGAACGGAATTGCCATGGAGGAATCAGGCCGATCGAAGTGAAGGAGTGAGGTTGGAGGTGTCGGATGCGGAGTCGGCGTCGCGCGCCGTGGCGACGAGGGCCGCGGGCATGCGGAACTCGACCTTCTCCTGGATGCCGGGCAACGTCGAGACCTCGACCGGTCCGAGTTGCCTGAGCGCGCGGATCACATCCTGCACCTGGGCTTCGGGAGCCGAGGCGCCGGCGGTGAGCCCGACGACCGTCGCACCGGCCACCCATTGCGGATCGAGTTCGGAGCCGTCCGCGAGCAGATAGCTGGGAATGCCGATCTCGCGGCCGATCTCGGTGAGCCGGTTGGAGTTGGAACTGTTCTTCGCCCCGACCACGAGGATGACCTCGACGCGGCGCGCGAGTTCACGGACCGCGTTCTGGCGGTTGTGGGTCGCATAACAGATGTCGCTCGTCTCGGGCCCGGCAAGATCGGCGAAGCGATTCTTCAACGCCTCGATGGTCGCGCGCGTGTCCCCGACGCTCAGCGTCGTCTGCGTCACGTAGGCGACCGGCGCATCGGGCGCGAGCGGGAGGCGCTCCACGTCCGCGACGGTCTCGACGAGATGGACCGGCGCGGTGACCTGGCCCATCGTCCCGATGACCTCGGCGTGTCCTGCGTGACCGATCAGGACGAGGGCCCGTCCCTCGGCGACGAAGCGCCGGGCCTGCGCATGGACCTTCGTCACGAGCGGACAGGTCGCGTCGAGTACCGGCAGTTCACGCGCCCGCGCGGTCGCTTCGACGCCGCGCGAGACCCCGTGCGCGCTGAAGATCGTGACGGCCCGCGTCGGGATCTGGTCGATCTCGTCGACGAAGCGGGCGCCGCGTGCCTGCAGCGAGTCGACGACATGGCGGTTGTGAACGATCTCGTGACGGACGTAGACCGGCGCCCCGAACTTCTCGATCGCTCGCTCGACGATATCGATTGCACGGACCACGCCGGCACAAAAGCCGCGCGGTTCTGCAAGGAGGACCTGCATGGATTCCTCTCTCCTGACGCATGGGTGTGACGCCGAGGATAACCTCGGCTCGGAAAGTGCGCCAAGCGCGCGCTCGCACGATGACGTGCGCCGATCCCCGGATGCAACACCCCGGGGAGGGAGACGAGCGGATTTTTTGCATCGGCCCGGTCGGTCGCGTACGCTGCGCCCCGCAGCACGCCGGTCGCTCGTTCGCAGCGGCCACGCTTTCGGTAGAAATGCCCAAGTCGGACGCGTGTCGTTCGTCATCTTTACAAGCGATTCCTGTGTCCGAAGTCCCCCCACCGTCGAACGACACGACCGGCATCCTGCGGAACGCGATCGTCGCCGTCGTGTCGACCTGCGCGCGGCGGGCGCTCTGGGTCTTCGTTCTCGCGCTCGTCCTCGCGATCGGCGGGGCCTGGTTCGTCGTCGGGCACATCGCGATCAACACGGACAGCGCGCGCCTGATCTCCGCCGACGTGCCGTGGCGCCAGCGGAGCGCGGCCTTCGACGCCGCCTTCCCGCAGAAGACCGACGTCATCGCGATCGTGGTGGACGGCGACACGCCCGACATCGCGGACCGCGCCGCGGCCTCGCTCGCGAAGTCGCTCTCGGCGAACCGCACGCTCTTTCGTCGCGTCTCTCGACCCGACGGCGGCCCGTTCTTCGAGAACAACGGACTGCTCTTCCTCGATACCGCCGAACTCGGGCGCACGATGGACGAACTCGTGAGCGCGCAGCCGGTGCTCGGCACGCTCGCCGCGGACCCGAGCGTGCGCGGCGTGATGACGACGCTGAACCTGGCGCTCGAAGGGGTCAAGCGCGAGGAGACGACTCTCGACAAGCTCGACCCCGGCATCGTGGCGCTCGCCGACACGCTCGAGAGCGTGACGAACTTCCGGCCGCGCGCTCTCTCGTGGCGTTCGATGCTCGGCGGCCGCGCGGCCGATGCGCGCGAGCTGCGGCGCTTCGTGCTCGTCCAGCCGGTCCTCGACTTCAGCGCGCTCAAGCCCGGCGAGCGCGCGACCCGTGCCATACGCGACATCGCGGCGGCCTCCGGGCTCGACGCGGCCCACGGCGTGCGCGTGCGCCTGACCGGCAGCGTGCCGATGGCCGACGAGGAGTTCGGCACGCTCGAGGAGAACGCCGGCATCAATTCGACCGTGATGATCGTCGCGTTGCTCGTGATGGTCTGGCTCGCGGTCCGGTCGGTGCGCACGACGCTCGCGATCGCCGCGAGCCTGGTCGTCGGCCTCATCGTGACGGCCGCGATCGGCCTCGCGATCTACGACGTGCTGAACCTGATCTCCGTCGCCTTCGCCGTCCTGTTCGTCGGTCTCGGCGTGGACTTCGGCATCCAGTTCGCCGTCTCCTATCGCGCGAACGCGCATCGCGCGCCCGATCGCCTCGGTGCGTTGCGACTCGCCGGCCGCGAAGTCGGCACGTCGCTCGCGCTCGCCGCGGTGGCGATCGCCGCCGGCTTCTTCGCGTTCGAGCCGACGGACTATCGCGGCGTCTCCGAGCTCGGCGTCATCGCCGGCATCGGCATGGGCGTCGCGTTCCTCGCGAGCATCACGCTGCTCCCGGCGTTGCTCGCGCTGATGCGCGTCGGCGGCCGCGCGGAAGGCCTCACGCTCACGAGCCTCGTCGGGCTGGACCTCAGGATCACGCGCCACGCGCGCCGCGTGCTGATCGTGGCGGCCGTCGTCGCGGCGATCAGCATCGCGCTTCTTCCGCGCGTCCGCTTCGATTTCGACCCGCTGAACCTGCGCAGCAGCCGGACCGAGGCCGTCGCGACGATCCTCGACCTGTCGCGCGACCCGCGGACGTCGCCCGACACGATCGACGTGATCGCGCCGTCGGTCGACGCGGCGCGGGCGCTCGCGAAGCGCCTGGCGGCGCTGCCCGAGGTCTCGATGGCGTTGACGCTCACGAGTTTCGTCCCGGACGACCAGGACGCGAAGCTCGCGTTGATCGCGGACACGGCGATGCTGGTCGAGCCGACGCTCGAGCCGGCGACCACGCTGCCGACGCCGCGCGATGTCGACGATGCGCAGGCGATGCGGGCGAGCGCGGCCGCGCTGCAGGAAGCGGCCGCGAACGCGCCCACGAGCGACGTGACGGTCCACGCCGCACGGCTTTCGAACCTGCTGACGACGCTCGCCGACGGCGCGCCCGGGCGTCGCCAGGCCTTGCGCGACGCGCTGCTGCCCGGACTCAATGCGACGCTCACGCAGCTGCGCGCGGCGCTCAAGGCAGCGCCGGTCACGCTCGCCGGCTTGCCGAAGTCGCTCGTCGACGACTGGGTCGCGGCCGACGGCCGCGTGCGCATCGAAGTCTTCCCGAAGGTGGCCGCATCCCGGCAGAGCCCGTTGCAGAAGGACGAGACGCTGCGACGCTTCATCGCGTCGGTCCGCAGCATCGCGCCCGACGCGACCGGCGCGCCGATCTCGATCCAGGAGTCGGCCCACACGATTCTCCACGCCTTCATCCAGGCGGGCGTGTGGGCGCTGGTCGCGATCACGATCCTCCTCGTCGCGGTCCTGCGCCGCGTCCGCGACGTCGCCATCACGCTCGCGTCCCTGCTGCTCGGCGGCGTCGTGACGCTCGGCCTGTGCGTCGTGCTCGACATCCCGCTCAACTACGAGAACATCATCGCGCTGCCGCTGCTCTTCGGGATCGGCGTCGCGTTCAACATCTACTTCGTGATCGCGTGGCGCAACGGTCGGCGCCACCTGCTGCAGACGAGCCTCGCGCGCGCCATCGTCTTCAGCGCGCTGACGACCGCGACGGCCTTCGGCAGCCTGTGGCTGTCGAGCCACCCGGGGACCGCGAGCATGGGCAAGCTGCTGGCCTTGTCGCTCGCGTGCACGCTGGTCGCGGCGCTCGTGGTCCTGCCCGCCTTGCTCACGGCGACCACGCCGGCCGGCAAGCCGTCTGCGTAGCGCGCGGTCACCGTGGCGACAAACCCACGACGCTCGCCTGCCGCTGCCTGCTTCAGTTATGTTTTCAGTCTTTCGCTTTCCTGACGTGCCGATGACCGATCTTTCCGGGCTCGCCCCGCCCCGTACGTGGGACGCCCGCCTCGCCCGCCGGCTCGTGACGCCGCTCGTGCACACGCGCGTCGCGCCGAACCACCTGACGACGCTGAGGCTGTTGATCGGCCTCGCCGGCGCGGTCGGTCTCGCACGCGGCGGCTTCGTCGCCGCGAACGTCGGCGCCTTCCTGATCGCGCTGTCGAACTTCGTCGACCACACCGACGGTGAACTCGCGCGCATCAGCGGCAAGACGAGTCGCGTCGGTCACTACTACGACCTCGCCTGCGACGCGGTCGTGACGGTCCTGCTGTTCGCGTGCCTCGGCGCCGGTCTCTCGACGCGAAGCGCCGACGCGGGCTTCTCGTCGACGATCCTCGGCTGCGTCGCCGGTTGCGCGGTCGCGCTGATCTTCTTCCTGCGCATGCGCATCGAGGAGCGGACCGGCAAGACTGGGACCCTCCAAGCCTTCGCGGCGGGCTTCGAGACCGAGGACGTGTTGTATCTCTTCCCGCTCGTCACGCTGACCGACGTCGGCGCGCCCTTCCTGCTCGCCGCGGCGATCGGCGCGCCCTTGTTCGCGCTGTGGGTGGTCGTCGACTACTGGCGCGTCTTCCGGCAACCGGGACCGGCCGCACTGCCATGAACGCGCGCGCCGACGAGGCCGCGCTGCAGGCGGCGACGACGGACGGAGACCTCGACCACGCGCTGCGCGGCGAGGTCGCGGGTCTCGACGTGCCGACGCTGCGCGAGCGCTTCGTCGCGCAGGGCGCCTTCGTCGCGCTCGAGCGCTTCCTGCCGGCGACGATCACGGCGCGGCTCGCCGCGAGCGCGACGGCGTTGCTGCCGCGGATTAACCGGAATTACCTTCCCGGCCACAAGAAGGGCGGCAGTATCAGCCGGCACACGATCGACGAACACGCGCCATGGATCGCGCGCCTGTACCGATCGCGCGAACTGATCGCCGCGCTCGAGCGTCTGTGCGGCGAGTCGCTGCAAGCCTGCCCCGACAACGATCCTCACGCCTATGCGCTTTATTACTACACCGAGCCGGGCGACCACATCGGCTGGCACTACGACACGTCGTACTACGACGGTCGGCGCTACACGGTGTTGCTCGGCGTCCTCGACCGCTCGTCGTGCGCCCTCGAATACGAACTGCACACGCGCGACGAGGCCACGCCGACGGAGTCCGGATCCTTGTGCATCGCGCCGGGCGGCCTCGTGTTCTTCGACGGCGATCGCCTGCGCCACCGCATCACGCCGTCGCGCGAAGGCGAGATGCGCGTGTCGCTGACCTTCGAGTACGTCACCGATCCGGGGATGCGACCGTGGTGGCGCCTGCTGTCGAACCTGAAGGACGCGTTCGCCTACTTCGGCTTCCGCCAACTGCTGCGCGGCCGGACGCGCGCTCCGCTGCGGGACGGCGCGTGACCCGGACCCCGGTCGTCCTGCTGTCGCTCGGCGCGGCCCTCTTCGTCGCGCTGCTCGCGTGGCAGGGCATCGACGCCGTCGGATCGGTGCTGCTCGTCGCGGGCTGGAGCCTGGTCGGCGTCGCCGCCTTCCATCTCGTCCCGCTCGTGATCGACGCGGTGGCGCTGCGCGTGCTCGTCGATTCCCGGAAGACCTCGTCGCCCTCGCTCGCGCGCGACACGCTGCTCGCCCGCTGGGCGGGCGAGTCCGTCAACAGCCTGTTGCCGGCAGGTCAACTCGGCGGCCCCGTGGTGATGGTCCGGCACCTCGCACAGCACGGCGTCGCGTCCCGCGATGCGGTCGCCGCGGTGACGGTCGGCACGACGCTGCAGACGCTCACGCAGATCCTCTTCCTGTTCGTCGGCGTCGGCGCGTTCGCGTTGTTCGCGACGCTCGGCCTGCCGTCCGGGCTGCGCGACGCGGCGTGGATCGCGGGCATCGTCCTCGCACTCGTGTGCGTGGGCTTCTTCTGGGCGCAGCGGCGCGGACTCTTCGGACGCCTGTCGCGCCTGCTCGCGCGCGTGCCGACGCATCGCGACTGGTCGTCGCTGACGCTCGAGGCCGACGCGATGGACGCTGCGGTGCTCGCGCTGTACCGCGACCGGCGCCGCATCGTCGCGAGCGTCCTGCTGCACTTCGCGGGCTGGGCCGTGGGCACCGTCGAGGTCTGGCTCGCGCTGCACGTGCTCGGCCATCCGGTCGGCTGGCTCGACGCGCTGCTGCTCGAGAGCGTCGGCCAGGCGATCCGCGGCGCCGCGTTCGCGATCCCCGGCTCGCTCGGCGTACAGGAAGGCGGCTACCTGCTGCTCGCGCCGCTCGTCGGGCTGACCCCCGACACCGCGCTCGCCTTGTCGCTCGTCAAGCGCGCCCGCGAGCTCGCGCTCGGTCTTCCCGGTATCGTCTACCTCCACTTCAACGAACGACACTGGCGGCGACGCGCGGCTCACGTCCCCGTCGTGCCCTGACCTACTCTTCATGCGCGCCATCATCCTCGCGGCCGGTCGCGGCCTGCGCCTCGCCGACCCGTTGCCGAAGTGCCTGCTGCGCTTCGGCGGAGCATCGCTGCTCGAACGCCACCTGCGCCTGTTGTCGGCGCTCGGCATCGACGACGTCGTGCTCGCGCTCGGCTATCGCCACGACGCGGTCGAGGCCGAGATCGCGGCACTCGGCGCCAGCGTCGAGGTCGTGCTCAATCCGCGCTTCGAGCTCGGCAGCATGCTGACCGCGCACGCGGTCGCGGATCCGCTCACGCGCGGCGGCGATGTCCTGCTGATGGATGCCGACGTGCTCTACGACGACGAGATCCTCGAACGCCTCGTCGCCGGTCCGTCCACGAACCGCCTGCTGATCGACCGTGACTTCGAGCCCGGCGACGAGCCGGTGAAGGTGTGCCTGCGCGACAGCGTTCCGGTCGAGTTCCGCAAGCGCATCGCGGAGGGGCTCGTCTACGACACGATCGGCGAGTCGGTCGGCTTCTTCCGTTTCGACGAGCGTGGCTCGCGTCGCTTCGCCGCTCTCGTCCAAAACCACATCAGCAATGGCGGCGAGAACCTGCCGCACGAGGAGGCGATCCGCGACCTGCTGCTCGAAGGCCGGCATCGCTTCGACGTCGCCGACGCGACCGGGCTGCCGTGGATCGAGATCGACTTCCCGGCCGACGTCGCGCGCGCGAACGACGAGGTCCTTCCGCAGATCGACGAACGAAAGGCGGTGCTGCGATGAATGCGCGCGATCCGATGCAGATGCCGATGTCCCGCAGCGCGCGCCTGCGCGCGATGCTCGTCGGCGACGAACTCGCGTTCCTGATGGAGGCGCACAACGGCCTGTCGGCGCGCATCGTCCGCGAGGCGGGCTTCGCCGGGATCTGGGCGTCGGGGCTCGCGATCTCCGCGCAGTTCGGCGTGCGCGACAACAACGAGGCGAGCTGGACCCAGGTCGTCGACACGCTCGAATTCATGGCCGACGCGAGCGACCTGCCGATCCTGCTCGACGGCGACACCGGCTACGGCAACTTCAACAACGTGCGGCGACTCGTCCGCAAGCTCGAACAGCGCGGCATCGCGGGCGTGTGCATCGAGGACAAGGTCTTCCCGAAGACGAACAGCTTCATCGGCGGCGAGCGCCAGCCGCTCGCCGACATCGACGAGTTCTGCGGAAAGATCAAGGCCGGGAAGAATTCGCAGCACGACGAGCACTTCTCGATCGTCGCGCGCGTCGAGGCCTTGATCGCGGGCTGGGGCATGGACGAGGCCTTGCGTCGCGCGGAGGCGTACCGCGCGGCCGGCGCCGATGCGATCCTCATCCACAGCAAGCTGTCGCGGCCCGACGAGATCCTCGCGTTCGCCCGCGAGTGGGCCGGTCGCGGACCGCTCGTGATCGTGCCGACGAAGTACTACAGCACGCCGACCGACGTCTTCCGCGAGGCCGGCATCAACGTCGTGATCTGGGCGAATCACCTGATCCGCGCGGCCGCGTCGTCGATGCAGGCGGTCGCGAAGACGATCCACGACACCGAGACGCTGATCGAGGTCGAGGACCGCATCGCGTCGGTCGACGAGATCTTCCGCCTGCAGGACGCCGACGAATACTCCGCGGCCGAGCGCGTCTACCTCGCGGCGTCTCGCGCCCCGAAGGCGGCGATCGTGCTCGCGGCGAGCCGGGGCTCGGGGCTCGAGGCACTGACGATCGACGCGCCGAAGGTGATGCTGCCGATCGCCGGCAAGCCCCTGCTGCGCTGGCTCGTCGACGCGTTCAAGAAACAGGGCGTCAACGACATCACCGTCGTCGGAGGCTACCGCGCCGACGCGATCGACACGACCGCGATCAAGCTCGTCGTCAACGAGCGCCACGCGCAGACCAGCGAACTCTCGTCGCTCGCGTGCGCCGTCGCGGCGCTCGACGAGGCCGACACCGTGATCTCCTACGGCGACCTGCTGTTTCGCAGCTACATCCTGCGCGACCTGGTCGAGAACGAAGCCGACTTCACGGTCGTCGTCGACTCGTCCGCCGTGTCGTCCACGAACCTGAGCGTGCGCGACTTCGCCTATTGCTCGACGCCGGACGAGCGCGGCCTGTTCGGCACGAAGGTCTTCCTGCGGCGCATCGTCGACGACGCCACGTTCGAGGGTCGCGCGCCCGACGGTCGCTGGATCGGGCTGCTGAACGTCCGCAACGGCGGCCGCGCGCGTCTGCAGGCGATGCTGGCGACGTTGCGCGCCCGCCCCGACTTCGACGCACTCGATCTGCCGATGCTGCTCAACGCGCTCGTCGACGCGGGCGAAGCGATCGAAGTCCGCTACATCCATGGCCACTGGCGCGGCGTGAACGACCTCGAGGACTTCCGTCTCGCGACGGATTTCGCGCACGAGCAGCGGCCGTATCCCCAGCAGGACTTCGCCGCCGGGACGGCCGCGTGATCGAAGCGTCGCGATTCGTCGAGGCAGCGCGCGCACGCGGCTTCGAGTGGTATGCGGGCGTCCCGTGTTCGTACCTCACGCCGTTCATCAACTACGTGTCGCAGGACCCGACGCTGCACTACGTGTCGTCCGCGAACGAAGGCGACGCGGTCGCGCTGATCGCCGGACTCGCGCTCGGCGCGGGACCGGATGCGCCACGGGGCCGGCGCGGCGTGACGATGATGCAGAACTCGGGCCTCGGCAACGCGGTCAGCCCCTTGACCTCGCTGACCTGGACCTTCCGTTTGCCGCAACTCCTGATCGTCACGTGGCGTGGGCAGCCGGGCACGAGCGACGAACCGCAACACGCGCTGATGGGACCGATCACGACGACGCTGCTCGACACGATGGAAATCCCGTGGGCGCTCTTCCCGACCGCGATGCACGAGGTCGACGCGGCACTCGACCGCGCGGTGGCCCATCTCGACGCGACCGGTCGTCCCTACGCGCTCGTCATGCAGAAGGACAGCGTCGCGCCGGTCGCGCTGCGCGACACGGCGGTCCGGCCGGAACGCCGACCCTGCGACGTCGAGCGGCATCGCGACGGCGGCGCCGGCCCGTCGCGACACGACGCGCTCGAACGCGTCATCGCGCACAGTCCGCTCGACACGAGCATCGTCGTCGCGTCCACCGGCTTCTGCGGACGCGAGCTCTACGCGATCGACGACCGCGAAAACCAGCTGTACTTCGTCGGCTCGATGGGCTGCGTGGGCGCGTTCGCGCAGGGCGTCGCGCTCGCGCGACCGGACCTGCGCGTGATTGCGCTCGACGGGGACGGCGCCGCCCTGATGCGGATGGGAAATTTCGCGACGCTCGGCGCCTACGGTCCGTCGAATCTCGTGCACGTGCTTCTCGACAACGGCGCCCACGAGTCGACCGGCGGGCAGGCGACGGTCTCGCACGGCGTCGACTTCGCGGGCATCGCGGCGGCGTGCGGCTATGCGGCCGCGCTCGACACGGACCGTCTCGACGTCTTCGACGCGTTCCTCGGCGCCCCCGACGTCGACGGTCCGCGCTTCGCGCGCGTCGCGATCCGTCGCGGCACGCCCGCGAACCTGCCGCGTCCGTCGATCGCTCCCGCCGACGTGAAGTCGCGCCTGATGAAGCACCTCCTCGAAGAAGCGGTGCACTGATGCTGCTGCTCAACCCGGGGCCGGTGACCCTCACCGAACGCGTGCGCCGCAGCCTGCTGCAGCCCGACCTGTGCCATCGCGAGAGCGAGTTCTTCGACCTGCAGGACGAGGCGCGCGCGCGTCTGCTCGGGGTCCACGACCTCGACCCGGCGACGTGGGCCGCAGTCCTGATCACCGGCTCCGGCACGGCCGCGGTCGAGAGCATGATCGCCGCGCTCGTCCCCGAGGCCGGCCGCCTCCTGATCGTCGACAACGGCGTCTACGGCGAGCGCATCACCCAGATCGCCGCGCAATACCGCATCGCCCACGAGGTCCTCGCGCACGACTGGCTGTCGGGCATCGCGGTCGACCGCGTCGTGGAACGGCTCGACACCGGCGCGTTCACGCACGTGGCCGTCGTGCATCACGAGACGACGACCGGGAGACTGAACGAGCTCGACGCCCTCGGCGCCGTGTGCAGGCGCCGCGGCGTCGGCCTGCTCGTCGACGGCGTCAGCAGCTTCGGCGCCGAGGCGATCGACTTCGACAACACCGGTCTCGTCGCCGTCGCGGCCGCGGCGAACAAGTGTCTGCACGGCGTTCCCGGCGCGGCCTTCGTGGTCGTGCGACGCAGCGCGCTCGCGACCGCGGCGCGGCGCGTCCACTACCTCGACCTGCAACGCCTCGCCCGCCTGCAGGATGCACGCGGGACGCCGTTCACGCCGGCGGTCCACGCGTACTACGCGCTCGTCGAGGCCTTGCGCGAATTCGAGGACGAAGGCGGCCGCGTAGCGCGGCACGCACGCTACGCGGCGCTCGCCGAGCGGGTGCGCGCCGGACTCGACGCGCTCGGCATCGCGAGCGTGCTGCCGGCCGACGCGTCGTCGGTCGTGCTGCGGGCGTATCGTCTGCCCCGCGGCGTCGACTACGCGACGCTGCACGACCACCTGAAGCGGGAGGGCTTCGTGATCTATGCGGGCCAGGGCGAACTGGCGAAGACGTTGTTCCGCATCTCGACGATGGGCGCGGTCGATGCGGCCGACATGGACCGCCTCGTCGCGGCCTTCGCGTCGCTGGAGGTCGCGGCGTGAGATCGATCCGTCTCCGCTTGCACGCGATCGTGGCGCTCGCGCTCGCCGGCTGCGCGACGCTTCCCGCCGGTCCGAGCGATCCGGCCGAGAACGACCCGATCGAGCCGTTCAATCGCCAGGTCTTCGCGTTCAACCAGGCGCTCGATCACCACGTCATCAAGCCGGTCGCGAAGGCGTATCGCGACGCGTTGCCCGAGCCCGTGCGAAACAGCCTGCGCGCGTTCTTCGACAACCTGCGCGAGCCGGTCGTGTTCGCGAACGACCTGCTGCAGGGGCGCGGCGAGGCAGCCGGCATCAGCGGTCGGCGCTTCCTCATCAACTCGACGGTCGGCGTGCTCGGCTTCGTCGATCGGGCCACCGAATTCGGCTTGCCGAAACAGTCGGGCGATTTCGGCCAGACGCTGTACGTCTGGGGCGTCGGCGACGGGCCTTACCTGATGCTTCCCTTCTTCGGCCCGTCGAACGTGCGCGACACGCTCGGACTCGGCGTCGACGCGTACGCGGCGCCGGTCTCGCGCATCGGACAGTGGGACGGCCAGCAGACGACGACCTTCGCGATCGGCGCGACCGACGGCGTGGACCTGCGCTCGCGCAACATCGAGTCCCTCGATGCGATCGAGGCGGGGTCGCTGGACTTCTATGCCTACCTGCGCAGCGTCTGGCGACAGAACCGCCAGGCGAAGCTCGACGAGGCGAAGGGCGTGAAGGCGACGGACGACGAGTTGGTGGATCCGGGAGCGGGGGCGACGACACCGGCGCCGACCCCGACCCCATCCCCTCCCCGGCCCTCCCCTTGAAGCGGAGGGAGTTTCAGAACTCCTCCGAGAGGGCGGTCAAGAGGGGGCTGGGGTCCCCGCCAGCATCTTCTCCGTCCTTCCCTTCAGACTGTCGATCAACGCCGGCGCGCCGCCGCTGCGCAGGATCGTTCCGAACTCCGAACGCCGCGTCGCGAGTTCGCTGATGGTTCCGCTGAGGTAGACGTCGATCACGGTCCAGTCGTTGCCGGACGCGTGCATCAGGTAGTTCAGCGTCACCGGCTCCCCCTTCGGCCGCACGAGCCGGCTGCGCACGACCTGGTTCGCGCCGCGGACCTCCGTCGTGTCGTCGACCTCGAAGCGCTCGCCCGAGTAGCCGTCGAAGCGGCTCGCGTAGGTCGCGATCGTGAAGCGCGAGAACTGCTCGACGAGTCCTTGCTGCTCGTCGGGCTTCAGCGTCGTCCAGGTCGGGCCGACCGTGATGCGCGTCATCGCCGGGAGGTCGAAGGTCGCGCGGATCGCCGGCTCCAGCTTCGCGTAACGCGCGCGGACCGGCGTGCGCTGCGCTTCCTTCATCGTATCGAGCAGCGTCTCGTAGAACGTGCGGATGCGGGCGACCTGCGGGACGACGTCGGCAGCGGCCGACGCCGACGCGGCGACGATCATCGACGCGCACAGCACGGCGCGCAGGAACGAGCGAGGAGTCATGGTGGGCTTCATCCGTACTGGACGACGCTGCGGGGAACGAGCTTCCCCCAGTCGAGGTCCGCGATCAGTTTCAGGTCGATGAGAACGAGGAGTTGCGCGACGTCGTAGCCCGCGTCCCCACACAGATCCGCCGCGGCCCGCAACGTTCCTCCGGTCGCGAGGACGTCGTCGACGAGCAACACCCGTCCGCGGCCCGCCTGCATCTCGAGCGTGTCGGTGCCGTATTCGAGCTGGTAGGAACGCGAGACGACGGGCGGCGGCAGCTTGCCGGCCTTGCGCACCGGGGCGAAGCCCTTGCGATAGCGATCGGCGAGCGCGGTCGCGAGGATGAAGCCCCGCGACTCCACGCCGGCGACCACGTCGACGCGGGCCCACTCGTCGTCGTCGAGCTGCGCCCCGAGCGCGTCGATCGTCTCGGCGAAGTGCCCGCGCAGCAGCGGCATGATGTCGCGGAACAGGATGCCCGGCTGCGGGAAGTCGGGGACGGCGACGATGTGCGAGGCGATGTCGATCAAGCGGCGATCCGGGAGAAGGTCGAGCGGTCCGTCGTGGAAGGCGGTGATCTTAATCGGTCTTCCGGTCGCCCCTCGTCGCCGCGTGCCGACGTTTGCCGTATAACTCAGCTCCCTGCATCCCGTCGTCGCGTCCCGCGATCGGTGGCCGAGACCACCGACTCATGCCCCTCCTCCCTCGCATGGCCCGGCATTCGCGCGCGGACCGGTCACCCTGGAACGACCAGGCGCCGGTGCGCGAGGAATTGTTCGGCGTCGAACGACTCGAGCAGCACGCGCGCAGCCTCGCCGAGGCGCAGTCCGTCACGCTGCGACCGCGGCGCGTCCTGTCGCTGCATGCCCGCCTCGACGACAACGCGGCGACGCTGCTGACCGCCTATCGCGCGAGCGCCGTCGAACTCGAGAGCGGTCGCAGCGCCGTCCCCGCGGCCGAATGGTTGCTCGACAACTACCACCTCGTCGAGGCGCAGGTCCGCGAGATCCGCGACCACCTGCCGGCCGGCTTCTATCGTCAACTTCCGAAGCTCGCGACCGGGCCCTTCGCCGGCTATCCCCGCGTGTTCGGCATCGCCTGGGCCTTCGTCGCGCACACCGACAGCCACGTCGACCCCGACGTGCTGCGCCGGTTCATCGCGGCGTACCAGACCGTGCAGCCGTTGACCATCGGCGAGTTGTGGGCCGTCGCGATCACGCTGCGCATCGTGCTGATCGAGAACCTGCGACGCCTCGCGGACCAGATCACGGTCGCCCGCGCCGAACGCGTCGATGCCGAAGCGTTGGCCGATGCGTTGTTGTCGTCGGGCGGCGCGCGCGTCGCGCTCGACGCCGACATCGCCGCGCGCTCGAGCGGCTCGCTGTCGGAGATCTTCGCGGCGCAGCTCGCGAAGCGACTTCGCGACCAGGACCCGTTCACGACACCCGCGCTCGGCTGGCTCGCCACGCGGCTCGAGCGCCAGGGCTCGTCGATCGACACCGCCGTCGCGCACGCGCATCAACGGCAGGCCGTCTCGAACGTGTCCGTCCGCAACATCATCACGAGCATGCGGCTGATCTCGGACATCGGCTGGTCCGACTTCTTCGAGAGCGTGAGCCTCGTCGACGCGTGCCTGCGCGCGGGCAGCGCGTTCGCGACGCTCGACTTCGTGACGCGCAACCTCTATCGCAGCGCCATCGAGCAACTCGCGCGCGGCTCGCCGTTGTCGGAGATCGAGATCGCATCGAGCGCCCTCCGCGCGGCGCACGCGGGTCGCGCGCAGGCGATCGCGGACGCGACGGGTGACGTCGAGGCCGACCGACGAGGCGACCCCGGCGATCATTTGGTCGGACAGGGCCGCATCGCGTTCGAGCGCTCGATCGGCTTCGTCGCGCCGACGGGCCTGCGCGCGACCCGCCTCGTGCTGCGCGCGGGCAACGGCGGCTATGCGGCCGCGCTCGTCGTCGTGACCGTCGCGTTGGCGGCGCTCGCGGTCTTCGCCTTCCCGGTCGTCGGGATCACGCCCTGGCTCGTGGCCTTCGCGATCTTCGCGCTGCTGCCGATCACGGAGGCGGCGCTCGCGATCGTCAACCGCCTCGTGACGTTCGCGGTCCACGCGATGCCGCTGCCGGCGCTCGAGCTGGCCGACGGCGTCCCGATCGCGCAGCGCACGCTCGTCGTGGTCCCGACGATGCTGAACACCGTCGCGGATCTCTGCGAGCAGGTCGAGCGGCTCGAAGTCCACTACCTGTCCGGTGCGGGCGGCGAGTTGTACTTCGCGCTGCTCACGGACTGGGTCGACGCGGACGCCGAGTCGCTGCCCGACGACGCGTCCCTGCACGCGACGGCGATCGCCGAGGTGGCCGCATTGAACCGGCGACACGGTCCCGCGCTCGCCGGCGATCGCTTCCTGCTGCTGCATCGGCGCCGCCAGTTCAACGAACGCGAGCGTCGCTGGATGGGCTGGGAGCGCAAGCGCGGCAAGCTCGAGGAGCTCAACCGCCTGTTGCGCGGGGCGACCGACACTTCCTACTTCCCGCGCACCGACGGTCGGGCGCAGGTGCCCGCCGACGTGCGCTACGTCATCACGCTCGACGCGGATACGCGGCTGCCGCGCGACGCGGCGATCCGCCTGATCGGAAAGATGAGTCACCCGCTGAATCGGCCGCGCTTCGATCCGGTCGCGCAGCGCGTGGTCGCGGGCTTCGGGATCATGCAGCCGCGCGTCACGCCTGCGCTTCCGCTCGGCGACGGCGGATCGATCTATCAGCGCGTGTACTCGGGACCGGCGGGGATCGACCCGTACGCGGCCGCGACCTCCGACGTCTACCAGGACTTGTTCGGCGAAGGCTCGTTCACCGGCAAGGGCATCTACGACGTCGATGCGTTCGAGGCTGCGCTGGCCGGCCGCGTGCCCGAGAACACGCTGCTCAGCCACGACCTCTTCGAAGGCGTGTTCGCGCGCGCGGCCCTGGCATCCGATACCGAATTGATCGAGGACTTCCCGACGCGCTACGACGTCGACGCACGCCGCCACCATCGCTGGATGCGCGGCGACTGGCAGCTCCTGCCCTGGGTCCTCGGCCATCGCGACGGTTCACGAGGCGTGCCCGCGACCGGGCGCTGGAAGATGGTCGACAACCTGCGGCGTTCGCTCGTCGCGCCGTCGACCTTCATCGCGTTCGTCGCCGCCTGGATGCTCGCGCCGCAGGCCTCGCTCGCGGCGACCGCGCTTCTGCTCGCGACGCTCGCGGTTCCGCCGCTGTTGCCCACGCTGATCACGCTCGCCTCGCGGTCCGAGCGCGTGTCCTGGCGCAATCACCTGACCGCGTCGGCGTCCGAGTTCCGTCTCGCGGGACTGCAGATCGTGCTCGCGATCACGTTCCTCGCGGATCGCGCGTGGCGGGCGCTCGACGCGATCGTCCGCACGCTCGTGCGCGTGTTCATCACGCGGCGACACCTGCTCGAATGGACCACGTCGGCCCAGTCGACGCGCGCATCGCGACTCGACATTCCCGGCTTCTATCGCAGCATGGCCGGCGGGACCGGCATCGCGCTGGCCTGCGCGACGCTCGCGTTCGCCTGGTTGCACGGCATGACCCCGCTCGTCGCGCTGTTCAGCGCGGCGTGGCTCGTCGCGCCGGTCGTCGCGATGCGCATCAGCCGTCCGGCGACCGGACCGACGAACGCTCCGCTCGCGATCGACGACGCGCGACGCCTGCGCCTGATCGCGCGCAGGACGTGGCGCTACTTCGAAACCTTCGTCACCGCCGCCGAGCACCACCTGCCGCCGGACAACTTCCAGGAGGACCCGAAGCCGGTCGTCGCACGCCGCACGTCGCCGACCAACATCGGCCTGTACCTGCTGTCGGCGATCGCCGCGCGCGACTTCGGCTGGGCCGGCACGATCGCGACGATCGACCGCCTCGAGGCGACGTTCCGCTCGATGGCGAGCCTCGACCGCCACCGCGGCCACTTCTTCAACTGGTACGCGACCGAAGACCTGCGCGTGCTCGACCCGGCCTACGTGTCCTCCGTCGACAGCGGCAATCTCGCCGGCCACCTCCTCGTCGTCGCGAACGCCTGCGAATCGTGGCGCGGCGATCCCGTCGGACCGAACGTCGCCGCCGGCCTGCGCGACGCGCTCGAACTCGCGCGCGAGGCGCCCGATGCGTCGGCACGCGCCGGGCTGCTCGACCGTGTCGACGCGCTGCTGAGGCGCCTCGATACGGGCGGCCTCGTCGAGGACCTCGTCGCGGAACTCGACCGCGCCCCCGACGCGGGCGAGACCTGGCTCGCCGCGTTGTCGGGCGCGGCGCGCGCCCACGCGGACGACCGTCGACGCGGCGCGACGGAGGGAGCGACGATCGACGCCCGCCTGACGGCCCTCGCGGCCCAGGCGCGCGCGTTCGCGCTCGCGATGGACTTCGCCTTCCTCGTCGATCCCGAGCGCAAGCTGCTCGCGATCGGCTACTCGCGCAACGACAACCGGCTCGACCCGAGCTGCTACGACCTGCTCGCATCCGAGGCGAGGCTCGCGAGCCTGTTCGCGATCGCGAAGGGGGATGTCGAGACGAAGCACTGGTTCCGTCTCGGCCGCACGGCGGTGCCGGTCGGCAGCGGCTCGGCGCTGATCTCGTGGTCGGGCTCGATGTTCGAGTACCTGATGCCGACCCTCGTGCTGGACGAGCCGCACGGCAGCGTGCTCTGTGAGGCCGGCCACGCCGCACTGCGCGAGCAGATTGCCTTCGCCCATGCGCATCGGGTGCCCTGGGGCATCTCGGAGTCGGCATATGCCGCCAGCGACCACACCCTGGCCTACCAGTACGCACCGCAGGGCGTGCCCCGTCTGGCGCTGCGCCGCACGCCGCGCGACGAGCTGGTGATCGCCCCCTACGCCACGGCGCTGGCGGCGCAGATCGCGCCCCATCGCGCGCGCCTGAACTTCGTCGCACTGGACGCCCTGGCCGCGCGCTCGCACTACGGGTTCATCGAAGCGCTCGACTACAGCCCGGCGCGGCAGACCGACACCGGTGTCTTCAAGCCGGTGGA
>Ga0247783_1000102_pt1 | contig 25293 bp, 27 predicted proteins | sample UWRJL064202C5_FD_179911 | JGI IMG/M metagenome (GOLD analysis project Ga0247783, IMG submission 179911) | Plant litter microbial communities from Arlington Agricultural Research Station in Wisconsin, United States - UWRJ-L064-202C-5 | ecosystem: Environmental > Terrestrial > Plant litter >...
GTCGACGTCGATCGCGTAGGCCTCCGGCGTGATCGCGTCGACACAAGGCGCGCTGCAGCGGCGGATCTGATGCAGGAGGCACGGTCGCGAGCGATTCGCGAACACCGTGTCCTCGCAGGTCCGCAGCAGGAACACCTTCTGCAGGATCTGGATGCTCTCCTTCACCGCCCACGCGTTCGGAAACGGGCCGAAATACTGCTGGCGCTTGTCGACCGCGCCGCGGTAGTACGCCATGCGGGGATAACGATGACGCGTGATCTTCAGGTAGGGATACGACTTGTCGTCGCGAAAGACGATGTTGTAGCGCGGCGCCTGCGTCTTGATCAGGTTGTTCTCGAGGAGCAAGGCCTCGGCTTCGGAGCGCGTCGGCGTCGTCTCGATCTTCGCGATGCGCTCGACCATGTGCGCGATCCGCGGGTCGCGCGCGCCCTTGTTGAAGTACGTCGCGACACGCTTCTTCAGGTCGCGGGCCTTTCCCACGTAGAGCAGCGTGCCGGCGGCATCGTAGTAGCGATACACGCCCGGCAGCCCCGGCAGCTTCGCGATCTGTGGCTTGGGATCGAAGACGTCGTCGATGGCTTCGGTCATCGTCGCCTCAGGCGTCGGCCGCGTCGAGATGCGTGCGGATGTCGGCGACGACCGCGTCGAACATCGCTTCGGTCAGCCGTCCGGTGTTCGTGTTGTAGCGGCTCACGTGATAGCTGTCGTACAGCGTCGTGCCGTCGGGGAGTCGATGCTGCGCGTGATGCGCGAAGCGGTAGCCCGACAGCTTCAGGCCGGCGGCCTCGATCACCGCTCGATGCGCGATCGTGCCGAGCGCGAGGATGATCGTGACGCGGGGAGCGACGTCGCGTTCGTGCGCGAGGTACGCGTTGCACCGACGGATCTCGTCGAGTTCGGGCTTGTTCGCGGGCGGCAGGCACTTGACCGCGTTTGCGATCCGGCAGTCGACGAGCGCCTGGCCGTCGTCGCGGCGCTCGCTCGTCGCCTTCGTCGCGAAGCCGTGACGGTAGAGCGTCGAGTACAGCAGCGGGCCGCACCAATCGCCGGTGAACGGTCGACCGGTTGCATTCGCGCCATGCAGGCCGGGGGCCAGCCCCACGATCATGAAGCGGGCGCGCGGGTCCCCGAAGGACGGGACCGGACGCGCCCAGTAGTCGGGATGGCGCTCGCGAACCTCGTCCAGGAAGGTCGCGAGACGGGGACAACGACGGCAGTCCGGATCGTAGGCGGCCGTCCGTTCGATCGAGTCCTGACTCGCGGCGATCATCCCCATGCGGGGTTCACTTCACCCGGTTGCGGTACTCGCCGGTGCGCGTGTCGATCTCGATCTTGTCGCCGGTCGCCACGAACGCGGGAACCGCGACTTCGAAACCCGTCGGCTTGATCTTCGCCGGCTTCATCACCTTGCCCGACGTGTCGCCCTTGACCGCGGGCTCGGTGTATTCGATCTCGCGCACGACGGAGGTCGGCATCTCGACCGAGATCGCCTTGCCGTCGTAGAACACGACCTCGACCGCCATGCCGTCCTCGACGTAGTTCAGCGCATCGCCCATGTTGTCCTTCTCGACGTCGAACTGGTTGTATTCGGCGTCCATGAACACGTACATCGGGTCCGCGAAGTACGAGTACGTCGCTTCCTTCTTCTCGAGGACGACGACGTCGAACTTGTCGTCGGCGCGGTAGACGGTCTCCTGCGCCGAGTCGGTCAGCAGGTTCTTCATCTTCATCTTGACGACGGCGGAGTTGCGGCCGGACTTGTTGTACTCGGCCTTCTGCACGACCATCGGCTCGCGGCCGATCATGATCACGTTGCCGGCGCGCACTTCCTGGGCGGTTTTCATCGGAATTCTGGATTGGGGTTTGAGGACCGGCGTTCCCGCTCCCGCGTGAAAGGGGACGGCCTGCCGAAAAGCCCGCTAGTTTAGCAAGTTGCCCCGTCTCGACGCCACCCACGCGCGCAGCCGATCGACCAGGGGTACCGCCGACGTCAACGCCTCGCTCCAGAGCCGCGCATGCGCCGCGATGGCTGCGTCGTGGCGGCGCCAGCCTCGCCAGGCGGCCGCGACATCGACGCCCGGCTCGTTCCACGCGCGCCACAGCGCGCGCCGGGCTTCTCGCGCGTCGCCCGCCAGACCCGCGTCGTAGAGGTGCTCGAAGGCGGCGCGCTTGCGGTCGTGCGTCCGCTCGGCCTGGGGATACGGCTGCCAGACGAAGGGCACCCCGGCGCATTGGGCACGGACGAACGAGTCCTCGCCGCGGACGAACGCGACATCGCAGGTCCACAGCAGCCGGTCGTAGGCGTCCTGCGAGAGAAACGGATGGACGCGCACGGTCAACGCGCGGTCGACGAGGACCGCCTCGCCCCTGCCGCCGAAGTACGTCGTGATCGCGTCGCTTCCGACGCCCAGCGGGACGAGCAGCGTCCAGGGCTCGGTGCCGGACGCGATCGCGTCGAAGAGTTCGATATAGGGCGCCGACGGATACGCGAACAGCGAGGCCAGTCGCGCCGGCGGCTCGACGTCGACGGACAGGGATCGGGCCAGCGCGAGCCGCGCCCCGGGATCGTCCCGGAAGGCCCGGCGACGTTCCGCGATCCCGGGTTCGAAGCCGAGCCCCCCGGTGCCGTCGCCGAAGCCCGGATAGAAGAAGTGCTTGACGAGCGACGAGCGCGGGTCGGGCGACGGCAAGCCGTGGAACTCGGTCACCCAGGCTTCCGCGCTCAGGTATTCGAGGTCGATCCACAGCGGCTGCGGTGACAGCGACGTCATCGCCTCGCGATAAGTCTGCGAGAACGCGCTGCCGAAGACCGCGACCACGACGTCGGCCGGCGGCATCGACGCGTGGAGCGCGTACGCGCAGACCTCCGCACCGTCGACGGCCTGGCGATCCCGACCCGGGTCGACGCGGGACTCGATCTGCGCGAGCACGGCGAGATCGTCGATGAAGAGCGTGACGTCGTCGCCGCCGCCGGCGAGTTGCCGCGCGAGCCGCCACGCCACGCCGGCATCCCCGAAGTTGTCGACGACGCGGCAGAACAGATGCCAGCGCGTCGGACTCACGACGCGTCGAGGCCCGCCTCGCGGAGCACCGCCAGCGCGGCGCGGTAACGCGGATCGTCCTGCGGACGGTCGGCATCGAGACCGCCCGGGCGTGCGCGCAACGCGGCGAGGCGTCGTTGCGATGCGGACGTCCGTCGATCGACGATCCCCGCGAGCAGGCGATCGGCGCGCGCGGGCGCGTTGCAGACGAGGACCATGTCGCAGCCCGCATCGAGGGCCGCATGGGCGCCGGCGACGACGTCGCCCGCGATGCTCGCGCCTTCCATCGACAAGTCGTCGCTGAAGATCGCCCCCTTGAAGCCGAGGCGCTTGCGCAGGATGTCCTGCAGCCACACGCGCGAGAAACCGGCGGGCTGCGCATCGACCGCCGGGTAGATCACGTGCGCCGGCATCACGGACCCGAGGACATCGCCGATCCACGCATAGGGACTCGCGTCGTCGTCGAGGATCGCCTCCGGCGCGCGCTCGTCGACGGGAATCGCGACATGCGAGTCGGCCGCGACGAAGCCGTGGCCGGGAAAGTGCTTGCCGCAGTTCGACATGCCGGCGGCGAGGAGACCGTGCGCGAGACTCTTCGCGAGGAGCGAGACGACGCGAGGATCGCGATGGAACGCGCGGTCGCCGATCACCGCGCTGGCTCCGTGATCGAGATCGAGCACCGGCGTGAAGGAGAGGTCGATGCCGCACGCGAGAAGGTCCGCCGCGAGCAGGAAGCCCACCGCGCTCGCGGCGCGCGACGCGACGAGCGCGCCGGTCGCGGGGTCGCGATCCCAGAGCGCACCCACGCGACGCATCGACGGCAGCGTCACGAAGCCGTCGGTCCGGAAGCGCTGAACGCGACCGCCTTCGTGATCGACCGCGATCAGCAGCCCGTCGCGCGTCGCGCGGATGTCCGCGACGAGCGACCGGATCTGCGCGCGACTCGCGAAGTTGCGCGCGAACAGGATCACGCCGCCGGTGTGCGGGTCCTTCAGGCGACGACGGTCGGCCGCGTCGAGCGCGTGACCGCCGACGTCGAGCATGACCGGGCCGATCGTCGACGTCATGACGACGGCGGACGCTCGATCCGCTCGACGACGGCGAACGCGACGGCATAGTCGTCGTCGTCGGTCAGCGTGACGTGGGCCACGAGCGAGCGCTCGGCCATCCACGCGCCGAGCACGTCGTCGACGGCCACGCGCGGCTTGCCCGAGCGCTCCTTGACGATCTGCGCCGCACGCCAGCGCATCGGCATCCGCATCCCGAGCCCGAGCGCCTTCGACAAGGCCTCCTTCGCCGCGAAGCGCGTCGCGAGAAACAGGATGCCGCGCGACGTCGTGAACGACTCGGCGTGCGCCGCATCCTTCGCGCTGCGCCGCCGATAGATGACGAGTTCGTCCGGACCGAGGATGCGTTCGGCGAAGCGGTCGCCGTTGCGAGCGAGCGCCTCGCGAATCCGCGACACCTTCTGGATGTCCGTGCCGACGCCGAAGATCATCGGGACGCCTCCGCGATACAGGCGAGATAGGCACGCACCGTCGCGGCCATGCCGAATTCGAGCGCGTCGGCGACGAGCGCATGGCCGATCGAGGCCTCCTGCACGCCGTCGACCCCGCGCAGGAAGGCCGCGAGGTTGTCGCGATTGAGGTCGTGTCCGGCATTGACGCCGAGGCCAGCCGCGCGTGCTGCACGCGCGGTCCGTGCGAACGCATCGAGGACAGCCGCCTGATCCGGCGTGCCGAACGAACGCGCGAACGACTCCGTGTAGAGCTCGACGCGATCGGCACCGAGTTCGGCCGCCCGCTCGATACCGTCCGGCTGCGGATCGACGAAGAGGCTGATGCGGACGCCGAGTCCACGGGCTTCGGCGATCAACGGCGCGAGTCGAGTCGCGTCGCGCGCGAGATCCCAGCCGTGGTCGCTCGTCGCCTGCCCCTCTTCGTCGGGCACGAACGTGCACTGGGCCGGCCGCACGGCGCGCACGAAGTCCATGAGGTTGTGAAAGGGATTGCCCTCGATGTTGTACTCGGCGGCAGGCCAGTCGCGCAGCAGCGCGGCGAGTTCGGTGACGTCGCTCGCGCGGATGTGACGGGCGTCGGGCCGCGGATGCACGGTGATGCCTTGGGCGCCGGACTCGAGCGCGACCGTCGCGAGCCGGACGACGCTCGGGATCTCGAGCGCACGCGTGTTCCGTAACAACGCGACCTTGTTGACGTTGACCGACAGCGCGGTCATCGACGCGCCGCCGTTCGCGAACGGATTCATCGCCGGTCGTCCTCGAGCGTCTGCAAATCGATCACGAGTCGACGGGTATGCAGGATCTGTCCGGCGAGGTGGTGCTGCAGGACACGACGCATCAACAGCTTCGCTTCCGCGAGCGTGACCGGATCCGCGTAGTCGTCGCGGTGCATGTCGAGCAGCGTGCCGCCGTGGGTCGTCGACTCGTCGGCGCCCTCGGCCGCATCGAGGCGCACCGCGCCCTGCTCGGGAACGTAGCGATACAGACCGTGCGCGTCGATCGGAACGCCGTGTGCGTCGTGGTCGAGTCGCAGCGCATAGCCCGCTTCCCGCATCAGCGCGATCTCGAAGCGACGCAGGACGGGCCCCGGAGAGGCGTCGTCCCCGAGTGCGACGAGCGTCTCGACGTAGCGATCGAACAGCGTCTCGTGCGGATCGCCGCGGGCGAGCAGCTTCTGCACGAGCTCGTTCACGTAGAAGCCGGACATCAGTCCTTCGCCGGCCAGCGGGCGCTGTCCGCCGAGCCACTCGGCACGCGTCAGGGTGCCGAGTTCACCGCCGCCGCTGACACTGCGCGTGCGCCCGAAGACCCAACTCAGCGCGAGCGGGCGGAAGGCGAGCAACACGCCGCGGAGCGCGGAGCGCGGACGGCGCGCGCCGCGCGCGACGAGGCCGACGCGACCGTGATGACGCGTCAGCACGTCGACGATCATGCTGGTCTCGCGATAGGGAAACGTATGCAGCACGAACGACATCTCGTGATCGATGCGCGTCTCGGAACGGGGCTTGCGCCGACTCGCCGCGGGTGCGGCATCCGATGGTCCGGCAAGTGCCTCGAAGTCTTCGTCGACTTCAGTCATAACCGAACGAACGGACCAGTGCGGCGCTGTCGGCCCATCCCGGTCGGACCTTGACCCAGAGTTCGAGATGGCAACGCGCCTGCAACAGCCGCTCGATGTCGACGCGCGCTTCGCTGCCGATCAGCTTGAGCTTGCCGCCACCCGCGCCGATCAGCATCGCCTTGTGACTCGCGCGCCCGACGACGATCGACGCGGCGATCTTGCAGAACCGACCACCCTCGTTGCGCGGATCCTGCGACGGCTCCTCGTCGAAGCGATCGATGATGACCGTCATTCCGTAGGGCAGCTCGTCGCCGAGCTGACGGAACACCTTCTCGCGGATCAGTTCGGAGACCAGGAAGCGTTCGCTGCGGTCGGTGAGGTCGTCGGCCGCGAACATCGGCGCGCCGATCGGCAGCAGCGCCTCGATCTCGCGCAGCAGCGGGTCCATCTGGAAGCCGGTACGCGCAGACACCGGAACGATCGAGGCCCAGCCGTGCTCGGTGCTGCGAGCCTGCACGAAGCCGACGAGCGCCGCCTTGTCGCCCACCTTGTCGATCTTGTTGATGACGAGGATGACCGGGATGTCCGACGGCAGCATCGCGAGGACAGCCGCGTCCTCCGGTCCGTAGCGCCCGGCCTCGACGACGAACAGGATGCATGCGACGCCCGCGATGCCGTCGCGCACCGCGCGGCTCATCGACTTGTGCAGCACGCTCTGATGTTTCGACTGGACGCCGGGGGTGTCGACGAACACGAACTGCGCGCGTTCGTTCGTCACGACGCCGAGGATGCGATGGCGCGTGGTCTGTGCCTTGCGCGACGTGATGCTGACCTTCTGACCGACGAGACGATTGAGCAGCGTCGACTTGCCGACGTTGGGACGTCCGACGATCGCGACCATCCCCGTCCGGAAGTCGGCCGGCCAATCCGTCGGCAACGGCGGCTGCGAACCGTCGCTCTGGTCGACGTCGCTCGATTCAGGCAACGCGCACCTTCGGGACGCGCGATGCGTCGGCCGACTTCGCGTCCGCGTCCGCGGCGACGTCGGATCCGACCTCGGTCGCGACCTCCTTGACGTCCGGCGCGCCGTCGCGGCGCTCGGCCTTCGGCTCGGCCGGCACCGTTGCGCGAACCACGGACGCCGCCACGATGCGCGCCGGTTCGATCACCGTCGCGGGCTTCGGTGGGGATTTGGAATCGCCGGCCTCCGCGTCTCGCGGTTTGTCGGCGGCGGCTTTCGTGTCCGTGACCCTGGGCTCGACGGGCTTGTTCTCGATCGGCTTCGCGTCGGTGGCTTTCTCCGCGCGCTTGCGCGTCGTCGCGGTCGATTCGTCGACGCCGGCCGTCTGCTCCTGGGTCACCGCGACCGGAAGGCTGAGCTGGGCCGGCTTCGCACGCCGCGTCCGCTTCGTCGCCGCGACTGCGAGCGCCTGTGCGGCCTCGAGTGCCTTCTTGGCCGCGGCCTGTTCCGCGGCGCGACGGCTCCCGCCCGCGCCGAGCACCTGGATCGACAGCTTCGGGACGGCGCACTCGACCTCGAACTCCTGGCTGTGCGCGGCCCCGTGGGTCGCGACGACGGTGTAGACCGGCAATGCGATCTTGCGTCCCTGCAGGTACTCCTGCAGCAACGTCTTCGAGTCCTTGCCGAGCGTGCGCGGGTCGACGGTCTCGAGAACGGGGAGATAGAGCGCCCGGATCACGCGTCGCGCCGCTTCGAAGCCGCCGTCGAGAAAGATCGCGCCGAACAAGGCTTCGACCGTATCGGCGAGGATCGACGGCCGTCGAAAGCCGCCGCTCTTCAGTTCGCCTTCACCGAGGCGCAGGTGCGGACTCAGTTCGAGCCGTTGTGCGATCTCGTACAGCGACTGCTGCTTGACGAGGTTCGCGCGCAGTCGGGAGAGGTCCCCTTCGTCGATCTTGGCGAACTTCTCGAAGAGCAACGACGCGACGACGCAGTTGAGGACGCTGTCGCCGAGAAATTCGAGACGTTCGTTGTGCGTGACGCTATGACTGCGATGGGTCAGGGCCTGCTGCAGGAGATCCCGCGATGCGAACTCGTACCCCAAGGCTGACTGCAGTGCGTGCACATCCATCGATGATCCGTGTGGCCGACAGGACAAGTCTCAAAGCGACTTGCTGTTTCCCGAGTAGTCGATCGACAGACTCACCGGTCCAAAGAGCGGAACCTTCTTCGTATAGGCGTACGAGATGACGATTTCCTCGTTGACCTTCGTGATCTCCAGGTCCTTGGCCGTAACCGACGTGATGTCGTCGATCGCGGCCGACCGATCGAAGGCCTTCTGGATCTCGACGACCGAGTTCTGCGTGCTGGCCTTCTTCACGGCTCCCTGGATCGCGCGGTACTCGATGAAGGTCGGTAGCACACGCGCGCCGACGACGAAGAGGACACCGATGAGGACGATCAGGACGACGAGCCCGACGATACTCAGGCCGCGTTGGCGCGCGACGTCGGACCGGTCGCGTCGAAGGGATTGAAGTCTCAAGGATTTCCTCAGGGCCTGTTCACACGCTGAACGTGTCATGCGTCGACTTGCAACGCGGGTGCGCACTCGAAAGACGGGGCGGAGAGATCGACGTCGACGGACCACGAACTGCTGTCCGTCGTGGGTACGCGTCCTAGTGGAACCAGCCGACCCGGCCGATATTACCGAAGTTCATCCAGATCAAAAACGCTTTACCGACGATATTGCCGTCCGGGACGAAGCCCCAGTAGCGGCTATCGGCACTGTTGTCCCGATTGTCGCCCATGACGAAGTAGTAGCCTGCCGGGACCGTGCACGTGATCGACGTGTAGCCGTCCGCATAGGCGCAATTCTCCCGGTACGGGAACCGGTCGGTCACTGGGTTGATGACCCCCAAATGGTCCTCATCCACCAGGATCATGTGGTCAAGCACCCCGCTTCCTCGCGGAAGCTTCTCCGTGAACTGTTTCGAATACGCCACCCGGTCGGGGTCGAAGAAGTCGGGCGCCGGGCTGACGTCGACCGTCTTGCCGTTGACGGTCAAGCGCTTGTTCCGATAGCTGATCGTGTCGCCGGGCAGGCCGATGACCCGTTTCACGTAGTCGTCGGCGGGATTGACGGGATAGCGGAACACCATGACATCGCCGCGTTCCGGATTGCCGACGTCGAGGATCTTCTTGTTGAGGATCGGCAGCCGGATCCCGTATGCGTACTTGTTGACGAGGATCAGGTCGCCGATCAGCAGCGTCGGAATCATCGATCCGGACGGGATGCGGAAGGGTTCGAACAGGAAGGAGCGCAACACGAAGACGACCAGGATGACCGGGAAGAAACCGGCCGGGAACTCGATCCATCCGGGTTGACGCAGCAATTTTTCCTCGAGCCGGTGTCGTTCCTCGAGATGTGCCTTCTCGTCGCCGACCACCCGATGCTTCGCGCCCTCGTCGAAGGTCGCGAGCGCGGCGCGCGCCTGCGCGACGCGCTTGCGCCTGAAGACGAGGCGGTCGGCGAACCAGACGGCGCCCGTCGCGACCATCAACCAGAACAGGATCAGCGCGAAGTTGAAACTCATTTGTCTTCCACCTGGAGGATCGCGAGAAACGCTTCCTGCGGGATCTCGACGGACCCCACTTGTTTCATTCGCTTCTTGCCGGCTTTTTGCTTGTCGAGCAGCTTGCGCTTGCGCGAGATGTCGCCGCCGTAGCATTTCGCGATGACGTTCTTGCGAAGCGCCTTGACGTTCTCGCGCGCGATGATGTTCGCGCCGATGGCGGCCTGGATCGCGACGTCGAACATCTGCCGCGGAATCAGCTCGCGCATCTTCGCCGCGACTTCGCGGCCACGATGCTGGCTGTTGGCCCGATGGACGATCACCGCGAGTGCATCGACCTTCTCCGCGTTGATCAGCATGTCGACCTTCACGACGTCGGCCGCCCGGTATTCCTTGAACTCGTAGTCCATCGACGCATAGCCGCGCGAGACGGACTTCAGCTTGTCGAAGAAGTCGAGCACGATCTCGGCGAGCGGAATCTCGTACGTCAACATCACTTGACGACCGTGATACTCCATCGAGATCTGGGTGCCGCGCTTCTGGATCGCGAGCGTGATGACCGCTCCGACGTAGTCCTGCGGCATGTACAGCTTGACCGTCACGATGGGTTCGCGGATCTCCTCGATCCGGCCCGGGTCCGGCATCTTCGACGGATTCTCGACGGTGAGGACCGTGCCGTCCCGCATCACGACCTCGTAGACGACCGACGGCGCCGTCGTGATCAGGTCCATGTCGTATTCGCGCTCCAGACGCTCCTGCACGATTTCCATGTGCAACAGACCGAGGAAGCCGCAACGGAAACCGAAGCCCAGCGCCTGGGACACCTCGGGCTCGTACTGCAGCGAGGCATCGTTGAGACGCAGCTTCTCGAGCGCATCGCGTAACGCGTCGTACTGGTTCGCCTCGACCGGGAACAGGCCGGCGAAGACCTGCGGCTGCGCCTCCTTGAAACCGGGCAGCGGAGCCGCCGCCTGTCGGCCCAGCAGCGTGACGGTGTCGCCGACCTTCGCCGCTTTCAGCTCCCGGATGCCGGCGATGACGAATCCGACTTCGCCCGCCTGGAGACTGTCGCGCGACCGCGACTTGGGCGTGAACACGCCGACCTGCTCGACCAGGTGCTGCGAGCCGTTCGCCATCAGGAGAATCTTGTCGCGCGGCTTGAGGACGCCGTTGAAGACCCGGACCAGCATGATCACGCCGACGTAGTTGTCGAACCACGAGTCGATGATCAAGGCCTGCAGCGGATCGTCGACCGAGCCCTTCGGCGGCGGTATCTTCGTGATCACCGACTCGATGATGTCGATGACGCCCTCGCCGGTCTTGGCGCTCGCGCGAATCGCATCCTGCGCATCGATGCCGATGACGTCCTCGATCTCGGCGATCGCGTTGTCCGGATCGGCCGACGGGAGGTCGATCTTGTTGAGCACCGGGACGACCTCGACACCGAGCTCGATCGCCGTGTAGCAGTTGGCGACGGTCTGCGCCTCGACGCCCTGCGTCGCATCGACGACGAGCAGCGCGCCCTCGCACGCGGACAACGAGCGGCTGACCTCGTAGGCGAAGTCGACGTGTCCGGGCGTGTCGATCAGGTTCAGGTTGTAGGTCTTGCCGTCGCGCGATCGGTATTCGAGCGATGCCGTCTGCGCCTTGATCGTGATGCCGCGCTCGCGCTCCAGGTCCATCGAGTCGAGGACTTGCGCCTCCATCTCGCGATCGGTCAGGCCGCCGCAGAGCTGGATGATGCGATCGGCCAGCGTCGACTTGCCGTGGTCGATGTGGGCGATGATCGAGAAGTTTCGGATGTGCTGCATGGGGTGCGGCGACCTGCGGTGGTCCCGGGCCGCACAGAGCGCGCGGCCCGTGGGACGGGCAACAAAAAAGGGGGCCGTACCTTCGGCTCCCCTTCGTTCGCCGGGCCAGCGGCGAAGCCCGCGATCTTACCCGATCCGGGTGTCGGTTTCCCCGGGTTCGGGCACGCTCACTTGTCCTGGGTGGGCCGGATCGGCACGTAGAAGACGCCCTCGTCGCGCCGGACGAGGAGGAAGGCCTGCTTCTTGGCGTCGAGCTTCGCGACCAGTTCGTTGAACTGCTTCGCCGTCGTCGCATCGACGTTGTTGATGCTGAGGACGAGGTCGCCCTTCTTCAGGCCGGCGGTCGAGGCCGGGCCGTCGGCCGAGTCGACCACGACGCCCCCCGCCACCCCGAGCTGCTTGCGACGTTCGTCGGGAAGATCGCTCACCGTCAGCCCGAGGCTGTTCGCGGTCTTCGGCTTCTCGGCCTCCGGCGTCTTCGCGACGCGCTTCGTGTCGGGCTCGAGTTCGCTGACGACGATCGGGATTTCCTTCGTCGCGCCCTTGCGCAGGACGGTCAGCGTCGACTTGGTCCCCGGCTTGGTGTCGCCGACCGCCCGCGGCAGGTCGAGCGATCGCTCGATCGTCTTGCCGTCGAACTTCACGATGATGTCGCCGGGCGCGACGCCGGCCTTCTCCGCCGGCGTTCCCGGCTCGACGCGGCGAATGAGCGCGCCCTGCGCCTTGATCCCCATCGCGTCGGCCACTTCCTTCGTGACCTCGGCGATCTCGACGCCGAGTCGCCCGCGCCGGACGCGGCCGCCGTTCTTCAACTGCTCGACGACACGCATCGCGTCGTCGATGGGGATCGCGAACGAGATGCCGATGCTGCCGCCGCTACCCGAGAGAATCTGCGAGTTGACGCCGATCACTTCGCCGCGGATGTTGATCAGCGGCCCGCCCGAATTGCCCGGATTGATCGCCACGTCGGTCTGGATGAACGGCAGGTATTCGCCGGTCTCCCGGCCCTTCGCGCTCACGATGCCCGCGGTCACGGTGTTCTCGAGACCGAAGGGCGAGCCGATCGCCAGCACCCACTGGCCGACGCGGATGTCCTTCGACTCGCCGATCGTCAGCCGCGGCAACGCGGTCGCCTCGATCTTCACGAGCGCGACGTCGGTGCGCTTGTCCGCGCCGATCAACTTGCCCTTGAACTCGCGCTTGTCGGTCAGCGTGACGTAGATCTCGGTCGCCCCCTCGACCACGTGCGCGTTGGTCACCACCAGGCCGTCCGCGGACAGGATGAAGCCCGAGCCGACGCCGCGCTGGATCTCCTGGCCTGCGCCCCCGCCGCGATCGCCACGCTTGCGCGGCGCGGGCGCCTGCGGCGTCGGGACGCCGAAGAATCGGCGCAGCATGTCCTGCATGTCCTCGTCGTCGCCGTTCTCGGTCGCGCCGGGGCGGGCGCGTTCGGTCGTTCGGATGTTGACGACGGCCGGTCCGACGCGTTCGACAAGGTCGGCGAAGTCCGGCAGGTCGCGGATCTGGGCCTGCGCCGGCGGCGCATTCAGGAGGACGAGACTGGCCAGGGCGGCAGCGAAAAGACTGCGCATGGTGCTTTCCAATGAGAGAGAACGCCCGGGACATCCGGACCTGCGCATCATGCCAGTTCGACGCGTGCCCACGGCGGCTTCACGTCGCGAGCCGGGGTCGTTTCATCGCGTCACTTCGAGGCCGGCGCGACGTATTCGACGGATCGCGCCATCTGCGCCACCGAGTCCTTCGGCGCGTCGCCGACGACCGTCAACCAGTGCTTCCCGTTGCGCCGGGTCACGACGTGCATCGGGCCCTTCTCCGCGTCACCTTCGACGGCGTTCTGCGGCGGACTCGCCTCGATGAACACGGAGATCGCGGCGAGTCCGTCCGAGAACACCATCTGGCCGATGTCCTCGCGCCCGCCGAATGCACGGCGGACCTCCATGATCTTGCGGAAGCCCGCGATCGGCTGGCGGACGGACCAGCCCGCGCTCGTGAGATCGACGGGGGTCATGCTGCCGGTCTCGGTACGCCAGCCGTCCGTCTTCTCGACGCTCGGCTTGATGCGCGAACGGTCGATCGGCTGGCCGATCGCGACGTCGGTGAACGCCACCTGCTCGAGAACCGCGTTTCGCTCGCCGATCGTCTGTGCCTTGAGCAACAGGAAGGTGTCGCGGTCGAACCAGAGCCGATAGCCGTAGCGCTTGCCGTCGGTCGCTTCCAGCCAGATCGCGCGCGCCGGGCGACCGGCCACGCGATCGGGGCCTGCATCGACGTAACGATAGAACTGCTGGACGTCGACCGGCTGGCTCGTCAGCAAGGCCGGGAAGCTGTCGTACTTCGCGCGCTTCTCGGCGAGGATGAGCTTGCGGTCGGGCACGAAGCACTGCACGTCTTCGTTGTTGCGGATGAACTCGCGCACCTGGCCATCGAGCAACTCGAGCTTCTCGTGCTCGCCGCTACGGTCCGCGATGTGCGTGATCCGGGACGACTGGACCTGGTTGTTCTGCTGGTGGACGAACGTGCCGCTGTAGTTCTCGCGTTGCGCGGCCTGCTGGATCCGGGAGAGCAGCGACGCGAAGTCGTCCGGCGATGCGACCACCGGATCGGCCGCGCGCGCCACCGAGCCGAGGCTGAGTCCGACGAACAGGAGCGTGCCGATCAAGCTGCCGATCCGCGTGCGACTCGCGCGCGGGCGATGGGCAGCGCGCGACTGCGAGCGAACCGACGGCGACGCGGACGCTGTGGCGATCGGCAGGATCATGCGGCACGGACTCGGCAGGCGACGCGGCCGTTCGACCCGCCGCCCACGGCCGTCACCGTGCGGTCCCCGCGACCGGTGTCACGTAGTTGGCCGGGCGTGCGGCCGCGCCCCGGTACGCGAACGGCGACACGTCGCCGTGCGCGGCCATGTAGTCGCTGACCTGCTCGGCGTCCATCGGCGTCGTGGCCGCGACCTGCTCGACTGCCGGCTGCACGCCCTGGCTGGCGACGACCGGCTGGATGGTCTGCGGCGCGAGGGCCGCCACGGGGGCGTCGTTGCGTCCGGTCGGGATCGCGACCCAGGCGACGACCACGATCGCCGCGGCAATCGATGCGCCCGGAAGACCGGTGCGTCGCCAGAACGCGCCCGCCGTCGTCGACACCGGGCGGGGAGCGACGATGGCCGGCTCCGCGGCGAGGCGGGCCGACATGCGCGCCATGAAGTCCGATCGCGGCTCGCAGTCGCCGACCTCGTCGGAGCGCAACCAGTCGCCCGCACAGTGGCAGTCGTGCCAGAAGCGCGCGAGCTCGTCCGAAGCCAGCAGCGCGTCGAGCGCGCGATCGCGGTCCTCGCCGACGAGCTCGCCGTCGATCAAGGCCGAGACGCGCGCGCGCGCCTCGTCGGAAGGCGTCGCATGCGCCCGGTTCAGGTTCGTCGTCATCGCTACCACCTTTTGTCCTTGGAAGTACCCAACAAGGGTCGCAACTCCGATGCGATCGCCTCGCGCGCACGAAAGATCCGCGAACGGACCGTGCCGATAGGGCAATTCATCGCGGTGGCGATGTCCTCGTAACTCATTCCCTCTATTTCTCTCAACTGAATCGCGGTGCGTAGCTCTTCTGGGAGAGCGTCCATGGCCCGCCCGACGGTGTCGCCAACCTGCTTGCTCATCAGCAGCGACTCCGGCGTGTTGATGTCCCTTAGTTGGTCTGCCTCTTCGAAAGTTTCAGCTTCTTCTGCATCGCTTCCCGTGGTCGTCGGTGCGCGTCGGCCCTGCGACGCCAGATAGTTCTTCGCCGTATTGATCGCGATGCGGTAGAGCCAGGTGTAGAACGCGCTGTCGCCGCGAAATTGCGGCAGGGCGCGATACGCCTTGATGAACGCCTCCTGGGTCACATCCTCGATCTCGGCCGAGTCGCGCACGAGGCGGGACACGAGGCGGTTGATCTTGCGCTGGTACTTGACGACCAGGAGTTCGAACGCCCGCTTGTCGCCGCGCTGCACGCGCTCCACGAGGCGCTGATCGATCTCCCGCTCGGTCGAGGGTTCCATCGTCACGACGAACGGTCGACGGCGGGGTCCGGGCGGACACCGCCGCGCGAGACCCACAGCAGATAACGCCGCAGCGCGCGCAGGTCGTCCGCCGCGAGCTCGCGATCGAAGGCGACGACGCTGCGCCGCGCTGCGGCCGAGAACGCGGACGGGACCAGGCGGAGCACGACCAGGCCGGGCCAGAGCACGCTGTCTTCCGCGAGCTCGTAGCGCGCGACCGGACCGTCGTGGGCGGAATGGACATCGATGCGGACGCTCTCGTCGATCACGAAGGATGCCGGGTCGCGCCTCGTCCGGATGCTTCGCACGCTCGACCAGAGAAGGATGGAGCCGACGACCACGCCGATCAGCAGGGCCGCGGGCGATGCGAAGCGGACGAAGCAGGTCGCGGTCACGAGGCCGAGCCCGCCGAGCGCGACGGCTCGCTCGAGCACCATAGCGCCACGCGACGACCCGATCGCGATGCGGGCGTGGAGACTCATCGACGGGAAGACGGCGTGGGCGCAGCGCTTGCCGCGCGCCTCACAAGCGCCGAAGCACCATCGTGCCGTTGGTTCCGCCGAAACCGAACGAGTTGGAGATGGCGACGTCGATCTTCATCGGCCGCGCCTCGTTCGCGCAGTAGTCCAGGTCGCACTCGGGATCCTGGTTGAAGAGATTGATGGTCGGCGGCGAGACCTGATCGCGGATCGCCAGTGCGGTGAAGACGCCTTCGATGCCGCCGGCCGCACCGAGCAGGTGTCCCGTCATCGACTTGGTGGAGTTGACGACGAGCTTCTTCGCCTGGTCGCCGAATGCCGCCTTGATGGCCTCGGTCTCGTTCTTGTCGCCGAGCAGCGTCGACGTGCCGTGCGCATTGACGTACTGCACTTCGTCGAGATTGACGCCCGCGTTGCGCAGCGCGTTGAGCATGCCGCGGCGCGGGCCGTCCGCGTTCGGGGCGGTGATGTGATACGCGTCCGAACTCGTCCCGTAGCCGATCAGCTCGGCGACGATGTTCGCGCCGCGCTTCTTCGCGTGCTCGTACTCCTCGAGGACCATGACGCCCGCGCCCTCCCCGAGCACGAAGCCGTCGCGATCGCGATCCCAGGGGCGGCTCGCGAGCGTCGGCTCGTCGTTGCGCCCGGTCAGGGCGCGCGCGGCCGTGAAGCCGCCGATGCCGAGCGGAGAGATCGTGGACTCGGCGCCACCCGCGAGGATCACGTCCGCGTCGCCGTATTCGATCATGCGGCCCGCATCGCCGATGCAGTGCAGCCCCGTCGTGCAGGCGCTGACGATCCCGTAGCTCGGGCCCTTGAGGCCGAAGTGGATCGACAGTTGTCCCGACACCATGTTGATGATCGACGCGGGAACGAAGAACGGCGAGATGCGCCGCGCGCCGCGCGCCGTGTATTCCGCGCAGGTCTCCTCGATCATCGGCAGGCCGCCGATGCCCGAACCGACGATCACGCCGATGCGCTCGGCATTCTCTTCGGTGACGACGATCCCGCTGTCCTTGAACGCCTGGATGCCCGCCGCGACGCCGTAATGGATGAACGTATCCATGTGGCGCGCTTCCTTCGCGGAGATGTAGTCCTCGACGTTGAAGCCCTTGACCTCGCCCGCGATGCGGCAGGGGAATGCCGATGCATCGAAACGCGAGATCGGAACGATCCCGGACGTACCGGAAACGATGTTGCCCCAGGCTTCGGTGATCGAATTTCCGACCGGCGAGATGATCCCGAGGCCGGTGATGACGACGCGACGTCGACTCATGCGGTGCTGCGCTCTTCCTGACGGCTCACTTCTTGTGGGAGCTGACGTAGTCGATCGCTTGCTGAACGGTGGTGATCTTCTCGGCCTCTTCGTCCGGGATCTCGGTTTCGAACTCGTCTTCCAGCGCCATCACCAGTTCCACGGTGTCGAGCGAGTCGGCACCAAGATCATCGACGAACGACGACTCGGTCTTGATGTCGGCTTCGTTGACGCCGAGTTGCTCGGCGACGATTTTCTTGACGCGCTGTTCGATGCTGTCCATGTATTCCTCTCCTCGGGGGATGGTGCGACGTAGGCCGTCAGAGCCGCGCGTTCGGTGCGCTCGGATCAGGCTCGACGCTTGGGGCGAAAAACGGCGCGGATTGTAGCAGACCGACCCCTCTCACGAACGATGGATCGCGTCGGACGATTCATCGGCTCACGACATGTACATGCCGCCGTTGACGTGCAGGGTCGCACCCGTGATGTAGCCGGCCGCAGGCGACACGAGAAAGGCGACCGCGCTCGCGACATCGTCGGGCGCGCCGAGCCGACCGAGGGGGATGTGCGCGGTCAACGCCTCGACCTGCGCCGTCGCGAGTCCCTTCGTCATGTCGGTGTCGATGAAGCCGGGTGCGACGCAGTTGACGGTGATGCCGCGACTGCCGACTTCCTTCGCGAGCGCGCGCGTCATTCCCGCGACGCCGGCCTTCGCGGCCGCGTAGTTCGCCTGGCCCGCGTTGCCCGACGAGCCGACGACCGACGTGATGTTGACGATGCGTCCGCCGCGCGCCTTGATCATGCCGCGCAGCACGCCGCGCGACAGGCGGAAGACCGCGGACAGGTTCGTCTGGATCACGTCGTCCCATTGCTCGTCGCGCATGCGCATCGCGAGCGTGTCCTGCGTGACGCCGGCGTTGTTGACGAGGATGCCGAGCGAGCCGAAGTCCTTCTGGACCGCGGCGATGACCGCCTCGCACGCGGCGGCATCGCGCACGTCGAGCATCACGCCCCTGCCGCCCGACGGCTTGAGCGCCTCATTGATGGCGGCGGCTCCGGATTCGGTCGTCGCGGTGCCGACGACTTTCGCGCCATGGTCCGCGAGCATCGTGGCGATCGCGCGCCCGATGCCGCGGGACGCGCCGGTCACGAGCGCAACCTGCCCTTCGAGATCGCGTGCCGATGGGGTCGTGCTCATGCGAGGGTCTCCAGGGTCTGCGCCAGCGAGGCCGGATCGAAGATCGCGAGGCCGCTCACGCGGCCGTCGATACGCTTGGTCATGCCGGTCAGGACCTTGCCCGGCCCGCACTCGACCGCGTGTTCGACGCCGCGATCCGCCATCGCGCGGATCGTCTCGACCCAGCGCACGGCGCCCGCGGCCTGACGCACGAGCGCGCGACGAATCGCCGCCGGATCGTGCTCGACGGTCACGTCGACGTTGTTGATCACGTCGATCGCCGGCGCGGCGATCGCGACGTCGGCGAGATAGCCCTCGAGTCGCGTCGCCGCCGGTCGCATCAGCGAAGAATGGAAGGGCGCGGATACCGGCAGCACGACCGCGCGCTTCGCGCCGAGCGCCTTCGCGGCGTCGCACGCGCGCGCGACGGCGGCCTGGTGTCCCGCGATCACGACCTGCGACGGCGCGTTGAAGTTGACCGCCTCGACGACCTCGCCTTCCGCCCCCTGCACGCAGGCCGCGCGCACGGCGTCGTCGTCGAGGCCGAGGATCGCCGCCATGCCGCCGGTGCCCACCGGCACCGCCTCCTGCATCGCCTGCGCGCGAAAACGCACGAGCGGCAACGCGTCGGCGAACGCGAGTGCGCCGGCCGCGACGAGCGCCGCGTACTCGCCGAGACTGTGCCCGGCCATCACGACGGGCTTTCCGCCACCGGCCGCGACCCACGCGCGCCACATCGCGACGCCCGCGGTGAGCATCACCGGCTGGGTGTTCGTCGTCAGGCCCAGCGTCTCGGCAGGTCCGCTCGCGATCAGCGCGGTGAGGTCCTGCTTCAACACGTCCGAGGCCTCGGCGAGCGTGTCCGCGACGGCCGGATGTTCGGCGCGTGCCGCGAGCATCGCGTCGAACATGCCGACCGACTGCGAGCCTTGTCCGGGAAACACGAATGCGAATGTCATCTCTGGATATCCGTTCGAAGGTGCCGCGGACGTGCGGACCTAGTACTGGACGAGCACGGCGCCCCAGGTGAAGCCGCCGCCGACGCCTTCCATCAGCACCTTGTGTCCGCGCTGGATGCGTCCGTCGCGCACGGCGACGTCGAGCGCCAACGGGATCGATGCGGCGGACGTGTTGCCGTGCTCGGCGACGGTCGCGATCATCTTCTCGAGCGGCACGCCGAGTTTCTTCGCCGTGCCCTGCATGATGCGGATGTTGGCCTGATGCGGAATCAGCCAGTCGACCTCGGACGCGTCGACACCCGCGGCCGCGAGCGTTTCGCGAGCGACCTTCTCGAGCACGTTGACCGCGAGCTTGAAGACGGCCTGGCCGTCCATGTGCAGGAACGCATTGCCCGCGATCGCGCCGCCGTTCACGTTGCCGGGCACGCACAGGATGTCGACGTGCTGGCCGTCGGCATGCAGGCGGCTCGCGAGGATGCCGGGACGATCGGCCGCGGACAGGACCACCGCGCCGGCGCCGTCGCCGAACAACACGCAAGTCGTGCGGTCGGTGAAGTCGAGGATGCGCGAGAACACCTCGGAGCCGATCACGAGCGCGTTCGTCGCCTGTCCCGAGCGGATGAACGCGTCGGCCGTCGACATCGCGTAGGCGAAGCCGCTGCACACCGCCTGCAGATCGAAGGCCGCGCATTGATTGCCGATGCCGAGCTTGCGCTGGACGATGCAGGCCGTGCTCGGGAACACCATGTCGGGCGTCGACGTCGCGACGATGACGAGATCGATCATCGACGGATCGATCGCGGCGGACTCGAGCGCGCGACGCGCGGCCTCGACCGCGAGGTCGCTGCACGGCACGTCGGGGTCGGCGAAGTAGCGCGCGCGGATGCCGCTGCGCGAGGCGATCCAGTCGTCGCTGGTCTCGATGCCGCGTTGTGCGAGTTCGGCGGCGAGCGCGTCGTTCGTCACGCGTCGCGGCGGCAGGTAACTGCCGGTCCCGAGGATGGTTGCGAACGGATTCGGCATGGGGATCCGGCTCAGAAGAGCGATGCGACCTGCTCGGCGCGCGGTCGGTCGGCGTCGACGGCCCCGAGCGGCTGCGACGCGGAACGTCCCGCGCCGACGCCGCGCATGGCCTCGGCGATGCGGGACGAGAGGTCGTGGCGTGCTGCCTCGTAGGCGCGCTGCAACGCGTAGCCGAAGGCGAACGCGTCGGCGGAGCCGTGGCTCTTGACGACGAGGCCGCGCAGACCGAGCAGGCTCGCGCCGTTGTAGCGGCGGTGATCGACGCGCTTCTTGAACCGGTTCAGTACCGGTAACGCGACGATCGCCGCGAGATAGGTCAGCGGGTTGCGCGTGAATTCCTCGCGAATGAAACCGCCGAGCATCTGCGCCAGGCCTTCGGTCGTCTTCAGCGCGACGTTGCCGACGAAGCCGTCGCACACGACGACATCGACCGCGCCGGTGAAGATGTCGTTGCCCTCGACGTTGCCGACGAAGTTGAGCTCGCCGCGGTCGGCGGCCGCCCGCATCAATTCGCCGGCGACCTTGACGACGTCGTTGCCCTTGATGATCTCTTCGCCGATGTTCAGGAGGCCGACGGTGGGCCGCACCTTGCCGTCGACGGTCGCGACGAGCGCGCTGCCCATCAGGCCGAACTGCAGCAGGTGTTCCGGCGCGCAGTCGACGTTCGCGCCCAGGTCGAGGACCGTCGTCGCGCCCCCGGCCATGTTCGGCATCACGGTCGCGATCGCGGGGCGGTCGATCCCTTCCACCGTCTTGAGGACGTAGCGCGAGATCGCCATCAGCGCGCCGGTGTTGCCCGCGCTGACGCAGGCATCGGCTCGGCCTTCCTTGATCTGGGTGACCGCGATCCGGATCGAGGAGTCCTTCTTCTTGCGCAGCGCGACTTCGATCGCGTCGTCCATCTCGACGACCTCGGAGGCCGCGACGATCGTCACGCGCGGATGAGCGGCCGGTTTCTTCTCGAGGCGGATGCGTTCGGCGATCCGGACCGGGTCGCCGACGAGCAGCAACTCGACGTCCGCGTTGCGCTCGAGGAAGGCGAACGCCGCGGGGATGGTGACCGGAAGACCGTGGTCCCCTCCCATGCTGTCGATGGCGATGCGGACCGGCATGGCCGTCAGTCGTGGCGAGTCAGTGGATGTGAAGAACGCCTGTCGTCGACGGCCGCGAGCGATCCGCGGCGACGGGGGTCGCGGCGGACTTCGGTGACGACGACAGGATCGACCGCGCTGAAGAATCCGCGCTCATGTGCTCGCGCACGCGGTCGAGCGACGAATCACTCGTCGTGCTTGGTCTTGACGACCTTCTTGCCGCGGTAGAAACCGGTCGGGCTGATGTGATGGCGACGATGCACTTCGCCGGTGGTCGGCTCGACCGCGAGGGGCGGCGTGGGGAGGAAGTCGTGGGCGCGATGCATGCCGCGCTTCGAAGGCGACTTCTTGTTCTGTTGGACAGCCATGGCAACTCCAAAAACCGTTCGGTATCAATCGAAAAGCCGCGCATTCTAGCATCAAGCCTCAGCCCGGATGCCATCGCCGGACGGGGAAGTGTTGCGTGCGCGGTCACGGGCCTTCTTCCCCGTCGCCCTCCGGCCGGCCCGACTTCAGCGCCGCCAACGCCGCGAACGGCGACGGCCGTCGGTCGGCGACCGCCCCGTCGGCCGGGCCTGGCGGGCAGACCGCGTGACGAGGCGAGATCGGCAGCGCGAGGATCACCTCGTCCTCGACGAGCAGATGCAGGTCGAAGTCGGCCGACTGCGCGAGGACGTCGATCGAATCATCGTCATCGAGCGCCGCCGCGGTCGCCTCGTCGGGCGCGATCCGGAAATGCGAGTCGATCGCGATGGCCTGCTCCATCGGGCCGAGACAGCGCTGACACACGAGGACGATCGAGCCGTCGACGACGAGCCGGAGTTGCGGCACCTGCTCGCGTCCGACGAGCGCGCCCGTCGCGGCCCAGCGCAACGCGCCGGTCGGGTCGGGCGAGTCGACGCGCGACAGCGACGCGATCGGAATCTCGCCCTCCGCTTCACGGCCTTGTTGCGCGAATTCCAGGAGATCGATCTTCATCGGCGAGTGCGTCGGCAGGGTTGCGATAATAAGCTCCCCTCGCCGTCCGCCTCGCGACCCGCCCGCCGTGACCCCTTCGCACCCTTCGACGCTCGTCCTCGCCTCGAGCTCGCGCTACCGGCGCGAGCTGCTCGGCCGCCTCGGCGTCCCGTTCGAGTCCGTCTCGCCGGACATCGACGAACGGCCGCTCGCGGGAGAGGCACCGCACGCCACTGCGTTGCGCCTGGCCCGCGCGAAGGCGCAGGCCATCGGGACCTCGCATCCCGACGCGATCGTGATCGGCTCGGACCAGGTCGCCGAATGCGACGGCCGAGCGCTCGGCAAGCCGGGAGGCTTCGACGCGGCCTTCGAACAGCTCCGCTTCCTGCGCGGCCGCGTCGCGTTCTTCCACACCGCGTTGTGCGTCGTGCGCGGCGCGGCGTTCGAAGATGCCGATGTCGTCTCGACGGAGGTCCGCTTCCGGACGCTCGACGACGCGACGATCGAACGCTACTTGCGCATCGAGGAGCCCTACGACTGCGCGGGCAGCGCGAAGTCCGAGGCGCTCGGCATCGCCTTGCTCGACGCCGTGCGCAGCGACGACCCGACCGCGCTCGTCGGGCTGCCCTTGATCCGCCTCGTGTCGATGCTCGCCGCGGCCGGGCTGCCGGTGCTCGGGCCGCGATGAGCGGCATCCTCTATCTCGTCCCGAACGCGCTCGGTCCCGCACCCCTGGTCGAGGTCGTCCCGCACGCGACCGCCGTCGTCGCCGCGAAGCTCGCGTACTTCGTCGGCGAGAACGCGAAGTCGACGCGTGCCTTCCTCAAGCGCGTCGACGCGATCGTTCCGCTCGCGCGGCCGATCCAGGAAGTCCGCATCGAGATCCTCGACACGTCGACGCCCGCGAGCGCGCTGGCGGCGCTGCTCGCCCCGGTGCTCGACGGCGAGGACGCGGGCATCGTGTCCGAAGCGGGCTGTCCCGGCATCGCGGACCCGGGCGCCCTCCTCGTCCGCCTCGCGCACGAGCGCGGCGTCGAGGTCCGGCCGCTCGTCGGCCCGTCGTCCCTGCTGCTCGCGTTGATGGCGAGCGGCCTCGACGGCCAGCGCTTCGCGTTCGGCGGCTACCTGCCGACCGACGCTGCAGCCCGCGCACGCGCGATCCGCGACGCCGAGGAGCGCTCGAAGCGCGAACGACAGACGCAGGTCTTCATCGAGACGCCGTATCGCAATCGCGTGCTGCTCGCGGCCCTGCTCGAGCATTGCCGACCCGACACGTGGATCGGCGTCGCCTGCGACCTCACGCAGCCCTCGCAATGGATCGCGACGAAGACGGCCCGTCAGTGGAAAGGCGTGGACGCCGACATCGACAAGCGTCCGACCGTGTTCATGCTCCTCGCGCGACGAACCGGCTAATCGAACGAGAACGTATAGAAGATGTCGATCGCGCTCTCGGTCCCGGTCTGGACCTGCAGGTCGATGTGCTGATAGACGTTGTAGCGGACCTTCAGATACGTCGCGGCCTTCTGCAGCCCTTGTTCGAAGGTGAGGCGCAGGCGCGACGAGATCTGCTTGCCGACGGTCAAGAGGCCGCCGGTGTCGCCGCCGAGACCCGACACGCCGATCTCGTCGACGCCGAGGGTCGCCGCGATGCGTGATTGCAGCCCTGCCGAGTCGGAGGAGCCGAGCAGACTCGCCGCGGCCGTCGTCAGCAGGCCGAGATCCGACTTGCTCGTCGCGGCGAGCCCGTGGCCGAGGACGAGCCACGACAGCTTCTCGGTGTCGGGGACTTCGGGCGTCGACGTGAGGCGCGCCTGCGGCGCGAGCGCGGTCCCGGTGATCGCGACGCCGGCCTCGACCGCGAGGTTCTTGCGGACCGCGAGGATGTCGAGCGCCGGGTTGTCGATCGGACCCGCGAACGTGAGGTTGCCGCGCGTGATCGTGAGCGTCTGCCCGTAGGCGACATAGACGCCTTCGCGCACGTTGACCGTCCCCGTCGCGCGCAGGTCGGTCCCGACGCCGATCAACGCGATCGCGCCGCCGAGCTTGCCCTCGAAGCCCGAACCCTTCACCTTGAAGTCGTCGCCCATGTCGAAGCGCACCTCGAAGCGCACCGGCACGCTGCGCGCACGCGCCTCGTCGCGCGGATTCTCGCGGCCGATGACGACGACGTCGTCGGACACCGTCGGCCCGCGCTGCTCGACGAGTTGCAGCACGCCGCGATCGGCTTTCAGGTCGGCCGTCACGTCGATGCCCTTCGGGCCGAAGCGGGCCGCGCCCTTGCCGGAGACGACGATGGTCCGGTCGGTGCGCGAGACCGCCTCGAACTTGTCGAGCTTCACCGCGAGCGTTCCGGAGACCTCGCGATCCGCGACGACGAGATCGCCGCTCGCGTCGACCGTGCCCGAGCCGGCCGTCAGCGTCGCGCTCTTGAGCACGACGCGATTGCCGTCGAAGTCGACCTGGAGCTTGCCGTCGCGGAAGTTCAGGCCCTGGTCGGGCCAGCGCACGCCGATCGACTCGCCGGTCGCACGACCCGCGAGCAGCGGCGCCGCCACCGTGCCCCGACCGGTCAGCGCCACTTTCAGGCCGCCGTAAACGTCGAGGCCCGGGTAGCCCGACAGGCGCGCGAGCCAGCGCAGGTCGGGGATGTCGATGTCGCTCTTCAACGCGAGCGGCGCATCGCCGGCGAGGCCCCAGTTCCCGTCGCGCTTCGTCAGGCGCGTCTCGATCGATCCGTCGATGTCGCCGAGGCCGCGTCCCCTGCCCTTGATGCGCGCGTTGACGCGATCCGCGACGATGTCCGCGGAAATGTCGATCGTCTCCGGATCGACGGTG